>JACCEA012214234.1_pt1 | contig 11874 bp, 7 predicted proteins | sample 7449851 | NCBI WGS metagenome assembly JACCEA01 (sample SAMN15323453, study PRJNA562643) | freshwater metagenome | isolation source: river surface water | place: USA:Blue River Watershed | collected 2017-08-18 | reverse complement strand
TAAATTGAAGCAACTAACTCTGCATATTAACAATCGAAACGAACTTTTATTTGAAGTTGTTTTGCTAGATCGTCCATCAAATGAGCAATGGTCAATAATTTCACGTTTTTTTGAAGGAACGGGACTTTCTGAGGATGATTTGGAACTCATCTTTACAACAAAAGAGACGTTAAAGAAATCGATTAAACTTGGCGAGATTTCAATATCGTTGCATATGTATACATCTGCCAATTTACCGATAAGAGTCACAGGCATTTGTGCGCCTGACTTAAAGTGGGTGATGCATTTTGGTGGTAATGATATTAAACAGGAAGAGCTCAATCAAATTGAACTTAAGTTAACAAGAGACCCGTCAATTCTATGTTTGGTATCTGAGAAGAAATTTACACTAGAGAAAGCTAATCGAGTTTCCGTCGAATTGTTTGTTAAAATGTCTGATGTACGGGAGAAATCGTTAACTGATGTTTTAAATCATTACCAATTAAGTGATGCAATTGCAGCATTTCATCTTCATAATCAAATGAATGCCATGAACAATTTAACGGTGGTGTTTGATCAGCTTTTAAAACAAGATGAAAGTGATTTAAAATCTAAGAAAATTAACATACAATACGAAATAAATACTGTTAAACTAGAGGAAAAGATAAACTATCGCGATCGTTTTCAGAAGTTAAAAATTGCTTTTCAGAAAGATCTTGGAGAAATAGAACGAAAGACTCTGGAAAATGCGGCTCAACTTTCTAGGCCTACACCTAATGGCCTGATCGATAGATTAGAAAAGAGAATTGATAAGTTGTCAGATTTCGATAAAGTTACAATCGGTGATAAAGTAAAATTAAAGTTGCCGATCTCATTTAAAGATGAAATTATTACCAAGATCAAAACAGAAGTAGAGAATCTTATACAAAAAGACCTTTTTGCTACCAGAGAATTGATTCATAGCCATAATTTGATCATCAAGGAGGAACTTTTGAGTTTAGTAGCTGATAGCAAAGAAATTGAATATAGAGCTTACAGTGACGTTGCAATCCGCAGTGCTTTAGATGATTTCTCTGATTTTTCCCAACGCTATGAATTGGAAAAAAAGAAGTTAGGGCCCATGGATTTTTTGAGAGCAGCTACAGCTCCGCTTATGATGGTAGCTAGTTTGTCTTCGCTTTTTCTTTTATTCAATGGAACACGTCTTAATCAAGCAAGTTTGTTTGAAAACCCCTACGTCAGGGTTGTAGGTATTCTGGCTGTTGGAGCGAGTGTGTACTTTTTTGTTCGTAAAGTGAAGAATTCAGAAAAGCATTTATACGATACTGATCTTGATAAAATGCGTGTTTCATTAAAATCAGATATAAGAAATTCAATCAAGCGTTTGGTTGATGAATGGACTCGATCGTATTCTTCCCAATTGAGAGAGGAATCAGTAAGATATCTTCAGGATGTGGAGTCTATTTTTATGGATTTGAGTGAAAATCATAGGGAGAATCTACTGAAAGCACAACGTGCGGCACAACGTAAGGCTCAAACGATAGAACAGGAAGATAGAAATTTTCAAAATCAGGTTCGCAACAAAGAAAGCTTCGATAGAGCGTTTAGTCAAATAAAATTGGATATTACTCAAATGTGCGAACAATCAATTCGTAAGTTGGCTTTATGATTATTGGAATTGATTTAGGAACTACCTTTTCTTTGGCTTCTACATTCGATGCATCGGGAAAACCCGTGTTAATTCCTGATGTGTTTGATAAAAATGCGTTCTATACTCCGAGTATTGTGCATATCAAAGGGAACTCATGTTCAGTAGGACTTACTGCTCTGCAATTGTTGGAAATTTCTTCAGAATCGAATTTAATTCGATTTTTCAAACGATATCTAGGTGAAAATAAAGAACTTTTTATAAACTCAGGATTGATTCCGGAAACTTGGTACCCTGAGGGAATAGCTGCTCTTGTACTGAAGAAATTAAAACAGGATGCCGAACATTTTTTGTCCGATAAAGTTGAGGGCGCTGTGATAACTGTACCAGCGCATTTTACTGATGCTCAGCGGAAAGCAGTTATCAATGCTGCGGCATTAATAGACTTAAAGGTCATAGAATTAATTGAAGAACCAGTTGCTGCTGCGATTCATTATGGAATACAGCATAAAGTAAAGGATCAACACATTTTGGTTTATGATCTTGGAGGAGGAACATTCGATGCGACCTTGCTTAGCTTGTCTAACGATCGGGTCGTTGTAATTGGAAAGGATGGAATCAATGATCTTGGTGGAAAAGAATTCGATGAGGCTATAGCTCAAATGATATGTGAACAGTTTGAAAAAGCTACCGGTGAAACCGTTGAGTTTTCGGGCCAAACACTTCAGAATTTACGGGTTATTTCGGAGGAAATAAAAATTGAGCTATCGATTCCCGGTGTCACTTTTGTAGAGAAAAACTGTTTACTTGGGAAACAAAGTGTCGATGTTTTTATCACGAAAAAGGAATTCGAGTTGGCAATTCATAAGGATTTAGAAAGAACCTCCAAAATTCTTAAGCGCTGTCTGACATCGGCTGGTTTGGATGAGCGAGATGTTGATGTTTTATTACTGGTTGGAGGGTCTTCAATGATACCATATGTAAAATCATTTTTAAAAACGACCTTCCCTACCTTGGAAAACAAAATCGAATTTCATGATCCCATAAAAGCTGTTGCATTTGGCGCTGCGCTATATGGAAAGATAGTTGGACCTAAAGACAGCCATGAATTTTATGATTTGCCGAATGAAGTTCTAGGAGTCACCGGATATACCGTTGCTGTTCGTGCTGTCAATCCTTACAACAATGAGGTCGTTTTGGATACGCTTGTCAAGAAAAACCGACCATTACCTACTCATTCCAAAAAACGTTACTTCACTTCTGAAAACAACAAAGGGATGATGAAGATTGAAGTCGTGCAGTATATAGAGGAGGATGAAGTGAAATCCCTGGGATATTTGAATATTGGTCCCTTACCTTCAAACGAAGCCAATTATCCGATTGACGTAAATATTGAGTGCAATAGAGATGCAACTATAAGTTTGAAAGTTTCAGATCCTAATTCGGGAATTGAGTTGAAAAAAACCTTTGGAAAACAAGGGATGGATGCAAACTACTTGGTTAAACAAAAAAATCTGGTTATTAAGCAGATTGTGAACAATATACATTAACAATCAATCAAGATTGAATTATTATGGAAAAAGCTGCTGCATTTGAGAAATTGGGTTTGAATGGAAATGAAGATAAATCAATTATTCAATCCAAGTACAATGAAATGTATAATGATTATCGATTGATGATTGAAAATGCCCCTACTCCAAAACTTCGTGAATCATTCGAACGTAATTTACAGGAATTGGAGGATGCATATGCGGCAATTCAAAATACACAAGAGTTAACACCTTTAGAAGGTGTTGAAGATTTGCCAGTTATATCAAGGGTTGAAACTGCAGCTGCCGTTCAATCTGGATCGAAAGATGAGTCGTCTTCCAAGGTTAGATTGGCTTCTGTTTATGAATATTTTGGATGTGCAGAGAGCCAAACAGATAGAGAAATTAAGACAAAATATAATAAGCTGATTGCAACTTTGGAACAGGAAGTGAAAAAACAAATTTTACCTCAAGCTAGGAAAATTTACGAAGATGAATTGAAATCAGCAAGGAATATGTGGTCTATTTTGCTTAATCATCGGCCAAATTTGGAATCAGTGAGTGTCTCTTCAACAATAGATACCAAAAAGATAAAAAAGATTCTTGTCCCAGGTTTGATTGTAATTTTTGTTGCGGTAGCCATTGGTTTTCTAATTAATTCAGGTTCATTTAGTGGTTCGGCTGAGGAAGATTTTATTAGTGCGCAAGAATTGGTGAAAAAAGGGGATATTAAAAGTTTGGAGGAAGCAGAAGTAATTTTTACAGAATTGTTGGACAACCCTGACTATAAAAGTAAAGTAGGTGAATGGCTAGAGAAGGTTCGTGAACATAAGAATTTAATTATAAATGATATAAAATCTAATTATCGAAATTCCATTGACAATAATCAGTTTATTGAAGCCACTCAATACTGGGATGAAATGAATTCAGTTTTCGAAGTAACAGACCCGGATTTAATTCTTGAATTTGAAGACATAAAATCCAAAGCAAAATCTCAGGAGATAAAAGTTTCGAATTATATTAAAGATGCTAAAAATGCTGAAAAATACGGTCAAATTCAGCGTGCAATTGACTTATTCGTAATGGTCAAAGAAATCAATCCATCAAACCAGGAACTTAAGGATAATAAGTTGGGTAATCTAAAGCGATTGAAAGAAAAATATACAACCTGTGAGGCGGAATTAGTTGATATAAATGGTGCATTATCAATTAGCAGTCCTGGTGAAGAGTTGTACCGTATTGCAATGGAAAAACGCAACGAAATTAAAAAGCGCTGTCCGGGCTTATTTGCGGCTGAATCTTCAAAGGACAGTGTAAATTAAATTAGTTATTTGCAATCTTATTTTTAATCTGTGATGAGTAGATTTTTTCGAGATGTTGAATTATTAGATATTGAGACAATTAGAAACTCGTTTGGTGAAAAATACATTTTTCTTGAAACTGTTTCAATTGAAACAGCTAGTCCAATTTTAAAAGAGATTGCCTTAAATACAATCAGTACTTTGTGTTTGGAATATTGTAAACTATTGAAAATTGATTCTATTACAGATCTCAGAGAATTGGTTTCATATACTGATTCAACATTTGATTTAAATAAGAAAGTTCAAAATCCAGACTTTGCCTTAATCATGTTCGGGTTGCATTATGAATCATCCCCAAATCGGTTGTCATTTCTATATGATAGAGTTAAATCTGATTTGAAAATGAGATTAGAGGACTTTGATCTGGAGGCAAGCAAAACACCCGTGATTAACGAACTCAATTCTATCGAGGCAGCTTTTCAGGCTGGTATGAAACTTCTTGTCCGTGACGCAATAAATAGAAGTTCTGATGACCCTGAGAATAGTCAGGGATCTAAATTGAAATTGTTCGTTTTATTAGGTTTTATATTAGTTGTGATATTGATGGTTGGAATGTTTTTCAATAAAAAATAAGGAGGTAATTTTCATCACCTCCCTGAAGACATTTTATTTAAAAATTGAAACTACTTCCACTGCTCTGGGCTGATGCGCGAATCGATTCAATTTCATTCAGTAAATTCTCGGCTTGTTGCTTCAAATCTTCAATTTCAGAACGATCGTTTGATACGTCATCATGAATTGATTGAATTTCGTTTAACTTTCCTGTCGATTGTTCCTGCATTTGTTGAATATCAGCTTTTAAATCATTGTTTTCTTGGAGCAATCGTTCCATTTGTTGGCGCATTTCTTCAGAATTGGCTTTATTTTGATCGATTTCTTGGACCAGTTGAACAGATTGATCATGCAGTTGCTGTGTTTCCATCATCAATTGATTATTAGCATCCCTCAACTGAGCGCTTTCATTCAATAAACCAGTAATCTGTTCCTTAAGAACCGTGTTTTCATCTCGAATTTGTGACGATTCATCTCTTAATTGAATACTTTCATTACGAAGCATTTCAGACTCTTCTCTCAGTGCATTAATCGTTTGTTGATTATTTGAGCTTTCCTCTAACAAACTAATATTGGTATCGCGTAATTGTGTGTTTTGCTCTGTTAGTTGAGCAATTTGATCACGTAATTGTTCGCTTTCCTGCGCTAATTGACTAATTTGTTCAAGTGCAGAAACACTTGCGTCTCGCAATTCCTCAGCTTCATTCTTTATAAGAATGGTTTCTTCTCGAAGGGCAGTAACTTCATCACGAATTGCTTCAGTTTCCTCCTTTGTAGCAAGAATTTCTTCCTGCATAACATTCGATTCCTGATTGGTCTGCTCCGTGTCCGCCAAAACTTGTTCAATTTGACTTTGAAGCTCTAAAATACTTTGAGATGTGTCGTTTATTAATTGTTGAGCTTCATCGATTGACGAATGAATACCATCAATTGAGTTTGCTTGTTCTTCTATTTGCTCTAAACGATTTTGCGCTGCAACGATTATATCGTTTAATTGAGGATTGTTCTCCATAATATTAAAATTTTGAGTTATTAAAAACAGCTATTGTCTGGGAAACCAAAATCAGCTGTGCCAAAAGTAGTATCTGATCCGCCATTCGATGATCCACCGATAGAACCTCCGTAATGCGATGATCCGTTATTCGATTCACAACGATTTTTAATCCGTTCTATTTCGCGTAAAGATCTCTGAATATCTCGTTTAATGGACTCGATCCCTCTACTATTTGTTTGGCATTCATTTTTAATTGAATAAACATCTTCTCGCAGGGATTCACAGTCAAGTTTAAGACTTTTTTGTTCATCCATTAAATTTATTCCTGTATCAATAGTGCTTTGAAGTTCGTTCACCAAAGAAGATGATTGCTCTAAGTTAGCTTGAACAGATTGTGTAATTCCAGCAGTATTATCGGTTATTTGCTGTGATTCCGATAGTATTTGATTCAATTGCTCGACTAAGCTAGAACATTCTCCTAAAAGCTCATTACACTGAATGAGAAGCAAGGCTGATTCATCGCGAAGAAAAATATTTTCATCTCTCATGTAAATGACCTCGTCACGCAATGAAATAGAGGCATTTGTAAGCTGAATGATTTCATTGGTTAGGGCCTCATTTTCTTGTGTCAAAGATTGATTGACATCTGTCATCGACGAGGATTCTTCAAGTAGACTGTTTAAGTAATTAACAAGCTCTAATGCCGCTTCCAATGATTCACTTACCGTAATTTCAGAAGAACGAACTTGCAACATAGGCTCCTCCATTTCATTATAAATATCGTTTACTTGATCGCGAGAGGACTGAACAATTTCAACAAAAGAGCCGACTAAATCTCTTATTTCATGGATTCGTCCTTTTATATTCTCAACCTTTTCTTGAGCTTTAGGAAAAATTGAGAGAATTTCATTTACAAATTGGGAGCCTTCAGTCGCAACAGATCGGTAATTTTCAAGATTATCTTGAAAATTGTTGATTCTTTCTCCAAGTTGTCCAAGAGAAATATCTAATTGAACACGTTTATCTTCCATGGGGATTTATATTAAAGTATGGTAGTCAATTGATTTTCAATAAATGTACCAATTATTTTCTCTTAAAATAGTAAATATCAGACCAATCAGAAAAACTACCATCAGGTAATTTTGCTCTGACCTTCCAATAATAAGTTTTTCCAACGATAAGGTTACTTATTATATAGCTTGGAATGGAAGACTGGTATATGACTGAATTACTGAACAGAACAGATTGATCAACCATAACTTCAAAAGAAGTTGCACCTGTAAATTTCCATTTTAGAGTTGTTGAAGTTGTTTTAATCGTTGTTGACTTCAACGGGGAGGTCAATGTTGGTTTGGATAATGTCGTGTTTGAACCACCATCGATTGATTTGACGGTCGACATGATTATTTCATTAGAGAAATCTGAATAATTGTTTGTTGAAAATTGGTACCTGATTCGAACACGGTAAGCCGTGCTTGCTTGTAAATTAATAATCTGACCGCTAGAGCCACCACTGAATGATTGTGTTAGCCAGTTTCCACTTGTTGTTTTATATTGAATCTCAAATGGGAAATTCGGAATTCCTGAACAGGATATGCCCACCGATTTTTGAAAACTTACCACAGCGCTGTTGTTTGTAAGCTGTGTGGCTTTCAGATTTATTGGTTTTGGACATTCGGTACTTATTGAATTCATATTCGTCCAAACACTAGTAGCTTGTTGTGCGCAATAAGATTGGGTTTTTATTTCATAAGTTGTGCATGCATCCAAGTTTTGTAAACTCACGGAATTATATAAAGAATTAGATTTATTAATTGTACTCCATGTTAATGCACCTACTTCACGATACTCAATATGAACGGTTTCTACTATTTTGGGATTACTGGCATCGAACCAACTCAATTCAATACAATCAAAACCAATATTAGTGTTTATTGTGTAGTTGAGAGCTGGACATCCACTATTTGATGTATTGGAATTTCCTGAGTTTGAAACAGTTCGGATTGCATTCACTTTTGTATACGGTGACCAATTAGATTTTAAGCCAGTTGGAAGAACTCCGCGAACACGAATATAATAAGCGTCAACAGTCGGAAAATGTATACTAAAATAGGAATGATCAGTATCGAATGTTGATGAGATCATCGGACTAATAAAAGAAGGGCTTGTAGCAACTTCATATTCGATCTGTGAATACGCAAGATCAAAATTTACATTAATTTGATGGTAAACACCAGTAACATAGTTCGTTCCAGAAGTAACAAGGAGATTGGGAATTGCAATGGAGTTATTAGTTCCATTTCCATTATTACCTCCTCCGTTGTTTCCATTTGTTGAACTGCCTCCAGATGAGTTGGCACCTTTGGTTGTAAATGAGACTTCATTGGTGAAGTCAGAATATTTGTTTAGGTCATATTTAAACCGCACACGTACCGAATATTTAGTTCCAGGCGTTAATAAATACAATTTACAAGCTTGTCCTTTTGAACAATAAACCGATTGCCACACACCATTAGTTTCTCTATATTGAATTTCGCCCGTATATGAATCAGGTGCGCCACAAAATCCGCTAACAAAAGATCGATAATTCACGCTTGCTTCGTCTGTTGTGATTTGTGTGATTTCCAGATTCGTTGGCTTATCACAGGCAGTTTCAAAGAAAAGCGAATTCGACAATCCTGAAGTTTCAGTTGACGAGCAAATAGTACGCGATTTTAATTCGTATTTCGTGCAGGGTTGAAGACCAAAAATTTTAAATTCACCAAACGCCTTATAAACTTTCAATGAATTCCAATTTGGAGTATTGACTTCGCGGTAAAGCATTTCAAATTCTTCGTAATAAGCTATTTGAGCTAGATCAGGAGTGATGTGATTTAAATAGGTTACAGCACTCATCATGAATGAGGCCGAATTGGAACAAGCGCTTCCGTTCAAACTTACACCTGGCCATGTGCAGTTTTGCCCAAAAGTCTTTGGACAAAATAATATTAATGTGACATATATTAAAGCCGAATTTAGCCCAAAGGTCTTGTAACTCATAGAAAAAGAAACTCTTACAAATATATTAAAATTGTTAACTTTGCCCGTTAAAAGTTAACCTATGAAACGTTTTCTGCTCATTTTCTTTTTGTTTTTAACGTGTTTTTCGTTTGCTCAATCCGGATCTATTGGATCTATAAAATCTTTGATTGCAAATAAAAATTTCGCAAAGGCAAATACTGAGTTAAATCAATACAGGACGAAAGCTCAAAAGTTAGGAACAAAGACCAATTATCCAGGTAAAGCTGAGGTAGATGAGCTACAATCTCAAATAAATGCAGGCTTAAAAAGGCAAGAGGAACAGCGAAGGCTGGAAGCTGCGCAATTGGCTAATAAAGAGAAGTTTGAAGGTGTCTTAAATGAGGCGAGAGATTTGTTGAGTTCAAGAGACTTTGAAGCTGCCATTAACAAGGTTGATGAAGCAGAGAATACCTATTACTCAAACGGGCAAAGTGAGAGTCTTCGAACTTCAATTTATCAGGCATGGAGTAGCTCATTCATAGCTGAAGGCAATAGAGCATACAATAACGATGATTATTACGAGGCACGAAAACAATATCAATATGCTCAGGATAAATACTATAATTACGAAGTTCAGGAAAGATTGAATTCGTTGAACTCTAAAATTTCAAGTCATGAAAACTATGTAAGGGAGGCGAAATCAGCTTTTAATAATCAAGAATATGACAAAGCAATAACGAAATTAGAGGCAGCTAGTAAAATAATAAAACTGGGTTCGGATGGTGAAGAACTTAAAAGGAAATGCAATTTATTCAAGTTTCAAGCAGCTGGTGATAAAGCGTTATTAAATAGAAATTTCGAAGATGCACTTAATCAATATGATAAAGCTTATACTTACGCTTCAAAGTCAGATGAGAAAAGTACTCTAGATAAAAAGAAAAATGATGCTCAATATGAAAAGTTATCAGCTCAAGCGTTGGTTGCTTTTAATGAAAAGGATTACAGGGGGACAATTGAATCGCTTTATGAAGCTCAAAAGATTAGAAGCTTAGAAAGTGAAGAATTGACTTTGTACAATCGAGCTGCGTTAGCTTATGATGAACAAACTTGGAATCAAATTTCTTCCAGTAAGAAAACAGATGATTTTTTGAACTACTTAAGCATTTTTACTAACGGTGTTCATCGTTCAGACGCAAAGCTAAAACTTGCTGAAATTTACGAACTTGAAGGGGACAATCATTTAAGAAATCATAGTTACTCCAGTGCTTTGGAAAGTTACCGTAGTGCTGAAAAGTACACTGGAAATACTCAGAAAATCAATAAGAAAATAAATAAAACCTATCGATGGAGGGATAATTTAACCTCAGATTTTTCACTGACTTTTGGTATGCCTTTAGGATTTAATCAGACTTCGATTGAAACGGAGGATGATTATACTTATATCTATCATATTGGAAATAATCAAACCGTTGCAGAATCCGGTGATGGAATACAAAAGTTGTATAGTTATTCTGTGATAACTCCAATTTCAATTTCCCTTGCCAAATCATTCACGTTGCGAATTCCGAATGTTCGCCCCATGAATATTAATTTATCATTGAGTTATTCTGCGAATAGTAATTCAAATTTGAACCGTGTCAAACCGACAAACTATGTTGTTTATGAGGACATATACGAACCTTCAAGTCAGGTAATTGTCTCTACAGATTCATTAAGTACATACTTTTCAAATGCTTATAAGTTCAATCAGTTTCAGCTTAAAATAGGTTTTCAGCCATTATCATTTCTTGAAGTTTATGTACCAATTAGTAAACAAACGCTGTTTTTTCAGAATGATTATTCGAGTTTAGATGTTGCATCGGATGATTATGAAATTGGTGGCGATCTTGCTGCAGGATTGGGGTTTAAAGCAGGATATATCTTTTCAAATGGCATCGGAATATCTGGATACTTTGAGAATTGGAATAAATCATTTAATGAAAAATCGATAACGAACCAGCTGGTTGATCTAAAAAAAGATGCAGGTGACGGCTTGTTTGCGTTAAAACCTTTTTCAAGATCTGTTGGGTTAATTTTTACGGTACCAATTTCAAGTGATGCCGATATACAATTTAGTGCTGTCAACAATCGGATACGTGGCAATTATAGAGGTGCTGTATCAAATGAGGCTCTTAGAGGCTTCTACCAGAATCTATTCACTATTTCATTCAAATACACACTGTAATGACTCAGAAAATTTTATTCATCCTATCAATTTTTGTTGGTATTTATTCATCTGCACAGAATCCTATTGGATTTGATTATGAAACAAATGAAAGAATTCTTTCAGCACGTGCACTTGGTTTAGGTGGCGCATATACTTCATTCGTAGATGATGCAACAGGTTTACATTATAATCCTGCTGCTCTGGGATTTTTGACAGGAACTAGTGCCGTGGTAACCGGAGGGCTCATTAAAAATTTTGGAAGTTTGGCAACAACAGACACCTATACTGGTAGTTTCAATTCCGACCAAACTGCTACCGTTTCGGATAGCCCGTTTAAACCTTATTTTAATCAAATTGCAGTGGCGTCTCCAATCATGATCGGTAATAGTTTGGTGATAACCCCAGCTGTTGGTTTTTGTGTGAATTCCAGCAACTTTTATAGAAAAGAAAAATGGGTTTATGAAATTGAAGAATATGATGATTATGGTAATTCCAATACAGGTGTCAACACATTTACATTCAGTACCAAAGGTGGTAGAACGGATTTGAGCTTTGGTTTTGGGATAGTTATGTTTGATAATATAAGTTTTGGATTCACCCAGCAT
>JACCEA010599138.1_pt1 | contig 11883 bp, 23 predicted proteins | sample 7449851 | NCBI WGS metagenome assembly JACCEA01 (sample SAMN15323453, study PRJNA562643) | freshwater metagenome | isolation source: river surface water | place: USA:Blue River Watershed | collected 2017-08-18 | reverse complement strand
CGCAGTTGTTGCAGGTAACTTATTATCGTTTATATCTGATATATCAGACTCATCATTATCGTATGGACCCACGGTATTAATCCTATCTTCTAGCTGTTCATATGACCAAACGGCTAACTTACATACCTCTTTAGGGTCATCTTCAATAATCTTATCAAAGTCTATACCAGCCTTTTCATATATATGCCTATACCTAGAACGGGCTTGGTCTTTCATTTTCTTTGGATATCTAACTATTCGTGTACCGTCCCATATGATTGTTTCGCCATGCATCATTGGAGAAAGCCATGACATTGTGCTTGCGGTTTCACATTGGATAGACCTGAGGTTGTCAGGCTTAGCACACGCTATAGCGTGGAACCTAGTGCCCCTTCTTCGAACAAACGTACGAGTAGCTGCAGCTAGGAAGCTGTGGGCTTCTATGTCTTGCCCTGATATTCCTACATCTAAATAGGAATCTACTAATTTATTAAGACCTGATTGACCAGTCGGGGAATGCCATACCGGCAAGAACTTACCTGGTGGGACCTCCGCCCAGCATGTTTTACGTTGCTGCTCTATAAAGGTTGGGTCTAATAATGGGTGATCTAATTCGGTAAATAGGGTTATACGGTCCATATTGTCAGCTATAAAGCCTTCATATTCAGCTGCAAAGCTCTCCAGATCAGCTTGATCCAGCTTTATATCTTTAGGTATGCCTCCGTGAACATAAATACTAATATCCGATTTAAAATGGTCAGATAATAGGTAGTTTTTTCGTTTAGGAAGACCGCGTTTTGTTAATCGCCAAAAGCTAACACCTATGCTAGTAGCCGTTGTAGTTTCCAATAAGGTCCGATTGCTTGGGACCTCTGCGCCCAAATATATAATCCTCATTTGTTTTAGGGTTTATCTAATAAACCTAACCACCAGTCTATCCATGTATCGTAATGTTGATACGGCGTTCTTGCATCAATTTCTTCTTGTGTAAGACCACCATCTCTTGGAACCGTCTCTTCAATCATACTCGTGAGTCATCCATGTATAAACCCTGTTGCCTATCATATTCTTTTTCTATCTCTGCCCAAGGCTTTATACCTTCTGGAGCATCTGGTCTAAATTCTGGACGTAAATACAATGGATGTAAAAACAAAAGTGTGTTGTAACCAGACTCTAATAATTGTTTTGATAGTTCAATGTTAGATGTAACTACAAATTCTATTTTACCTTTTGAACGTAAATGTTGGCATTGAGCAAACTCATCTTTGCCATGTGTAATACTTGAGTTTTCTAATATGTCATCAAAATCAAGTTTATGTGAACGTAACCAATGTTCTGTTGTATCACGTTTATCACTACCAACTATTACTACTGAATTCTTTTCTTTTATAGATTTATAAAGAATTGTTCCTTCAATAATAGGTTGTTTATTTAGTTGGTTCCTCAGAACCCCATCCACGAAGACTATAACGCTCATCTAATACCTCATGTCCCAATACCCAAGCCCAACCATTTTGGCAAGGTTTACAATTGCATTTACCCATTTTGGGTCAATGCCCTACGGACGAGAAGACTAGCATCTGGAAGCTCCATTCCGTAGGTGTGTGCCTCAAATTCTTTTCGTGTCTGGGTTGATATCTCTTTCATTCGTTTTAATGCTGGAATAACTCCAGATGCTTTTCCAGACTGCCATCTGTAATTAGCATAATCTTCATAACCTTGACCTTCGGGTGTAAAGGCAGCGCTTCGTCCTTTGTGAATAGAGTCAAATAAGGCTGCACCTTGGTCTACAGCTAGTTTTAAAGCTGATTCAGCGTTACGTCTAGCGGCATCATTTTTAGCGGCCTCTACTCCGTAATAAGCGTTGTTATATCTTTGAAGAATCTCCAAAGCCATGATCTTATCTTTTTCTAGTTTAACTTCCCAGTCTTTTCTAATGCTGGCGCCCTCTTCTGCTGGCTCTACTGTCCAGGAGTCTGAGGTAACAGAATAAGCAGCATAAGGTTTAATCTTTGTTATATCTGATACAACATTGACATAAAAAGTAAGTTCAAATACGCCAAGGAAAGCTTCTGTCTTTGGGTGCAACGCCTCTCTAAACCCTTCGTTTAGAGTTTGAGCTATCTCTCTGTCGCTTAGAGTAATGTATTTTTGGTTTGCCTGCCTAAATTTGATGTAATCAATTCCTATTAAACAATCTAAATCTGCAGGTTCACGTTGAGCGGCCCACTGGTAGCTTACGCCGGATCCGGCTAGCCAGACATGTGTATAGTCTTCGGGGCTATAAAATCTAGTTTTTAAATGTTCAAATAGAATACTAAGAATTGCGTTACGTACGCTAGGAATTAACTTACCGTTTATAAATAATCGTGGATCCAGACCACCGGCTAATTTACTAAAATACGATGTGTCTGTAGGTTCTACATCGATTGGCGCAGATTGTTGCACTAATGCATCATAGTAATTCATGTGTACTATGATAACTTAAATAGATACTCCGCCATCATCTATGTCCCCTTCTTTTTCCTTTAACTTATAATTTGGTTTAATTGGCGGAAAATCAAAACGTTTTAATGACTCAGGTTTGTCTGATTTAGTGTTTGTCATATAACCACATGGTTTATGTGCATCTACAAATTGTTGTCCCCAAAGAAGTGCAAGATTTGAATCTTCATCTGCTTCAAATTGAAATGATGCCACGCATACACAGGTCATTTCTATGAACATATTTACCCCTCCGTTTGGGCTCCCCTTTAGTATACTCCTAGCCCTAGGGTCAGAAAGTCACTAAGCGTCTTTTGTTTCAGAATTCTGGGTGTTAGTAGCTTTTAAAGCGTCTATTACCCCACTAATTATGTCTGATTTAGTTATGGTGTATCGCAGCTCTTCGCAGCCTTGCCTAATATCGGTTATTGTAGCGCTTCTAGCTACTGTAAAGGTCTTTGTAAGGTCTGAAATAGCCACATAGCTACCATCTGGCACCTTTATAACTATAAAGGCTGTAATAGCGTCTGGAGCCTTTTCTGATAGGTCTTCTTGGACTGTCTCTTGATTTGGTTCTTCGGTCATTAGTTGTAGTATCCCTTTTCTTTGTTGTGCTTTGTCATATTGTAAGACTTAACTGGGCAAAAGTCACATAAATAGGTTTTTGGCATCTTTTTAGTGTCTAACCCTGCCTCTTTACGGTCTGCTGCAGTATCTGGTTTTAAAACCTTTTTGTCTGATTTGTAATCTGGACACTGACCTTTTGGACGGTTATGTTGCCCATAGCAAGCCATAGCGTCTGCACTAAAGTTAGCTTTAACATCATAAAAATCACCTAGAATGTCTAAACCAATTGACCCCTCTAACAGTTGCTTTTTAATGCCCTCAAGAGCAGCCTGACGGCCTTTAGGGGACATCCATAAGAAGGCGTCAATATCTATTAAACGGCCTTTACAACCCTTTTGGTCATGCGGATAGGCTGCTCGTTGAAGAAACGGGTTATCAGTTTGATCCCAAAGCCCTTGGTCGTTTCTTCGTTTCTTTAAATAGGGAAGCTCTTCAATTGACTTGCAGGTATAACAAAGTAATAAAAGTGTCTTTTCATCATCTTGCTTTGGAAGGGCTGTGCTCATTTAGTGCTCCTAATTTAGTTACGTAATACTAACACATAGGGTGTTATTTAGACCGCAATCGCCTCATTTTCATCTGGTGGCTTAACTTTCTATAGGTACCGGTATCTACCATTGGGCCCTCTTCAGTTATAAAGACCTTATCGTGTAGGTCTGTTCTAGACACAAGTTCTTGGTGTACTGGGTTAGATGGGTCATAATTAAGTTTGCCCATTGTAGAACCTTTAACAGCCTGGAATTGACGCGGTGGTGTTTTCTTTTCTTCTACCGGAGTCTCAGACTTTGGGGCTTTAGTTTTAGAAAGGGTTTGCTCAAGAGCAACTTCCCAGTTGTACTTCTTAGCCATTGTTACTTACTTGGATTTGTATTAATTTTAATTGGCGCATCTTTTGGAAAAGCTCTTAAACCATGAGCATCACGAAACTCGCTTATTGAGGCTCCGTATGCGGCTGCTTCTCCTGATTTACGCATGTTAACTAAGTCTGTGCTTGCTTTATTGTACTCTTCTTTAGGCATAGCAGAAAAAGCACCATTTCTAGGTTCTAAGACTTTTACATTTTGTGAAAACTTTGTTGCCTTATGACCAGCTAAAGCAGAAGATGAAAACGAACTTACAGTTTCAGGAAGTTCAACTCCTCTGTTTTGAAAACCTTTTAAACTTTTAGGAAATTGAAAATCATTTGGGTTCATTACGCTTCCCTCGATTGTCGTTCGTGTTCCTCTTGTGCAGCACGATAATCTTCTAACTCTCCGCCATACTTTCCAAACATCTTAGATTGGTGTTCATCAAAATCATCTTTTGACATTTGGTTAGATGCCCAAGTTAACGGCTCAGGAGTGTTCAATACCTGTTTCATAACACGAGCTGGATTACGTGACTGGTCTTTAGCCATTGTTAAGCTCCTGGGTTTACCTTTGATGGTTCTTCTGAATTAGCAAATCCATAGTTCATATATGGATGTAAACTTGCACGATTTTGCACCATCTTTTCGTCACCCATACCTGGAGCAACGGTTGTGTTTGGACGACGCTTACGGTATTTGCCGTCTGTAGCGCCTTCCAACATATCTGCGTTCTGTGAACGCGCCTTGCGAACGGTCATGCCATTCTGCCTTTCACTAGTTTAATTGCCCTTGATCGAGTGCACCCCGGACAATACTCTGAATTTAGTTTCTGCAACGGATTTAGTACTGTACTGCATCCTTTACATACCGCTGAACCATTGTACCAAGTTCCTAGCGATACGTCTGTAGCACCCGGCATACCCTCGCCAGTGCTATCTGTAAATAAACCTGGGTCTTTGTTTATCAAACTGAATTTCCTAACGTATTTCGACTAGAGCTTTGCGGAGTATTTGGACTTTGGCTAAAGTCGGACTCAACTCTCTGCTGTGGTCTAGATGGTAGATCAATTATGTCTTCAATTCCAAGTTCTGACGTCTCATACCCATAACGAGCTGGAAATAAATCTATTTGTGGAAGATTTGGGCGCACATACTCTTGTATTTCAGATGCAGTCATCTGCCCAACCTCTAGTGCTTGGGTTAATAGCCTTTCTTGGTTACTAGCAAACGGACCAATATAAGCTTGAGGAGGGTAGGCAGCCTCTACTGGTGCTTGCCAAGGTTTACGGCTGTATACGCCATCAGGAATATTAGGCATTACTTATTTTCCTTTTCTTCCTCTTCACCAACGCCATATGGAAAATCCCATTCTGAATAGTCCTCTGTCTCTTCAAATTGAGACTCACCTTTATTATATTTAGGCATATTATCTCCAGCTAGGAACCAGTGATTTTAATTGGTTAACACGTATCTCATTTATTTCACCAGGAGATGTGCTTCTTAAATTAGATTTACCGTCGTTTTGTAAATGTGGAGCTGGGGTTAATCTTTGGTTTTCTACATTACGTTTTGCTAAGTACACACTACCGTTGTATGACGCTTTCATTTGTCTTTTAATGCCACGATCTGGTTCTAAACCTTGTGGATAATAATAATCTTGTTGGTCTATGCGTTCACCACGATGCACACCTCTTTGGTACGCACGTTGATTTACTCTTCCTTTTACGCCTTTAAGAACTCTATCAGATGTACTTGACGGACGACCCCTGTCATCGCGTCTTGTTCTAATAGTGCCTAAATACCCATCAGGATATTCAGCGGATGGTTGACGTCCTACACCTATTCGGAGGAAGTCAAGCTCAGAGCGAGCAACAGGTACACCACCACCACCGTATGTTGTTGCGGTGTCATACATACCCCCAGCACCGAGGTTTTGTATGTTCTGATGGGTATTTGGCATTCCCCCATCATATTCCTATTTAATTAGGAATTGGCTCTAAACTCAGTACCTTGGTAAATGGCAGTACCATCAATTATATTAACGGCTTCTATTGCAAATCTACCACTCTCTTCGTTGTACCAAACAATACCTACGCCTTGTTGCCAGTTTTCATAGTGTTTACCTGGCCGGCCATCTGAACCAACCCCTGAGTTAACTGAAGGAACAGCTCCGTCAACTCTACACAAACATCCTGGTGTAAATGCCACACTACGAATTGGGCCATCAGCATCGTACGTTGTTTTGTACTGCATTTCTATTCTATGGATATGACCAAATATGGTTGATAAATGTGGAGTGTCGTTTGTATACGCAACTGCAGTGTTGCCACTGCTGCGAACTTTAGTTCCGTGCATAGCACGGAGGTACTTACCTAACCACACTTGTGATTCTTGAGACGGATACTTATCGTAATACTCAACATTTAATTCGTCTAAACATAATAGATTTTTAACAGTTAGCACTGGGTCACCATTTGGGTCATCTGCTTTTCTAAGACCATAAGAAGCATTTGCGTTTCTGGTTGCATATAAACTCAATCTATTCTCGTGGTTACCTTCTAATAAAACAAGTCTAGCCTCAGGGCTTATGGCTCTTTGTTTTGCTAAAAACTCGTATCCGTAATCAATTGCTGCTTGGGTGGTGTTTGCAAATGCGGCCTCTTGAACGTACTTACTGTGCTCCTGTAAATCTAAGAAATCTCCTAGATTTATAACAATATCAACTCCATACTTTTCTTGAAGATAAGCCATAATTTGAAGGGCTACGTCTATTGCTTGCGTATCATGGAATGGATCCATAGTTCCGTCTTCGTATCTTCTATAACCAATTTGTGGGTCTGGAAGAATAAAAGCACATTTCATATCTGTTGCTGTTTTTAAATGTGTTGTTGGCGTCCAAGGTATATTTACGTTTACTGGAGTTGCGGGACGGACTATTTCCCACTTTGGACCCTCTTCCCATACGGGAGATAAAACTACTTTAATTGATTCTAAGTCTGTGACTTCGGGCTCACCTTGTTCGTTCTTAATTACTCCTTGATAAGAACTAACTCTAATCTTGTCTATCTTTCCAACAAGCTCTGGGTCTATGTCTCTAGCTTTTAAAAACTCTTCAATCTTTTGTTTTGTTACTTTAGCTTGTGCTTCTTGTAGTGCTTGATCAATAGGGTCTAATTCCGACATCTGCATATTCCTGTCCTGTGTTGTCTTACGATGTCCTTTTTGACATCAAATACTTTTTGTATTAACAAAGTTATCTGTGAATGACTCATTTCTAAATCAAGTAATTGCTGTGCTTTGTTTCTTTTCTCTTCTGGTAATGAGTCTAGCCATTTACCAAGCTTGCAACGAATAGCAAGCACATTTCTTTTTAAACCAGCTTGAAGTAAAGCTTCAAGCTCATCTAACGAAGGTTCTTGCACTAAGTCCTCCATACGCTCCCCTTAATCATAGCAGTTCACGTAGTATACATAAAAGCTGTGGATACCGCTAATGACACGCCAATAAAAAAACAACCCCCCAGAGTGGGGGGTTGCTTGTGCACAAGTAACTTATGGATTAATATCTTTTGCGCCACTATCAAAACCTGAACGGTTTACAGCGGCTTTAAAAATACGTCCGTTTCCTTGAGTTGCTCCAGCCTCTGGTGCAATGGTCTTTTGGAACTTGACACGAACTCCATAACGAGCTCCGCCAGTTGATGTGACCTTTGAACGAGAAGGTTTCGCCTGCTTGTAAGGATCGGTGCTACCTTTTGCGTTTCCTGACTTCTTAACAAGTGTTCCTTTTTCTGGCTTAGCAGATGGAACAGTAAAGTTTAAGCCTGATGCGTTAGACGAATCAGCTGAAGTAGGCGCAATTGGTGCCGGATTCTTTTTGTTGTCTTTATATGTCATTTATTATCCTTTGGCCTAAGGGGTTATACAAATGTAGTTCATTTAGGCTATAAAGACAGGCTTAACTGGTAGAAACAATTGAAAATACAATAGCTGATATTTGGCCATCATGGCTTTCAATGCTTGCAAACCCAGGAATACACATTAAATCTAAACCTCTTGGGGCTGTGTACCCACGAGCAATAGCTATAGCTTTTACCGCTTGATTTACGGCTCCAGCGCCAACTGCTCGTACTTTACATGATTGTTTTTCATAGATTGCGTGGGCAATAGCAGATGCCACGGCTTGTGGATTGCTTCCAGCACCCACACGTAATACGTCTTCTGTTGATTCGGTAGTCATTTTTCCTCGTTGTAGTCGGTCGGTCTCCCGTCCCACAATTACATCAAAAGAAAGTTAGTTAGTCCCACTAAAATCAATAGGAGTTGGGGCAGTAGCTAAAGCTCCGCACAATGCACACTCCATATCTAACATATAAAGGGATATTTCCCCTTTGTCAAACATAGCTTGGACTTTCCATAGGGTGGATCCACAAACGCATACATGTAGTGGGTTATCTTTGTCTCTTAGGTCTATCAACCCTTACCCCATCCACTTCCTTTAAATATTGCTGGGGTTGCTGAAAATGCTTTTACTCTTGCATAGCCACATTGTTCACATATTACTACGGGGGTATCGTTTATTCCGTGAGTAACTTCAGTGTCGTTGTCACACTGCATGCACCAATAATCGTATCTTGGCATTATCTTTCTCTAAACTTTGGGTCTTGAAGCTTAGTATATACCTCTTTTTCATAAGATAATGAGTGCATCCCTGCCACTAAACGAGCTAAAGAATAAGAGTCCGCTGCGTTATCATCTGGCATATCAATCCCCCATTTCTTGTATACATACAAAAGAATATGACTTTTAGGGACTCCGGTTCCTTTTCCAGATACATATTTCTTTAAACTGGTTGGTGGAACAATTAATGGATAAACACCAAAGTCTCTTAAAGTTAGTTTAACCATGCCACCAAGTTCACCCAACATGTTAGCCATCTGTGAGCCAAAGGCGTAGCCCTCCATTGCAACATCTATAATTTCATAGTTAACTAAAGCGTCTATTAAATTTGCTTGAAGGTCTTTTAATCGGTCTATGCCACTACTATCTGGTTTAAATACAGTAGTAAAGTGACCCTCGTCATTTAAGGCTGTTATAGCAAAACCTGTATAAGACTGATCTATTCCTAAGTACACCTTCTTATTATCTAAAGGTTTACCGTATTGCTTTATCATGGAATAAGGGTACGAGTTCTAGCGCTAAACCCTCCAGAGGATGTTCGTCTAGTTAATTCTCTACTTAATAGAGCAGAGTCTTTAGAAAGACTAGATGCAATTACTTCCATTAACTTTCTGTATGCCATTCTAGTTAACAAAGTATCTTGAAGCTTTTCAATCTCTGGATTGGTAATAATCTTTGCTTTTCTACTAGATACTGTTTCTTTAGTTTCTTTTGGCATGCTCAATTCTAGTTTAGCCATTTCTAACTCTAAATTCTTTTCAGCATACTTTTCATCAATTTGAGCGCAAGCTACTTGAGTAGAAACAAAATCTGAATAAGAACTTACTTTTGCCCAAAGCTCCATAAGCTCATCGTCATCAATACCAGTTATGTCATGAGGTATATGAGGGCGTTCTACAGCTCCTCTTGTAGAAAGAACTAAATTGTTATTTTGTAGTTCTGTAATAATCTTTAAGCTTTCACTACCCTGTAGGCTGGTCATCATATCCTCCACATTCTCCGCACCACTGTGAGCCTCCCATATTACACTTAGGTGGCGTTCTGCTGTCAACTGCAGCAGATATCATTTTTGCTGCCTCTAACAAATGACTAATTGAGAAATCACTTTTTGGAACAATAAACTCTTTGTACTCTTGGTTTGCCTTTAGTTCATAAATAAAACAAGCCTCTTGAGGTTGAATCTCTAATTCCATAAGTTCGCAGAGTTTCATGTAAACCTGAGCTTGATTTATATGTTTCATAAATGGTTTATCTAAATCTGCCCACATCCTAAATAAGTCATGATCATGTACTTTTGCGTACTCTGGGTCTTCCCATACAAATGTGCCTTGGCCAATAGATTTAATCTCCAGGAGAAGAGGAGACTCGTATCCAACTAAAATGCCGTCAGCATGTCCAGATATTTTGTATGGATCATAAGATAAAGGAACTTCTTTATAAAGTAACTTATCGTTTAAACCGCAAATATTGCATATTGGGGAAACGCCTACTAAAGTGTGGGAGCAATGAGAACAGTACCACTTTCCATATAGTGTCCCGCATTCAAAGAATATCTCTTGCCATTTCCTATGAATTGAATGCCCCTCTTCAAAGATTAAACGTTTCTTTAAGTTAACTCCTCGGTCTTTTGGAGTTGTAGGCAATTGTCCAATAAGTTTAAAGTATTGAGCACGATGACACCAAGTATCACTAACCATTTCAGAAGGATGTATAACGTCTTGTCTACGATCCTCAGCTTTAGGTTTAGCAATAAAATGTCGTTCTACCGAACTAAGAACTCTTGTAGTTTTATCTACTTTAAGAAACTTCTTTAGCGCCCCTGACGGTTTAAACTTAATCTCTGACAATTAGTGCTCCATAATCCATTGTTTTAGTGTTTTACCTTGTTTTTTAGCTTTTCTCTTTAATGCATTTCGTTCTCTATGAGACATTCCTCCCCAAATTCCATGTTGTTCGTCCATGTAATCTGCGTAGAGCAAACACTCTTTACGCACTTTACATTCTGGTTTACCGTCTTTACCGTAACATATTGCTTTTGAGATATCCGCAATGATTTTATATTTAACCTTGTCTCTGGGTGGATACCAAAGTTCTGTATCAAGTCCTCGACATTTAGCTTCGTAGCGCCAATCATCTATGCGCCCTGCGCCTTCTTCTGACACGTACACTCCTGAAGATTCTGGCGCTGTTCTAAAAAGTCATCCTCTGTAAGGATAACGTAGTTCTCGTTATTTAAACTAATACCAAGAACAGGTGTTCGACTGTCAAGAACTGCTTCTGTAACAATCTTTTCTAGAACCTTCGCCTTTATAGTAAAAGAGGCTTTGCCGGTCCACTTGTGTTCTATTAACAAGTCCTTAGACCGAACATCACCTTTTCGACTCCAGAACGCACCGCTCCCAGCGTTTCGCTTTCCATCTACTTTCTTAGCGAGTCGTGCCTCATGCTTCTTTGATTCCTTTTGCCCCTTGCTACGCATGTTATACCCCAGCTAACTTTGAGCTAGCCTTTATAGAGTCTAAAACATCTCGTTCAAAAGTCTCTCGAAGCTCTACCTCTTCCCGTATAGAGCTAAGCATAGCATCTGCACCTTGCCACTGCCTATCCCCATATCTGTAGTAAGCACCTGCTCTAGTAATAACTTTATTTAAAATACCCATAGCTACAATTTCTTTAGCAAAATCGTACTCACCTTTAGGAACAGAACCCCCATCAGCAAAGTAAAAGTCCATAAATGCTGTTTGAGATGGCGGGGCTGACTTGTTCTTTATAGTTCTTACTTTGATGGTTTGACCTACTCTGTGTTTTTCTTGACCAGTTCCAGCCTCAATCCATTCGTCTCTTTTTACCTCTATTCTTGTAAAGTATGAATAATCTTTGCCCAATCCACCGGGAGTTGTACGTGGGTCTCCATACATAACACCAATCTTAGATCTCCATTGATTAATAATTAAACCAATGAAAGGCCTTTCAACATCTACTAAAGACCTCTTAGACGCTTTTCCAATCTTTCTAAAGAACTTATTAGTTAAAAGCGCTCCACGACCTACGGTTGATTCATCCATTTCTTTCTCATCCTCCGAGGTAGGAACAAGAGCGGGAAGACTATCAATAACAATACAATCGACGTCTTTCGTTTCAACAATCTTAATAACAGCTTCATAAGCCTCCTCCATTACATTTGTAGAAACTACGTAAACTCTTGATGCATCTACGCCACACATAGTTGCATACTCAGGAACCCATTGCTCTGCAGCTACCCACACTG
>JACCEA010353351.1_pt1 | contig 11883 bp, 5 predicted proteins | sample 7449851 | NCBI WGS metagenome assembly JACCEA01 (sample SAMN15323453, study PRJNA562643) | freshwater metagenome | isolation source: river surface water | place: USA:Blue River Watershed | collected 2017-08-18 | reverse complement strand
GATGTCAAGCTTGCTAGAAAGTACTTTCGTGATATTTTGCGAGGTGTTTGCTATTTGCATTCAGAAGGGATTATTCATCGTGACATAAAGCCTCAAAATATGTTGCTGTCCGGTGAGGGTGTGGTTAAGATTGCTGATTTTGGAGCAGCTGTTTTCACTGGTGGCAGTGTTCAAGAAAAAGTTGCATTTGGAGGGACTCCGGCATTCATGGCGCCGGAACTTTTTTTGACCAACACATCTGTAGACTTCACTAAACACGCTGGTATTGATGTATTTGCCCTCGGAGCCACACTCTATTATATGGTTATTGGGCGTCCACCTTGGATGGCCAAAAATCAGATTGACCTTGCGATCAAGATTAAAAACATTGAGTTAACTTTTCCGGTTGAAGGAATTGACCCTCATTTAAAGGTTAGCCATTTTCCGTTATAGTTTATGTTTATTTAATCGGTCAATTTTCCTACCTGTAGCATCTTCTGAAACTTATGTTGGCAAAGGATTACCGCACTCGTTGCAATCTGGATACCATCGTTGTTGATGATTGGGTGACTTTTGAAGGCTCTGAGCCATTATTTGAAAAGGATGATTTCTTTATTGATGCTGTGGAGGAGTATCAAGATTTCAATCAGGTCAATAAGCTATTCAATAATCCGGAATTTGCTATGGCTCCACCATTTAAGATTCTGCTCGTGAATGACTCACTTGTCATTCGCACCATGTTTCACAATCAAATTAACAACATTCACCACACAATTACTGTTGGCGCTGCATCCGTGGAACACGCTGTTTATGTTATGCGAAATGCAACTGCTTTCAGTCAAGATTGCAATTTTGATTATGTGTTCATCGATTGTCCTATTGTAACCCATCTGAAGGTTCACAAATTCATCAAAGAATTGAGAGATACTCTACATTTCCAAGGCAAGATTATTTGTATGAAGTCAAACCATTCAATGGTTAGTACTGCGTCAAACGGTGTTGACAAAGATATGCAGAATAGTATGGATAACCTCGAAGACCTAGTTGCAGATGGGTATGTGAACATGATTGTCAATCGACCTATAGGAAATAGAGAATTGGAGAAGCTGGTCACAACTTCTGATTTGCATCAACTTGCCATTGAGAATAACTTGCATAACAAGCACAATGCTAATTTGGACGACAAGGTCACACAGGAAGAAGTAGAGCATGCCATTACATTGACTAGTGCCGCCACAACTGATTCTCATGATCACGATGCGCTTGATGAAAATGATGTGATGATGCTAGAGCGTGTTGGGTCAAATATGTCAATGCTCTCAGTCCCAACGTCTACAAGTTCAGAAATTCTTGGAAGCACTTCCTCTGCAAAAGATGATGATATAGCGGAGTATGATACTAGTAACAATATGATCGTTCCAAGTAGCGTTGGCCTTCTTGCGAGTTCGAGCATTGATACAAGCGCTGCAGTTGATAGAGGAAGTAAAAAGTTCCTATCTGTACCAGCTCCCGATTCCATATCTATAACAGCCACTGCTGGATCAGGCGAAGCTAGTTCTACAACAAATACATCTGCTACTGTTGAAGATGAATACGATAACCTGCAAGATTTCGATAACTGCGCTCCATCACGTAACTTGCCCCCTTTACATCATCGCCGTGGACACCACGGTATTGATGGCGGTCATCGACATGGGGTGCGTAGCAATACAACGTTGGTGTCGAATGAATCAACGGCTTCCATGATGAATCCTATTGATATTAGTAGGATGAATTTGGGCGGAGGAGGTGAAACGAAGGGGTTAGTTCGCAAACGCGGTTTCATGGTAGTTCCTTATGGTAACCAAGATACCATCACAATGACTAGTTCGGCTGGCAGTGTCGGTGGTGGCGGCTCATCTTCGTCCTCTACAAATGATCCATCCGTTTTATTCGACAGACCATTGAAGATCTTTTCTCTCAAAGAGGAGGCTTCTCGTCGTGAACGCCGTGAGGTTGCAATGCGTCACAGTAAATTGGCACAACAATTCCGTGAGGCAAAAAAGCGTGGCGAACAGGTTAATCCATCCCAAACTTTACCATCATCCAAGTCATTGTTGCACATGGTAAAACAGCAAAGTGTTCATATAAATCGCCGTTCCTTCTTTGAAAAGAAATCATCGAGAAGTTCATTTGGTATTAATACTCCTGGAAGTGGGAGCAGAAATGACGATGCATCGCCCTCGTTGATTTCTGTTAACTCGTCTCCATCACTAAAGTCACGCAGTAGCACTAGCAGTGAAGTGTCTATGAGGCAAATTGATGCATTTATCAATAATTCTGTTGATGAAATGCATGTCAAGATTGTTGATGACAATATTGGAGGAGTTGGTGGAGGTTTAGGTGTTGGTGGTCGTTATACCCATGAGGACGATTCATCTACCTCCAGTGACAATAGAATGGATGATGAAAACGATGATGAGGACATATTAGATGGGGATTCATCAGATGATGATAATGACTACGACGAAGATATTGTGCAGTTGGATGGTGATGCCTTTGATGAAGAGTTCGCTAAGTTTATCCCAAAGAAGGTTGAAAGCAATGAGGCACAGGAAATGGCAGAATGGAATCACATCATTGTTGGTGCTGATTTATCTCATAAATTGATTGCTTCTTCTGGCGATGGAAGTCCTTCATCTCCGTCTTACAATCCGGCTATGGGGGTAAAGTATGCGAAGCATGAGGACATCGTGTCACGCTCCTATATGGAAGATAGATCATATGCTTGTGTGAATATTCCAGGATGTGGTGAAGATTTCCGTCCTGTCGCAATGTTCGCAGTATTTGATGGTCATAACGGTGACTATGTTGCCTCACATTTACAGAGTCAGTATGTGTCTGTGTTTACCAATACATTGAAAGAAGTTGAAAATGACCGTTCCATTCAATTCTTTTCTTTTGAGGCAAGAATGGAGAAAGTATTTGAAGAAACAAATTTAAAAATTGACAGGGAACTTTTGGAGAGAGATTATCAACGACAACAGAAGACCATGAATGTGAAGAGCGGCATTCAAGATCTTCAGACCTATGCGGGATCTGTTGCTGTTGTGGCGGTAGTGGTTCCATTTATTCCGTCTATTCAATCGGTATACAATATTAAGTCTGGTGTGGAGGTATTCATTTCTCACATTGGTGATTGCCGTGCAGTTTTGAGTCGGGATGGACAAGCGATTCAATTAACAGAGGATCACAAGCCATCTGTGCGATCGGAGAAGAATCGCATTGAGATGGCGGGTGGTTGGGTCCAGAATGGTCGTGTTAATGGAGGGTTGGGTGTTTCCCGCTCATTTGGTGATATTCAATTTAAGAATTTCTCACATTGCGCCGGTTTCATAGGTGATGAAACTTCACCTAAGGGTATTTGGGGTGTTCATCAACAAGTAATTTCCAAGCCGGATTTCTATCATTTTATCGTTGATGATAGCTCTTATGAGTTTATGATTCTTGCATCTGATGGTTTGTGGGATGTTTTCCCAAGTCAAGATGCGGTAAATTTTGTCAGAAAGCGACTAGTTGGTGACCGAGATCTCAACAAAGCAGCACAGGCTTTGGTTCAAAAGGCCATTCAGAAGGGAACACAAGACAATACTAGTGTGGTGATTGTTGCTTTCAATCAATAATAAGAAGACAAATGGTAGTAAGAATGATGTTCTGCAGATGAAAAGAGAAAAAAGTAAAGCATTAATTCGGTGCGTTTTAAATTGTTTGAACCTCAGAGTTTCCTCCATTCCCAGCTTGAAACATTTGTGGGCGTATTGCCAATTTGAAAGGTTATTGTGCCGTGTCGTATTTAGCTTTGTGGGTATGTGAATTTGAAAGGTATTTTATTCGTCTTCGATTATTATCATCACAGTTATTAGTATTATATATATAAAGGACTTAGCGTTCTGTCATTCAATTTTTAGTTCGTAGACATATACGATAGTATTTAGTTAGTATAGTAGTGCTGGAAACTTCACAAGAGATGTGCCGTAGTTACACATTGTGTATTCAGTGGATATTGTAACCTGAATAAAGCGAAAGTATTTCGATATAACGGTACAATAGAAGAATTTAATGTTTAAGAAGACTCTACATCGCACACCTGGCCCACGCAATGGAAAGCTCCCGCGAAATTTCTTTGATAATTGCCTGGAAATTTGGTGAATATGAAAAAATATCCATATTAATATTCAGAATAATCACGGACTTATCATAGAGTTTCACTTCAATTAGTTCCGAGATGATTCGGGATTTAATTGAATAAAGTAAAATATATTCTACAAACAGAACAGCTCCGATGCTGGTAACTGATGGAATTCAAAGTAGTGTTCGAAAATTTATTTGTGACGATCAAATTTAATTCATTAAGTGGAGTTTGACTCATTTTTATCTCCTCAATTTTGGATTGTGAGTCACAGTGCTGATTTTATGTGTGAGAACTGGTGGGAGTGTGTCGATGACACGTTCAAAAACACGGACGAAATCCAAATATTATAACATACAAAAACATCGTGTGAACATCCTTTTTTCTTTCTATTTCATCTACTTATTATCTGATATCCATACTATCAGATTGAAATGTTGGCTGAAAGTAGCTCTCATTGGCGACCAACCAACTTTTTGGATGAACAACACACTTTTCAACACCACGCTCCCAGGCTTTCGATCACATCAGTGAATCGCAGTCGAACAACATCGCTGGAAGAAAGGGGCCTCTCCATGGATCCTGTGTCACACAATAATCTCGTGCAAAGTTCTATTTCCAGCCCTGTTCGAAGGTCTACAATCCCTCATATATACGATGAGCATCACTTTGAAGGCATTAACCCTATTGACAGTTCAATCATCGATGAAGAATTTGAAGAAAATGTCGATTGGAAGTCGAATATTTGTTCACCTTCGTATGAACGACAACGAATGCGTTTATTTCGTGATACTTGGTCAATACTGGAGTCGAAGAGAAACACGGAAGCAGGAGAGGAAGAAAGGTTTACATTTGATCGGATAGTTAGAATGGTCCAACGCACATTTAAAGCAAAGCTGGTAGTATTCACTTTGGTTGGTCCCACAGAGGTTACTGTTATTGCTAAAGCGGGAACCGACATGGATGCTGTAAAACGACAACAAGCATTTTGTGGGATGACAATTGAAGAGCTTGCTCCTCCATTATTCATTATTCGTGATGCAGCGAATGATGAAAAGTTTAAGAACCATCCGTTTGTCGTTAACGAACCATTTGTGCGATTTTATTGTGGTGCACCAATTTACATGCATGGCTACAAAATCGGGACATTATCCATGGCAGATAATCACCCACGTCCTGATTTTGGTGAATCCGAACAGCTGCAGTTACAAGAATTTGCTGGAATTATCTCTGATATTTTGATGGAGCAACGCAAAAAGGTTATGAGTATTGAGAGCGATTATGCTAAAATTACTGTCGGTCTCTTTTCTCATTTGAAAAAACCTTTGTTACAAGTAGAAGAAGCATTTGTTGATGCACATGCTGCCTTTCTTGACTCAAAAGCTGATTCCAATGTTCTTGCAGCTCTGGTGGACCCATGTATCATGTCCAGCACTCCAATTAAGATTGATGGTGAAAAGAAGAGTGATGTAACCTCTACATGCACTTGTACTCATTCGAATGTTGATAATCCAATATTAGAGAGTGATTGGAAATCAGAAGCATTTGGTGCAGCAGTCATTCGACTGACAGAAAGTATTGATTATTTGAATGTCATTATTGAAAATTGTTTACAATTATCGCTCTCGTTATTCAATTATTTAAGTCCCCACGAAGCATCAGACTTGGTACCATTGATTGCAGTACCCAGAATGGTGGAAGATCTGATTGCAAGTGTGACGCGAGACAAGTTACCTAAGGGAATGAAAGGTCCAATCGAAGTTATCCTGGAGTCTTCTTCATCATTCCCTACTGATGAAGCTGATTTGTCAACTGTGACTTTGGTCTCTATTAATTTGTCTATGTTGTGGATGATCTTGTACTCTATCTTGAGTTGTGAATGCAAATGTAAAGGAAGTAGATTGCGGGTTATTATGTCGTTATTTCCTGCTGATCCTAATTTCTCTCCTATGTTCCTTGCCGATCCAGAGAATAAACGAAGTGTAAATGCAGTTCTTACGATGAGATTTATCTTTGATCCCGTTATCGAATTAGACCATCATCTATTGGCAGCTGGTGTCGATGTCAAGGATGTGATGGAAGCAGCGACATCGGCACTAAAATTTTCAAATTCGTCCTCTTCTGCTTCATCCTCATCATCATCATCTTCCTCATCAATTATCCACTGTGAGATGGACCATGCATTAGAATACTTGCTAAAAAGCTTTGGTGGAAGAGTTGCAACATTTGATCCACAGACACTAGTACAGGAGCGACGAAGATCATCGCATATTCCGAATTACGGATCTCTTGATAGTAAACAAACGCGTTCACTTCCTGGACGAAGTACAAGTCGTTCACAGAGTTTAAGTGGGAAAGTAATTCGGATTGAAATTCCTTGTGAAGTTAAGGTCAAACCTGCAACTATGTTGACTACAGACTCTGGAAGCGATGCTGGTATGAGAAGTTGTCCAAAGACACCATCTCATGATCATCAACAGTTTTCTCCTACAGATATGGATTGTGGATTCCATCAGGAGGATCATCAGAGCTCATCGCCAAGTCTGTTTGCGTCTGGACGTTCCCCAGAAACTAACTCATTCCCATTAGCACGTTGGATTGTCTCACGGGCATCAAAAGCAAATTTAAGATTAGGAAAGTATTTCTTAACGAATGATATGGTTGACGATGGAGGACACCTAAATCCTCCCGTAAGTGCACTACCAAAGTCTGACGATGTTCAAACTAGTACTTACAAGGAGCACCACTCACCTGCCGTTAACTTGGAATTGACACTGCTAGCGCAACAGAATACGTCAAAGACATCCAATCTCACGGCGCAACTGTTGAGTCCTGAACTCTCTCCCAAACCACAGAAAGTGACGAACGGGATTGGTGACAGCAAGAAAGCGGCATTGACGGTGAAGAATCACGTATCTTCGACATCTGGGAAGTGGTTCAGTTGGCTTCCTTCCTTGCCTCGTGCGCTTCTAATATCATTGTTGGGTTTGTCTTCTGAGTCTGCCAATCGATTGAGTGGCGAGCATGTTGTTTCCGAGAGTAAGAAGAAGCCTCAACAATGTACCAGTATAAAAAGTGGTAAGGTAATACCTTCATTGGAGAATCTTTCTGAATCTTTCTGTGAAACTGCTTCCGCATTCGACACACAACAAGAGCCACCAACGATGCATATTGACTCATACTCGAATCATATCTCTGATTCACATGTGCTGCAGAATAGATTCCAACACGAACGATTTGAGACTCATTGTTTTGATCCATTGGAATCGTGAAAGCTTTCTCTACCTCTTTCAATTTTATTTGGATGTTTGTTCTAAAAGTAGTGTCTATTATTTGTCTCTGCTGCTTATCCTTCATCCTGTTGACTAGTGTGGTTGCTATCTACATGATTGTACATACATATGGGGATAGATAATATATGTCATTGTTGTTTGTCTTGATTATTGTCTACCACACATTTACTACTTGTAGGTGTGTTTATCCTTCATATTCTCTCTCTCTCTCTCTCTTAGTGGCACTAACTAATCCTTGTTTCAATAAGTTGTGTAGCCACTGATATCTATCAAAAGTCTATTATGGATCATTCAATGCAATCGAGCCTACTCGTAAGTTCAAATTACACATTACATATTGTCAATTACATAATAATACCTGCATTCACGGACTTAGTTGGAACTTTCATTTATAGTATGTAGTGAGTCATGTATAATATAGTCTCTATCTTTGGATTTCATCTCCTTGTCTTCTTAGTCTTGTCATCCGTTATTGCATTGTATCTCTCTCTCTCTCTTGTTATTACTCTTCACTCTACCTCATCTTCATAACTCTTTCTCTATTGTATCTGTTAACTACTATCTAACGGTTGCGCATTCATCGTTCTAGTTCGTCTTCACGTCCACATCCAGTATCTCTCTCTCTCTCTTAAGGTGATAACTTCAACACCGTCATTGCATTTGTCAGTCAGATTTATGTGTATATTTGTATTTGTCTAACTCTCTCTCTCTCTCTCTCTTTGATATAGTTTATCTCTCATTGTGTATTCTTTGCCGTTTGTGCTAACTTATCAGATTAATCGACAGGAACGCTCTGTAGCAGTACATGCATTGTGTGATCCTTGTCCTCTTCTCTCTCGCCTATGTTGTCTACATACTCACTCATCCCGATTGTGTGTCCGTGCTTACCCGCATCTCAGAGTTGATGAAGTGTGTTTGTGAATGTTTATACACATGTGAAAAATGATTTCCATGTTCCAAATAATGTATTTTTGCAGTTCATAGCAGCCAGTTCGTTGCTTTCTCTCTATCTCCATATTAATGATGAACGAGAAAGATGTCGAAGCATGTTGCAGTTATTACAGAGATTGTTATTTGTGAAATGAATCGGAGATAATATGGAATCTAGTGAGCAATACTGATAAGAAGATTGTTTATTTGCTTGGTAATATAATACTTTTGGACTAATCAATCAATTCTTGATTGTATCGCTCTCCTTGTCGTAGTTGTGTAGTTCCCTTTATTCCTTTGTCTACTCATGCTGTATCCATTTTTCACATAATTCATGTTTTGTTTGGTTTTTTTTCATCTGAAATTTGAGTGTATATGTGTGCATGTGATATTTGTAAATTTTAGTTAAGGTTTGTTTATAACCTCCTCATGGAATGACTGTAAGTTTAATGTGAAATTACAAAAATTGTTACAAACAGCACAATACAAAAAATCGATTATTCAAGAAATTATTAGAAAAAGATTCATTGATGCAACAATCACAACAAGGAACAGGAAAATGAAATCGTAAGCTGACCATACATCGATTTGATTTGGATCACATGTATGCTCAATATGCACAAAGCTAACGACAGTAACTTCTGGTAGAATTCTCACTGCATGTGGAACTATCTGTCCTTATAATGACCATTGCATTTAGATAACAACGATAATATGTTGAAAAATGAAACTTGCCTCAGGTTCTCTTCTTATTTCTTGCTCCTCATATTGAGAGAGTGGATATAGCGAGGCATCATGAGAGATCTCATCATTATTATGCAATGGAACAGCCGCAACAGCAATATTCCCTTCCATCAAAATAAAATAGCTTTTCAAAAACTCGCTTATAGCAGAATCTTTCAAGGAATTGCAAGTTAATAGAATATTCTGGGTAATGAAATTATATAATTGAATTTGGATAATCAATAGATTGTACTTACGAAATCATCTTCAAAAGCCATGGAACCGTGATAGCACATCAAGTAGCACAACCGGTCTGTACGCCCATATGAAGCTGCAAGAGAAACAGCCGACTCTTCATCCCCAAATTCATCAACAGCATTGCAATTGAAGTCAACAACTTCTAATAAATAATGAACAACTTCATAGTTGGCTTCTTCTTCAGCGGTGAGAAGGGCGTTGGGGTACCCTATATGTGGATCGAACCCCTGGGAAATGTAGAACTTGACCAATGGCAAATAACCATAATAACCAGCAAGAGCAAGTATCGATTGACCATATCTCATTTCTTGATCTAATTCATCATCATCATCACCATCACTATCTTCTTCACCATCATTAATAATATCTTCTTCTTCATCTTCGTCATCTTCAAATTCATCATCTTGTTGGTTTTCATCATCATTCTCATCATCATTATCATTGAATGCATTTGCCAGAGGTAATTGATTAATCTCATCGATCTCTCGTTCGGAATATAGCCACAATGGATCAATTGGATTTCTTGTAAAGTAATTGATCACTCCCTCAATATCTCCTTCCTCGCATAATCGGAACCATTGTTGCTTTATCAATCTGATTGCTGTGTGATTCGTCATATAGTTCCACCGCCAGAGAACTCTGTCTTATACAAAAACAAAAAGTGTTTTGCAATCCTCTCTCAACCAATAGGGTGACCATTTGTTGTGATGGAATGATTGGTTTGTGTTTTGTGTTTGCATAGCACAAAAACCAATTTGGATGATGTATGGAATCGGAACCGACGGACTAATGGTTGGATTGAAAGGACCTTTGCAATATTACTTACATAGTTAGGCCTTAATTAAAACTTGGACTCTGACGACGCTGAACAATCTCAATCAAAATCTTAGTCTTAGTAGGACCAATATCTATTGATGACAGAAAAGTATCGAGATGACGCTCCAAGGTTTCTTCTGTAGCATGAACAATCACAGCCTTTACAAGCATAAACTCTTGAGCAACAAGAATATTTGCAAAGTAAGCGCTTGGAAAATTGGATAGACGAATTATCATAATATCTGCTATTCGTTGAATCTTCAAACTCCTGTTGGGACTGATACAATAGATTGCATCCTTCACCAAGAATTCTAAAGCGTGTCGATTGTTAAGTAGGTCCATTCCTTCACGACAAAGGATGGAAAATTTGTCAACCCAACCCTTAACCACTTTTTGATGGTCCACATCGGTTGAGTATGAACTATCATCAATTAAACCATTGAGAAATTTCATGAAACTCCTTTCGAGCAGCAATTGTTTAGTCCGTAGTGTCTGCAGTCGATATTCGACACGATGATATTCTTCCCAGCATATTAGTTCCCTGAAAACCCTATTAACTGTCTCAAAAATACTCTTTTGATCAGACTCATCAACGTTGGACCCATCATATCGCCACCACCAGGATTCTAACTTCTCTAAAGTAATTCGAGAAAGCCTTTCGGTTTCGCGCGGCCCGCTCCACTGCATTCTTTGCTCAATTATATCAAACACGTTTTGTGCTGGATTTGAGTTACTTCTTTCCATCACCCTAGATGGGTGACAAACCTCTTTGTGAACTGCATCACCAGGTATGTGCAACTGACTCTGATAATGTGTGAAGGAAATTTCTTTTGTAGGTAGCTGATCATCAACTGCAGCAACGATATCCAAAATTAATTTTGGATAAACAGGTCGAGGGCGACAAGATTCTCCATGAATTTCTACGATTCCAAATAGTATGGGAGCAGGCTTTACATGGTCAATCGTTTGCCATGATTCATCATGGCGAAGTAGAGCATCAACTTGTGAATATCGACATGTCGAACTAATTGCCATAACAATATGATAGTATAATTGGTCTGTGGTTGTCAGACGACGACATTGGACCGCTACTGCATGATATTGAGTGCGTTGAATGTAGCCGACCACTACCATGCTCATCAAACTTCCATCTGGCAAATTATCGCACTCCAAAGGACTTGGACGCGACCTAATTGTCATATACTCAATAAAATCATTTTTTAGCAAAGATCCTATGTTTTCAATCCACCAGTTTCTGATATTTACCCTACTTGCGGGCAGTAGTTTCACACAAGAAAATGACATCGCAATAACGAGAAAACATTTTGAGGAAATGGTGAGTAGCATAGCTTGTCACAATCGCCAAACAAAGTCACATTTTAGAACCAAGTCACATTTTCACGTAGACTTCCGACAAACTTTCAAAACTGGTGTGGTCGGTATACAATAATAATTGAAGTGGGGCTAATATGTATTATATATTGTTTTGATTCGCCTTTTTTGCTTTTGGTGTTGACTCTGATGACGGTTAACATTACTGGTTATCGCATATATTTTTGTTTCTCTGTCGAATTCTCTTGCTGCTGTGCGTTGCTTGCTGCGAAAGTTTGTTTGTAGCAAAATAATTATTTAATCTGTCGTGGCGGAGAGAAGTTTATTCTCAGAGAATTCCATCACCTTCATTGGTTTTTCTCTTTTTACCTTTCCCTTTGCTAT
>JACCEA010320250.1_pt1 | contig 11884 bp, 9 predicted proteins | sample 7449851 | NCBI WGS metagenome assembly JACCEA01 (sample SAMN15323453, study PRJNA562643) | freshwater metagenome | isolation source: river surface water | place: USA:Blue River Watershed | collected 2017-08-18 | reverse complement strand
GGGGGGGCGGGCGGGGGGGGGGGGGGCGGGGGCGGGGGGGGCTTGGGGGGGTTTGGCGGGGGCGGGGTGGGCGTGGCGAATCCGCGAGATGCCCCTTCGCCGACGCCCGGCGTTTGTGCGCGCATGGCGGAACGGGGGCGTCTTTCCGTTCCGGCCGACGTTGTATTTGGAGAATAAATACAAAAGGCGCGCCTTTCGGCGCGCCTTGGGTGGGGAGATATGTCCGCTTGGGCGCTCAGGCGGCGCGGCGGCGGCGCGTGGCGGCGAATCCGAGTCCGGCGAGGCCCGCGAGGGCGGCGAAACCGGAGGGCTCGGGAATGGCGTTCACGGTCACATCCACTGAATTCAGGGAAATGGACGTGGCCAGGCTCGTGCCCGACTGGCGGTATCCGATGGCGAGGCCGTCGATGGACAGGTTGTTTATGAAGCTGCCCGAAACGGTGGTGCGGGAGAGGGTCTGGAGGGTCGTGTCCCCGGCGCCGTTCATCAGGACGTAGTCCACGGTGTATTCGGAGGCGCCGGAAACGGTGATCCGGAGCTTCGCGGTATATTGGGTCGCCGCGCTCAGGGCGGCCTGGGTGGAGGCGGAGGTGGTTCCGAGCTGGGTGCCGGACGGATTGTCGAACGCCCCGTTGCCCACGTTGCTGAACAGCAGGTCCTGGTTTTCCGACGTGCTGCCGCCCACGGTCGCGTCCGCCAGCTGCGGGGCGCGGGTGTAGATTTGATTGTTGCCGCCGGTCAGGGCGAAGCGACCGACGTAGCCCTCCCAGTTTTGGGCGTTGCCGGAGGCGAATCCGGAGCCGACGGGCGAGGTGTCGGTCGCGGTGAGTCCGCTCGATTCGAGTCCCGTCGCCGGATTTGCGCCGCCGCTGTCGAAGAGGCCGATATTGATCAGGCTGGAGGTTCCGCCCGCGAGCAGATTGCTGCCGTTGGTGAACTTGACCTTGAGCTCGATCCATTCGCCCACGTTGGAGATCGTCGTGGCGGTGGCGGAGAATCGGTTTTGAGCCTCGACAAAGCCCGAGGTCGTCGCGGCCATTCCGAAGTTGAACGCCCCGGTGCCGTAGGAGATGCCGGTGATGTTCTTGGTGGAAGCCAGGGTCCAGTCTCCGACATCGTAGGTTCCGCCGGTCGCGACGCGCTCCCCGGTGCTGAAGTTGGACGTGAACTTTGTGGTCTGGGCGTGAAGCGCGGCAGGCGCGATGAGCAACGCCGCGAGGGCGATCTTGGACAAATGCATGATTTGGGGGGGTTGCTGAAGCAAGCGGGGCAGGGGAGACCCCGGACGGCCCAATGGGTGTCGGTTTCAAGGGGCGGCGACGATGGTTTCGGAGGTCGCATTGTTGCGCGCACCGCTCGCGGCCTTGCGCTTATCGTTGACTAAAAAGCGTCCTGCCGCCGCTCTGCCCGCACCCCACCCGCCCCAATGCCTGCCTCTGCGACCCTCCAGGACGTGGCCGAAAAAGCCGGCGTGCACCGGTCCACCGTCTCCCTCGCCTTGCGCGACAATCCGCGCATCTCCGCCGACGTGCGCGCGAAAATCCAGCGCATCGCCAACGAGCTCGGCTACCGGTCGAATCCGCTCGTCACCGCGCTGATGCGCTCGCGGCGCACGCGGCGCGCGCCCCGCCACGTCGTCCTCGCCTACGTCACGGATTACCCCACGCGTTTCGGCTGGCGGCCGCCCCATCACGACCGGCCCGACTATTTCCCCGGCGCCGCCGCCCGCGCCTCCGAGCTCGGCTACAAGCTCGAGCATTTCTGGCTGGGCGAGCCGGGCATGACGCCGACGCGTTTCGCGCAGATCCTCGCGAGCCGGGGCATCAACGGCCTGCTCATCGGCCGCCTCCCGCCGGGGAAAAACGAAATCCATCTCCCCTGGGAGCAGTTTTCCGCGGTGGCGCTGGGGCTGACCCTGACCAAGCCCGATCTTCATCGCGTGGCCGAGGACGCCTTCGCCTCGGCCGCCATCGCGATGCAGCACTGCATCGACAAGGGATACCGTCGCGTCGGCTTCGTCATGTCCGAGCCGGACGACAGCCCCAACATGGGCGACCGATGGCTCGGCGCCTTTCTGCGCCTTCAGCTGCGTCTGGCCCCGGAGAACCGCCTGCCCTACTGCGAATACCGGCCGGCGGCCGAGTTTCCCGCGCATTTTCTCCAGTGGTTCGACAAGCATCGTCCCGACGTGGTGCTGGCCACCCATGGCGACGCCGTCACCCGGCTCCTTTCCGCTCCGGGGATGCGGCGGGGGCGTTCGGCCAGGCTGTTTCTGCTCGTCAACGACAAGCCCCAGGAGGGGCTCGCCGGCATGCACCTGGATCCCGGAATCGTCGGCTCGCTCGCCGTCGACATGCTCGTCGGCATGATGCACCGCGGCGAAACCGGCCTCCCCACCGAGCCCCACCACGTGTTGGTGCCAGGACGCTGGATGGAGATGAACGTCCCCGCCGCGTCCCCGCGCGCGAGGACGCGGCGGAGCGGGTGAAACAGGCCGCCGCCGCGCCTCTTTCCTCGCCCTCCCTTCGGACGCGTCCCGTCTCCGCCGCTGCGCAACAATGAGCGCTGCGGGGCCTTTGTTCCTTCCGAAAGCTTCCGCGACCTTTTCGCTCCACCCCCGCGAGGCGACCCCGGGTTTTCTCGCGCATCCCCCACCCCCGATCAGTCATGCCAACTCCCAAGCTTGGTCGTCGCCTGTCCTTGCTCGCGTCCGCGTTGTTCGCGACGCCCGTCCTCGCCCTCGCCTCCTCCGACTGGAAGGCCGCCCTTCCCGATATCCCCGCGGCCGTGTTCAAGGTCGTCGATTTCGGCGCGGTGCCGGACGACGCCGGCGACGACACCGCCGCCTTCGTGAAGGCGCTCGACGCGGTCAAGGTGGCGGGCGGTGGTCGTCTCGTCGTGCCCGCGGGCGAGTTCCGCACCGGCCATCTCGACCTCGTCGGCCGTCTCGACTTCCACCTCGAGAAGGGCGCGAAGCTGCTCTTCTCCGGCGATCCCGAGGCCTATCGCATCCAGGACCGGAAATTCCGCCCGCTTGTCTCCGCCTCGGGCGTGGAGGATCTGGCGATCACCGGCGAAGGCGTGTTCGACGGCCAGGGCTCCGCCTGGTGGACCGCCGCACGCGCGTTCAAGGACGCCGCCCGCGCCCGCGGCGACGCGAACGAGGAGATCGGCCGCCCGCGCCTGCTCATCATCGAGAAGTCGAAGCGCGTGCTCGTGGAGGGCGTCACGCTGAGCAACTCGCCCCAGTTCCATTTCATCCCCTCGCGCTGCGAGGACGTCACCATCCGCCGGGTCACGGTGCGCGCCCCCCACACCGCGCCCAACACCGACGGCATCGATCCGGCCGCCTCCAGGCGCGTCCACATCGTCGGCTGCACCATCGACACCGGCGACGACAACATCGCGATCAAGTCGGGCAACCCGGACCACGGCCCGGTCGAGGACGTGCTGATCGAGGACTGCACCTTCCTCGGCGGTCACGGCATGTCGATCGGCAGCGAAACCTACGGCGGCGTGCGAAACCTGGTCGTGCGCAACTGCATCTTCGACGGCACCGAGGCGGGCATCCGCATGAAGTCCGCCCGCGGCCGCGGCGGCGTCGCGGAAAACCTCCTCTACGAGAACCTCACCCTGCGCAACGTGGAGGTGGCGATCCAGATCACGAGCTACTATCCGAACAAGACCACGCCCAAGCCCGGGGTGGCCGACGTCGCTCCCGCCGCGCGCAATCCCCGCACCCCCGCCTGGCGAAACATCCGCATCCGCGACGTGCGCTCCACCGGCGGCACCAAGACCGCCGGCATCATCATCGGTCTGCCCGAGGAGCCGGTGGCGGACATCGCGATGGAAAACGTCCACATCGAGGCGCCGACCGGCCTGCGCCTGGTCGCCGCGCGGGGACTCACCTTGCGCAACGTCGAGATCAAGGCGGCCAAGGGCGAGGCGTGGATGGTCGAGCCCTCCGCGGAGGCGCCGCGGGTCCTGCCCTGAGGCCACGGAGCTTTTCCGTCCCTTTCCGCCCATGGCCGAGAGCCCCTCGATCCGCAGCCTGGCCGCCGGGTTGAATCTCTCCCGCGCGACCGTGTCCGAGGCGCTGCGGGGCAGCCCGCGCGTGAAGGAGGAGACGCGCCGGCGCGTGGTCGCGGAGGCCGAGCGGCTCGGCTACCGCCTCGATCCGGTCGCGAGCGAGCTCATGGCGCAGATGCGACGCTCCGTCTCGAACGCGTTTCGCGGCGTCATCGCGCTGGTGGTGCCGGACGACGCGCGCGTGTCGCCCTCCGCCCGGTCGCGCCGGGCCGTGCTGCGTCGGGCCGCCGAGGCGCGCGCGACCGAGCTCGGCTTCAAGCTCGATCCGGTCGCGGTCGGCCCCGCGGGCTGGGCCCGCCTGCCCGCCGTGCTTCACGCCCGCGGCGTGGTCGGAGCCTTGGTCCTGCCTTCCGCGGATTGCCGGCCCGAGCATCGCGCGCGGCTGGCCGAGGCCGACTTCCACGCGGTCTACGCCGACGCCCCCGAGGAAGGCGCGGAGCATGTGGACGCGGTGGCGCCCGATCATCGGCAGGCTCTTTCGCTGGCGTGCGCGCGGCTCGCGGAGCTTGGATTTCGTCGTCCGGGTCTGGCGCTGCCCGGAGGCGCGGACGCCGCGAGCGGCTTTCCTTGGCGAGCGGCCTGGCGCGCGCAGGTCGCCGGGCCCTTCGGCGAGGCGCCCGCGCCCTTTGTCCAGGAAAGCCGGCTGATCCCCGGCCTGGCGATGGAGCGCTGGCGTCGCGAGCACGGCGTGGACGTGACGCTTTTCCCCGATTCGTTCGCGTCGGCGCCGTCCGCGCCTTTCTGCTCGCTCGACCTCGTCGCGGGGACGGGCGCGCCCGCGGGTTTGGATCTGCGTTGGGATGAGGTCGGGGAGCGGTCCGTGGAACTGCTCGCGCGCGGCTATTTCGATCGTCAGCGCGGGCGTGGGCCTTCGCCCGCCTTGCTGTCCCTGCCGGCCCGCTGGCGGGTGAACGAGGCGGCGTGGCGCGCGCCGGCGGAGCTCGGCGACGCCCGGGCTTGCGAACTCGACTCCCGGTTTGCGGCGGTCGCGGTCTGATCCTTTTCCGACCCTCCCATGAACGCCCGTTCCGCCTGGCCGTCCGTCGCCGTCGCATCGGTTTTCGCCTTCCTCGTGCCGTCCGCGAGGACGGCGCCCCTGGGTCCCGAGCGGATCGAGGCGCTGGCTCCGGAGGAGCGCGCGGTCTGGGAAGCGTATAGGAGGCGATCCGCGGATCGTGCCCGGATGGATCGCGAGGCCGTCGCCGCCGAGCTGCGCGAGCTCGGAGCGGAGTCGGCGGTTCGCGCGCCTTCGGGTGGCGACTTCAAGACGCCGGAGAAGGCGGATCCGGCCTGGTATGCGTCGGACGAGGCCGCGCGCCTCGCCGATGTGGTGTTGTCCTACCAGACGCCGAGCGGCGGCTGGTCCAAGCACACCGGATACGGCGAAGGGCCCCGCCGGCGCGGCATGTTGTTCACCTCGCAAAACGAACCGTGGCAGCCCTCGCACTACGTCGCCACTTTCGACAACGGCTCCACGACCGAGCAGATCCAGTTGCTCTCCCGCGTGTGGGCGGCGACGAAGCGCGAGGACTGCCGCGCGGGCGCGGCGCGCGGCGTGGACTACATCCTGGACGCCCAATACCCGAACGGCGGCTGGCCGCAGGTCTACCCGCTCGAGGGCGGCTACCACGACAACATCACGCTCAACGACAACGCGCTCACCAACGTGCTCGGCCTCCTGCACGCGATCACGAAGGGCGACCCGGCCTTCGCGATGATCGAGGGCGAGAGACGGGAGCGCGTGGCGCGCGCCTTCGACGCCGGCGTCGATTGCCTGCTCGCGCTGCAAGTCGGGCGCGGCGGCAGGAAAACCGTGTGGAGCCAGCAATACGACGCGCTCACCCGCCTGCCCGCCCCGGCGCGCAAGCTCGAGCCCGCGTCCCTGAGCGGGATGGAGAGCGTCCACGTGCTCAAGTTGTTGATGTCGATCCGCGAGCCCTCGCCGCGCGTGGTCGCGGCGGTGGAGTCGGGCCTCGACTGGCTGGAGCAGGCGAAAGTGACGAATGTCGCGAAGCGCGTCGTGGACGGGAAGACGATCTACCAAATCGATCCTTCCTCGAGCGAGGTGTATTGGGCGCGGTTCTACGACCTCGAGACCGGCGGGCCGATTTTTCCCGGACGCGACGGCGTGGTCTATCCGGACTACGCGTCGATGATCGCGAAGAACGCCGGCGGCTACGACTACTACACCACGCAGCCCAACAGTCTCCTGCGCACCGGCCGGAAGGCCTGGCGAAAAATGCTCGCGGGCGGGCGCAAGCCCTGAGCCCGGCCGAGTCCGCAAAACCGGCCTGGCCGACGCGTCCCCGGTCGCGGTGAAAACGCGGTGCGACGTTTTCCTTGCCGCCGCGCCCGCGGCCGCCCGTCATGCGGGCTGTTCTTTGGATACGGGCCTTTAGCTCAATGGTCAGAGCAGGGGACTTGAGAAATCGGGTCGGCGGCGGCGAAAGCCGACGCTAGTCAGGTGTAACATCGGTGAACGGTCTAAACTCCCAACGCCGAGCCAAGCGGCGCGCTTCCGGGCGCGCCGAAGGTGTAGAGACTATAATCACCCGCCTGCGCCGTCGCTTCCGCGGCGGCATGGCGAAGGCATAGTCCGGACCACGAACGGCGCGCGTTGTCGCGGCGCCGGCGGCGAAAGCCGAAGTGGTGCGCATAATCCCTTGGTTGCGGGTTCGAATCCCGCAGGGCCCACCAAAGAGCGTTCGCGGACGCGTGTCGTCGCGATTGTCGCACATCGTTCGACCGAAGCGCATGATCACGTCGCGCCCGGCTACCTTCTTGGGTAGCCTCGGATCGGTCGAGAGGCGCCCGACCGGAGCGTCAGGGCTTTTCGGCCGCGACCGGCAGCAACACGCGAAACTCCGCGCCTCCTTGCTCCGGCGCCACGTGTTCGATCGTGCCTCCGTGGCTGCGCACGACGCCGAGGGCGGTGGAAAGTCCCAGGCCGGTGCCTTGGCCGCGAGATTTGGTCGTGAAGAACGGCTCGAAAAGGTGTTCGCGCGCCTCGGGACTGAGTCCGGGACCGGTGTCGCGGATGAAGATCTCCAGATAGGATCCCTTTCGCGTTCCGGGCAGGCGCGCGACCTCCTCGTCGCCGACGAGACGCGGCCGGACGCCGAGCGTGAGGACGCCTTCCTCGGGCATGGCGTCGCGCGCGTTGAGCACGAGGCTGAGCAAGACCTGGTGGAGCTGCGTGGCGTCGCCGGACACGGAAGCCGGGCCGGGGGCGAAGGAAAGCTCGACGCGGACCGAGGACGGAAAGCCGTCCTCGGCGAGGCGCGCGATGCCGGTGAGCAGCGGACGCACCTGCACCGGCAGGCGTTCGCCCTCCACGCCGCGCGCGAAGGTGAGGAGCTGCCGCAGGATGCCGGCGCCGCGCCGGGCCGCGGCGGCGATCGATTCGATCAGCGGATCGTCGGCGCCGCCGCGATGGCGCGCGCGCAGCAGATCCGCCCCGAGGATGATCGGCGAGAGGGCGTTGTTGAGATCATGGGCTACGCCGCCGGCGAGCAGCCCGAGGCTTTCGAGGCGCTCGGCGCGGAGTTGCGCGCGCTGGAGCTGGCGGCGCCCGGTGAGATCGCGGGCGACGCAAACGAGCAGCTGGCGACCTTCGAATTCGATTCCCGTTGCGCTGATCTCGGCCTCGAAGGATCCGCCGTCGCGACGGCGGTGGACGGTTTCGAAGACTTCGCTGCGGCCCATCAGCCCCGCGATTTTCGCCCGCAACTCCCGCGGCGTCCAACGCGCGTCCCAGTCGGCGACAATCAACTCGGGCGGCTGGTCGGGGTCGTGGCCGAGCGAGATATAGAAGGCTCGGTTGGCCTCGATCAGACGGCCCTCCGCGTCGAGCACGTGGATCGCGTCCTGGGATGTGTCGAGCAGGGCCCGGTAGCGCGAAGCCGCGGCCAGTTCGGCGCGATGCGAGACCTCGAACCGTCGATTCGCGGCGCGCAGGAAAACGTAGAGGGCGAGCGTGCTCGCCGCCACGAAACCGAGGGGATGAAGCAGGGAAACCGGATCAGGCGCCCCCGGGGCGGAGTGGGATTCGCCCACGTGATGCCCCAGCCAAATCCACGTCACCCCGAACAAGGCGTAGAGCTCGGCGACGAGCCGGGCCGACGTCGGATTGGGGCGGGAAAGGAGGGTCGCCGTCTTCACTTACGCTAATTTTACAAAAGCCCGCGCCGTGGATTGCAATGCGGAGAATGAGTGGCGGCGGCGTGTATCTCGCTTATTTTTAAGGCTATAGGCCTGAATTTACCTGTTTATGACCGGGTGCCGAAGCCCGGTGTGCCTATCCGTTGGGTCAACCCGGATCGTTTTGCAGCCAGCGGCGCCGATAGCCGCGGCGATCCACCGGCCAGGCCGACCATGCGGGTCGCGGGATCCGGATGCTTGCGAGGAGATTGCGGGCGACGACGTCCAGATCTTCGGGCGACCAGTAATCCTCGCAGGCGGCGGGATCCGGGCAGTGGCGGCGCGCGAGCTGGGCGGACTGCGCGATGACCAGACCGGAAAGCGGCGGGATCGCGCAGCCGAGCGTGACGAGCACGCCTTGCAGGCGAGAGAGCACGGCCTTGCCGCCGACGGAGTGTTCGGTGACGAGCACGCCGGCGGGCTTTCCGAGCCAGAGTTCGGAGGCTTCGGCCGGGGTGGCGTCCTCGAGGAATTTTTGCAGCGACGAACTCCACGAGTCCCAGTGCGTGCCGGTGGCGAACACGAAGGCGTCGGCGGCGCGCAGCGCGGGCTCGAGCGCGGCGAAGTTTGCGGCCGCCGGGCCGGAGAGGGCGACCCGATCGACAAGCGCGTGCGGGGAGAGGCGAGGCTCCAGGAGATCCAGCAGGCCGGAGGAATTGCCGCCGGGCCCGGCGAGAGACGCGTCGATCAAAAGCACGCGCGGGCGCGCGGTCCCGGTTTCGGCCGCTTCCGCGGCGACGCGGGGCGCCGGCGCGATGGCGGGGGCGGCCGGGCCAGCGTCCCGCCACCAGGGCCGGGAGAGCAGCAGGGCGAGGAAGAGTCCCGCGGAAATCGTGGCGCCGCGCATCAGGCCTTCGTCGCGGCCGGCCAGCGCCAGCAGGGCGAGGACAGGCGTGAGCACGAGCGAGGCCCAGAACGTCGCGAACGCGAGCCGGCGCGCGATCTCGCCCGCGGGCCGCGTCGTCGTGTCGCGGGTGACGGGCTGCTTGAGCGGGTTTTGGAATCCTTTCATGGGGCGGAAACGTCTTCGGACGGTGCGAGGCGCAGGGTCATGAGGTCGCGTGTTTCGGCGACGAAACCGGCGCGGCGGTAGGCTGCCAGGGCGCGTGCGTTGGCGCGCGACACCTCGAGCCGAAGCGCGCCCGCCCCGACCGCGCGCGCGTGCCCGGCGGCGAAGGCGAGCGCGCGTCGGCCCTCGCCCCGGCCGCGCAGGGCGGGCGCGAGGTAGAGCTCGTCGAGAAGCAGGAAGCGTCCGCCGAACTCGAGGCTGTGGCCGCGGGTGAGGACGAGGTGTCCGAGCGGCGGGGACCCGGCATCCGCGCCGGCGGGGCGAAGCAGGAAAACGCTTCCGAGCGAGGGATCCGAAAGCAGCATGTCGAGAGCCCTGCCCTGCGCGGGGCCGTCGAAGGGGATTTCCTCCTCCGCATAGAACGCGCGCATGAGTTCCAGGGCGGCGGGGCCGTCGGCGAGCGCGGCCGGGAGCCAGGTGAAAAGAGAGGAGGAGTCGCCGGTCATGACGAAAGCGGGCGAAGCGAAGGGACGCGTTTCGACGAGGTCAAACGGACGACGGCCCGCACTGTGGACTGGCGCGCATCCCCGCGTCCGGACAAAGTGGCTCCATGGCTTGGCGTATCGAGGAGCAACTGGTCCGGGGGGAGATCGACAACCGCGTGCGCGGTCGCGTGACGGGACGGCTGTGGTTTTTGGGTCGCGAGGATCCGATGATCTTGGATCTGGCCGGCGACGCCTGGCGCGACATCGCGGGCCATCTGATCCGCTTCACCAATCCCTCGCCCCAGCCCGGCTCGCCGGACGCGCTCGAGGGCTTGGCTTTCGAGCAGCGCGGCGAGGTCGGCGACATCACGGCGTCGCGTCGCGTCAAGGTGCCGGACTGTTCGATGGACGAGTTGCTCGACCTCGTGCGGGCGGGGAAGAAATTTCCCTGGCATTGGGGCAACAGCCTCTATCTCGAGTGGCACGGGGAGCGAAACGGGCGCGTGGTGATCGAATCGGCGGGCTATCGGCTGGAAATCGAGCCCGAGGCCTCGTGGCGGATGAGCGCGGCCGAGGAACGGGCCCGGCGCGAGAAAAACGACGGGGCGGGCCTGGCTTCGCTCGAGCGGCTGGCGGACACGTCTCAGGGGCCGGTCGGCGACTCCGGGGCGGAGGACGAGACGGATTATCCCGCGGGCGCGGCCGAAAAGCGGGCGGATGCCGAGCAGGCGCGGATGGATCTTTTGCTGGACCGGGTGCAGGCCAGGATCGAACGCGCGCGCGCGGCGGGCGAGGAGCCCGACCTGGAGCGCATCATGGACGAGGAGCGGACGCGTCTGCGACGCGAGCGAGGGGAGCCCGAGCCGGCGGCCTCCAGCCCCGAGGACGAGGCGGAGCGGGCCGAGTGGATCTCGGAGATGAACGCGGCGGCGGAGGCGGTGTTCGGGGAGCCGGAGGCGGGCGAGGGTTTCAAGGACGTGCGTTGGCACCCGCTTGTGGAGCGGTGCAACGCGCTGACGCATCGTTTGCGCGACCGGATTCGCGGGCGCGGCTGGCTCGGCGACGACGACATCGAGGAGCATCCGCTGCGCGCGCTCGTGGACGGCGTGATGATCGCGGGGGGAAAACTCGCCGGCGCGCTCGGCACGGTGGGGGACGCCTCGGAATGGCCGCCTGATCCGTTTTTCGCGGCCTCGGCTCTCACGCGGCTGAAAAAGGCCCACGGGCATCTGCGCGACGCTCTCGCCGGTCTCGACGCGGCGGACGAGCAGGAGCTGGGCGAGGCGGACTGGCGGCGCGAGGTCCGCGGAGAGATCGCGGAAATCGTCTCCGAGGTGCGGCGCCTCATTTCCGAGGTGCGCGCGGTGTTGAAGCTTTCCGGAGAGGATTGACCGGGCGGGCCGGACCGCCCCGTGAAGGCGAGGCGGATTTTTACGGCAAGGCGGGGGCGGGGCGTTTCACGCGGCCGACCCGCCCGTGGCGACGCGGGATCAGCGGAAGGAGTCGGCGAGCGCCTCTTCCTCGGCCTTGGAGGAGGCCTTGCCCAGCACGGGCTTGGAGAGGTTGGCGCCCGGATGCGCGGGGGCGTATGATTCGGCGGGAGCCTGCTTGATCGAGGGCGACGCCTCGCGGGCCACGCTCGCTCCGGTGATCATGCGATCGAGCTCAGAGACGATGTCGTTGAGGGAGACGGCCTGGGCGCTGAGCTCCTCGGCGGCGCTGGCGTTTTCCTCGGAGATGGCGGCGGTGGACTGGGTGACCTTGTCCATTTGCGAGGCGGCGTCGACCACCTGGCCTATGCCGGTGCTTTGCTCGCCGGAGGCCTGGGCGATGTCGGCGATGAGGGAGTCGACCTGGCGGGCCTTGGCCACGATCTGCTCGAGGCTGGCGGCGACCTTGTCGCTGATGCGCACGCCGGTGTCGCTCTTGCGGATGGAGTCCTCGATCTTGTCGGCGGTCTCGCGTGCGGCCTGTGCGGAGCGCTGGGCGAGGGAGCGGACCTCGTCGGCGACGACGGCGAAGCCGGCGCCGGCCTCGCCGGCGCGGGCGGCCTCGACGGCGGCGTTGAGGGCGAGGATGTTGGTCTGGAAGGCGATCTCGT
>JACCEA010856997.1_pt1 | contig 11885 bp, 3 predicted proteins | sample 7449851 | NCBI WGS metagenome assembly JACCEA01 (sample SAMN15323453, study PRJNA562643) | freshwater metagenome | isolation source: river surface water | place: USA:Blue River Watershed | collected 2017-08-18 | reverse complement strand
ATTGTTCTGAAGAATATTATACTTGTAAATACATTACTCCAACAAAAGATTCAATGCTTAATGCAAATTTTACTTATCTTAATCATCAAGGAAGAGAGTTTGAATCAGTTGTTTACCTTGATATTTCTACTTCTCCGGCAAATGATATTGAGGCAGAAATTAATAACATTAGAAGACAAGTAAATAACCTGAGAAAAACTATGGGACTTAAAATGTTTAATAAGGTGGAAATTGTATTTGAATCTAACGACTATTGGCACAACTTAGACCCTAAAGCCTTAGAGTTATTGTGTACGCGTTTAGTTGCAGATATTAGATTCGAATCAAATATTAGTAAAACTAACTCAATTGAAACATTTAATGGTAAGAAATTAAATGTGTATATTAAATCTGTTTAGTTTAAAATAATTTTTTTATTATATAAAATAAATTTGCTTTTTATTTAATTGAAATTTTCAACTTGGAGGCAAGTTTTAGATTATTATTAAATGTGCATTTAATCGGAATCTTCATCTGAGTCAGAGTCTGAGTCAGAATCACCTGGTTTGGAAAGCTTAATACCTTTTGCAGGTCCTTTAGTTGTTTTTACAACAGGTTTAACAGCCTTTGCTTTTTTGGACTTGAGTTTTTCATCTTCAGAATCTGAATCTGATGAAGTTTCAGAATCAGAATCGGATTCAGCATCCATAGCAATAATTTCCTTCTTTAGGGATTTTGAAGCAGGTTTGCCAGAACTTTTGTTTGAGGGACTTTCAAGAGTAAAACCTTCATTGGGAGTATCCTTTTGAAGTTTACTCATTAAATCTGTAAGATCCTTTACAAGTTTTTTCTGTTCAAATTCTAATCTTTCTCTTTCTTGAGTAATTGCATGAATTTGTGCAGTAATATTAGCCCATTCTAATTTCTTTTCGTTTAAAAGTTGCTCAAGTTCGGAATCAGAGTCAGATGTGGTAACAACTTGTTTTTTATCTGGTTTTTTTCCTGACTTTGTAACAGGTTTAGCAATTTCTTCTTCAGATTCAGAATCTGAATCTGGTTTTTTAGTTGTAGTTTTTCCCTTGGTAGTCTTAGCAGGCACAGGTTCTTCCTCAGAATCTGATTCAGAATCTGATTCAGGTTTTTTGGCTTCCTTTTTGGTACCTTTTTTTGATGCGCCTTTACTAGCTTCAACAACAGGTTCGGTTTCTCCTTTCTTGCCTTTCTTGGTTGCAACTGGTTTAGTTTCAACAACTGGTTCAGGTTCAGGTTCTGCTTTTTTGCCTTTCTTGGTTGCAACTGGTTTAGTTTCAACAACTGGTTCAGGTTCAGGTTCTGCTTTTTTGCCTTTCTTGGTTGCAACAACAGGTTCGGGTTCAGCTTTTTTTCCTTTTTTAGTCGCTACAACTGGTTCAGGTTCAGATTCAGAGTCTGATTCCTCTTTTACTTGTTTCTTAGTTTTAGTTGATTCTTTGGTAGTCTTAACTTCTTCTACTTTAGAAGTTTTAGTCTTGGTATCTTTTTTATCAGCTTTAGTTTCAGTAACTTCGGCTTGTTCGACAATCTTTTTACTACTTTTAGGAGGCATTGGAAATCTAAACATTTTGAGCCCAAATTGTGTAAATATCAATTTTTTATATATAGTTTTATATAATGCAATCGGGAACCAAGCTTAATATCGTATCATTTAATGTACTATCAAGACAATATTCGCCCTTACAAATGTTACTTAAAAAGCATATTGGGTCTAAAGACCAAATAAAACCAATTATTAAAAGTGAAATCAAAAGATTTAACCAATTGGTTGGTCCTAAATTAATTAAGTACTTTAAGTCAATTTTACCAACTAGTGTTATATGTTTACAAGAAGTTAATGGTGATTTTTTAAATTTAATTAAACAAAGTTTTAACTCGGAACAAATTTTTTACACAAATACTCCAGACTATACAATTCAGCAAAATAAAAAAAATATATCAAAAAACTTTAATGATGACCATCGGGTAATACTAATTCCCGATTATTTAATTAAAAATAATGGTAAGAGTAAAGATATTCAAATTATTAATTCTTTTGCTTCCAAGTCTGGATTGGTTTTTTCTTTGAGTTTTGATGATTATAACTTGGTTATAATTAATTTACATTTACATTGGAAAATGACGTTAGAAGAAATGAGTACAAATGCAGAAAAAATTAATGGGGAATTAAAAAAAAGTTTTGTTAATTTAGAAAAATTGCGGATAATAATTTGCGGGGATTTTAATAAGGGAATAAAAAAAGTGGAAAATTTTTTTCAGAAATCGTTAAATTCTTTTGGGTTTAATTTTACAAATAATTATTCTGTAAACGAAACCGGATTTACGTCCCACTCTACTGACCCTACAGAGTTCATTGAGTATGATATTATTGACCACATTTTAACTCATAACATTCAGACAATTACCAAAACACAAATTATTTTAGAAATAGCAGATAAAACTATTTTATATAATAGTAAACAGATTGCAACTAGCACCTCAAAAGATTTAGAAACTAACATATCTGACCATAATCTAATAAAACTACAAATTAAAATTTAAAAAAAATATATTTTGTTTTATAATATGAGAGTTACTAATGACTTTTATGAAAATTTAAATAACTTTAAACCAGTTTTTTTCCATTGGCTTGATGGTTTATTAGATCCCAATGTTGGAAATACTACAACAAATACTAAAGATAATATTATTAACTTACCAATAAATGTAATTGCTGACGGAAATATGAAAATTAGCATATGTAATTATATGGTTGTAGATGAAGAAGACAGTGTTAATACTTCTTTAGCCAAACCAGGAATTTTATGTACAAATATTAAAACAAAACTTAAACAATTTTACTATTTGAATCTACATGATGAAACAATTAATGTAACTGAGTTTGATGAACAAAAGGAAATTTATAAACCACTTAAAAAAAATCCTGAGGAATTATTAACAGAACTTGTTGAATTATTTGAATTTAATATTATTCAGGTTCAAGACGAAACACATGCCATGTCTTTTTTAACTTTTGTTAAATCAAATAAATTATATATATGTGTTATTAATTCTGGTGAGGGAATTAGTTTTAACCCATTTGTTAAAATTTCAAATAGCCAATACTATTCACCTCATCATACATATTTGGTTTGTGATAATATTAAAGACAATAAAAAACTTGACGGTGGGTTAAAAAAAATATTCTCACTTATTTATTTTTACTTTATATATCATAATTTAATTTCCCTATTACCAGCTGCATCCAACACATTTTTAGTTTCGAACACAGAAAATACAAATTATGTTGTGTCTGAGCAAACTTTACAAATGTTAAATTTTGTTGCAAAAAATTGTACAAATGTTAAAACATTTAAATACGGGGACGTTAAATTAGCACAGTTATTAGATAACCGGTTTGAATTTCAAGATAAACCGGCATTTGAAAAAACATTTTACTTGATGTGTGTGGAACTTATACCATCAGACCAATGTAAATTAACTATTAGTGAAGAATTTAAAAACAAAATTAATTTATTAAACAAAAACCCGTTAAGTTTAAAACCAACACCAAAACTAAACACAAATATTATTGATAAAATGATTTTTAAGGTTGTTAATGACGAACTATGTATAATTCCTCAAGAAAGTGGTTCATGTTCATGGTATTCAGTTTATTGGGCATTGTTAATGTACTATATTTATTACCAACCTGATTTTCAAAAATATGTTAACTTTATAACTGAAATAAATAAACATTTTTATTCTATTATTGAAAATATTTTTTCATCTAGTAAAATCCAATATATGTATACACATGAAAGTTTTTCCCCGTGGAAAATATTTTTAGGTTTGTTTTGCGAAATAGGTTTATTAGATATTGTTTTGCTTGAAAGTGCAACTGAATGTTTGTTTAATTTAAAACATAAAGTAGAATTTAATAAAATAAGCTGGGATACACCCTATGAACATTATCCAGACATTAATGATACTACGGGTTTAGTAAATGTTAGCTTACAGCTTGAAAATAAAATTAAAATATTTACACCAATTAAACCAGATTATACACCAAATACAACAAATACATCAAATACAACAAAGCTAATAGAATTAAATTCTAAAATGATGTTTACTAGTATATTGGATTTTTATAATATTAATTCTCAACAAATTAAAAAAAATTTATCAAAAATGTCAAATACATTTTTTTATTTATGTTACAAAATTTTCCAATCAAATCAAAGCAGCAATATTGAGTTTTATAAAGGTTTTAATGTTGAATCATCTTTAAATCAAATTAAATTATTAAAAGAAAAATTAAGTGCAATTGCAAAAAAAGACAAAAAACTCTCTGAATCAGAACAAAATAAAATTTATCAAACATGTTTTGAGTTTTTAAAAGCCAATATAAATAAATTAGGACGTATCATTAGCACAAACATGCACGTTTATGAATATTATCATATAGCAACATTTTTTTTACCTTATAATTCACCAGATAATAACATAACTTCCTTTGCAAAATTTATAAGTGCAACAATAACAGCTACGCGTATTTACTTGACATTACATAAGTTTTTATATTTGGTTAATAAACATACCTATTACGTTATAGAATTATTTGGACCTATTAATGAAGTTATTAATAAAATTATATATGGTTCTTGGTCTAACATTAACTATTTACCAACAACAGTTAAGGAATATGAAGACCTTATAGTAAAGTACAGTTTAATCTTTAATAATTTTAATTCTAATAATAATGATATTGATTTTTTTAAATTTAATTCAAAATACTTGATGACAAATACAAAATATGAATTTAATAGTATTGAATTTAACAACATATACAAAACAAATACATATGATGATTTTATAAGAGAAAGAGACTATTATTTTAATAACCCCCAATTTATTTACTCAAATTATACAGATTCTAATAATGTGTCCCAAGATATTTTTGTTAAAATACATATTAAGCATATAGCGAATAATTTTAATTTAAGAAAAAAACTTATACTATACTTTGGTACAAAATTTGCTTCTTACGTAAATTTATCCAATTACAAAATTTTTCTTGAAAACACAGTAAGTAACTTGTACTTATTAATTTTTCTTACAGAAGTTGATACAAGCAATATTAACAAACTAGAAAAAAAAGCTCTAATGACTTTTGACCCTGATAATATATTCTTAAAATATAAGTATGGAACAATTAAATACGAAATTTTTTACCAACAAATTTATAACTTATATGTTGAAAAAGGTCCAATTGATTTTCCTACTTTCTTAGCAAATAATTTTACGCATTTAACTAAATCTAAAATTAATAAATTTAAAGAAGCTATTGAACATATTTACCCTGAAACTGTTGTCTCTGAAAATGTTTTAAAAATTAATGGGTTGGAATATTATTTAGTTGATGCGAGCAATTTTAATTTTATTAAATGGTTCAATACAAGTTCGCCTAATTTAACAAATTTAAAACAACAAGTTGTTTATCGAATGGCTGAAAAAGACTTGTGTAAAATAATTTTTATTTGTGGTACACATGTTGTAAAAATAATCGGTACATATAACATTGGTAACAATAGTTTAACTATTACTAATATAATAATTGATGATTCTCCTTGTATAAAAATCTCAGATATACAATATCCATTTAAATATGTAATTCCGTTAAGTTGTAATCATTTGATTTACAAGTCTGGCTCATCATATAATGTTTTATATTTTGCAAGCAATTATACAATTAATGAGCATGATAGAATTTTATTTGAAAACAAATTAGAACCACAAATTATTGAAATTCCAATAAATGAAAATAATATGTTATATCCAAGAATTGGTCACTTTAGTATATTTAAACATTTATGTGAAAACTATCAAATAAGACCATTAAATATTATTTTTACTAATGATGAAATTGGATTAACATGTAAACCTAATTATAAAATTGATGAAAAATATAATTGGAATAAACGGGAATTTTTAACAGGTAATATTCAAGCTAGACCAGTGGACCTAGTTCGCTTATTAAACCAAGTTTCTGATCCTAGTTTAGCTGGAATAATAATCGAAAAGGAGCCGTCAAACACAGGAATAAAAAAATTAAAAAAACTACTAGACTTAACTAATAGTAAGTTTGCTGATTCTGTTGAAAAATTAATTGGGAAAACTGAATTTTGTCGTGTTGCACAAAATAATATTGGGAAAACAACCGAATACCTTGAAAATTTAAAGTTACGTTTATTGGAAAAAATAAGTGAGACTTCCAAATTGTATTCGCGGGAAAATATTTATTTTATTTTAAGTTCAGAACATTATAATTATTTACAATTAGTTAAAACAGTAAACATTGTAAACATGTTATTAGAACTTATTAATGATGAACAACAATTTTGTTCTCAATTAAAAATTTTAAGGGAATTATTAAAAACAAGAACAAATAACTACAATTATAATTTTCCAATTGTTTTTGAAACATTTATTGGCAATGAATTATTAGAAGAACAACAAAATCGTTTTAATAGTATAATTGAAAACTACAATGAAATTATAGAAAATAAAGTGGCAAAAATTTATTCTAATTCTAAAACTGACATTATTAATTATTTCCAAACTGGTGGACATATTTATCCATTACATCATTTTATGATGGGTAAAGGAAAATCTGCAATAATGACACCAATGTTAATGTTGTATTTTTCGTTAATTGCCAATAAAATTCCCTATATTATTGTACCAGAACATTTGATTTTAGAAACCAAACTTAACATGGATGAATATGCATTATTATTTGGCAGTGAACACGAGGTTTTTTCCGGTTCTGAAATTAAAAATTTATTTTTGTCAGGACAGTTTTTAGACTCAGAAACTAATATCAATAAAGTTTTTATTATTGATGAATTTGACTCATTACTCGATCCAACTAAATCAAACTATAATATTGTTGAAAACAAACCATTAGACACAAAACACTTGTATGAATTTATTAAAAAAATTGTGTATTTGATGAGTTCATTGGATATGAAAGAATTTAATCCAGTTGATGTGGAAAAGTTAAAACCATTTGATTCAAATGGTAAAATTGATGAAACTATTGCAGTAAATATAATTAAAGACATTAATCAAATTTATAAAAATATTCAAGCTGATACCTTTGTTGAAAATATTAATTGGGGTATTAGTAAAGATAATTTTTTAGCGGTTCCTTATTTAAATAAAGATAAACCAATTGCCAATTCAAATTTTAGCTCATGTGTAATAACCATATTTTTAACTTTATATTATTATGTGATTTTAAATGAATTACAAGTAACTGAACTTATAATTAAATGTATTATTGAGAAAAAATTATTTAGTAAAATATTTAAAATAAATGAACCAATTGGAAATACAAGAGAATTAATAATTGAATTAATAACTGCTAAACCTGAAATTAAAACTGAGATATTTTCAGTAGTTTTTGATGAAATTTTTTATTCTCTTACTCTGGCACAAGAGCAAATAAATGTTTCATTTGTTGATATAATAAATATTGATTCAATTTACAAAATAGGTTATTCCGGAACAGTTAATTTAGAGTTACCAAATTTTCCACGCACAGACAATGTTTTTAAAATGTCGGAAATTATTGTTGATCCAGATGAATCAGTTAATGTGCTTTATGCTTTAGTTAATGGAACAACATTTATAGTTAAGCAAATGGTTAATAATCTTTGTTTAGATTATATTAGGCAATTAGACAAAAAGGTAAATTTAAATGAGTATGACGTATTTATAGATCAAGCCGGAATTTTTAAAAATATAATTAATAAAGAAGTTGCAAAATGTTTTCAAAGGTTTTTTAATTTTTCAAGGGATATTATTTTTATATCAGAAACAGACCAAAAATATGTTTTAGCTGGTACACACAATGAGTCAAATTATTCTTCCAGTAAAAAATATTCAAAACCATTTATTTATTATTCACAAGGTCATGTTATTGGAGTTGATATTAGACAGGACTATTTACCTAAAATGAAAGGATTAGTAACAATTAATTCCAAATCCATTTATACTAATGTTGCTCAAGCAGTATTTAGATTAAGAAAACTTAATTTAGGACATACTGTTGATATTCTATATGTGGGAAATGAAAATGAAATTTTAACAAGTATTGATATTTGTGAACTTATTAGATGCAATGAAGAAAAACAAAAAGCAGACAAGTCAAATTTGCTTGTCTTTCAAACTTTAAAATCAGAAGTTAGAAAAGCAGAAACAAAACAGATGTTAACCAAGTCATTACTTGGTTTTAATGAGTTTATTAAAGGATATGAAAGTAAGAATAAATCGTATGATAGAGAAAAATTACTTGCGCTTAAAAACACAGGCGACCTTAAAAGTTTTAACAAAATTTACAAAGAAAAAATTAAATATTATTTTATAGATGAATTTCCAAAAACTAATATCGAATACTTAAATGGAATAGTTAAAACAACAAGTATAAATTTTAACAGGCTGTTTAGTCAAATTAATAATGAGGAAATATTAAAAAAATTAGTTTTTTCAATTGACACTGATTGTTCAAACATAACTATTCAAAAAACAAGTGAAAAAGAAGTTGTTAAAGTAAAAGAAGTTAGTAATACTATTTTTAATGAAAACGAATATACCATTCCAAATTTACAATGGGATTATATTCAATACTACTTTTGTAATTTAAAAAACAAAGACATATTTAATCGAATTACCTTTCCAATCAATAAAACTGTTAGTTGCGTACCTAACATATGTACACATTTTAATGGCTTTACATTTGAAAAAAATAATTCAGGATTACTTTGGGTTTTAATTCCAGAAATGGAAAAACTTTTATTGGTTCCTGGATACATGGGTCCTATTTTTGGATTTGAATATGTATTATTAAATACTAAAGACCTTTCATTATTAAACCATAATATGGGAATCAAATTTTTAGAATTAAAAGAATTAATCGATAAATTAAGTCAAAATGAGTTTGTTAAATTTATTCACACTGGTACAGATTTTTATTTAACGCAACAGGCTAATTATACCGCAATACACGATATTAAAAATGTATTTGTTTTGTTTATTATTCTTACTAACTTAACTAATAAATTAGCACCCCATGTTAAAATTTTAAAAATACTTGATAAAAATGCAACATTATATTCAGACTTTAATGGTTTATTAGAAACGTGGTCGTCTAATAAATACCTAAAACAAATAATTATCCCACATGTTAAAAAACTAGAAACATTAGACCCATTTATTAGAACTGATGGAGAATATAAATGTAATATTAACGTTAGCAAGTTTATCGAATATAATCAAAACCTAGAAAAAGAATGTGTGAATAATAAGAATAAATTTAATTCAAATCTACAAAGGCAAACACAGCTCGCTGAAAACAAGTTTAATGCTATTTGTACCCAATATAAAATAGAATATCAAAATCACACAAACTGTACGGTAAACAAACAAATCTTTTTTGATGCTGGTAATACTGAGCTGTGTAAAAAAAATCAAGTTGAATATATAAACTTGGAAACTATTAAAAATAACAATCTAATATCCCTGCAAACTCAAGAAATTATAAAAACTAATGAAAAAATTAAAGAGCTAAATAATGATATTAAAAAATTAACTAAGCCAATAAAAAAGTTAGAAAAAGAAATTACTGATTTAGAAGAATTAAATAAAAAAACTGATCAAATGGAAAAAAAAGAAAGACAAGTGTTTAAAAATAATATAAGAGAAAAAATTAAACAAATTGAAGAATCAATTAAAAAAGAAGAAAAGCACATTCATAAATCGAAAGAATTTATTAGGCTTACTGACAAAATTGCAGTTAAAACAAATAAAGTAAAACAAATGGAAAATAAAATTAATGAGTTAAATATGGAAAATAAAATATTAAAATCAAAGCTTTAATACAGTAGCAACGAATTTTTTAATTAATAATAATTTATTTTTAACTAAAAATTAATTCTTGGATATTATTAATATGGTACAAACTTTATCTGATTTATTGGTTGAACATATACCAGTTTTTTACCATTGGTTAGATGGGTTTATTAATCCAACTTTTGGAAACACATTAAAAAACACACGCAAATTTATTACAAATAAATTTACTCAAGTTTTTGCCACTAAAAACATTTGGTTTAGTAGATTTGGCAATTTTTCCCTTTCAAATGGTAAATATAAATCTGGTATTGAATTTTATAACTTTGAAACCAAACAATTTTTATGTTTGTTTTTAGATGAAGATACGAGTTTAATTTCTATTAGTCCATTTGAAAAAGTTGGTTTTGATGATAACATTTACAAGTTGACAGATTACTGTGAAATTTCTGACAAATTGGATGAACTAATTAATCTGTTTACATTTAATATTTTTCAAACAGGTGATGAATTACATGCAATTTGTATAGTAACATTTATTAAAAATAATAAATTATTTTTACATATAGTTAACTCTGGTGAAGGAATTGAACAAACAGAACAGTTTATTGACACCAAAACTAAATCCAAATACTACGAACCATGCCAAAGTTATCTTGTATGTGGGGATATCACAGATAAAAACAAATTAACAGATAGCTTTAAAAAACTTATTTGCATGTTATATTTTGGAGATGTATACAATACTCTTATTGATATTTACAAAACAAATAAATCATCAACAAACAAGGAAATATACAATATTGATAGTGTAGGAAAAGGCTATCCAATCTATGCTAATTTTATTTCTTTGTTAGGATTAATTATTTCACAATCACCAGATACTGGATTAATTACTTTTGGTAAATATACTTTAAAGTCTATATCTGAATTACCTCTACTTACACTATATACTAATGAAGAATTAATAGGAGATAATAATAACAAACTTTTTTATATTAAAAGAAATGAATGGACTAACATTAAAATAGATAAAATAAATATTTTAGATCAAGACAAGGTAGGCTCATTTACAATATTATATGTGAAAATGTTAAGTGAGTTTTTACCAGATAAAATCAATTACCAACTTGACGGGAAAATATTAGAATTGATATCTGATGTTAATACTGACCAAATTTGTCCAATAGAACCTAACCAAAATAATTCAATAAGTTCAATAGTATTGGACAAAATGCTTTTTAAGGTTGGATTTGGTTCAAACAGTTCAAACAGTTCAAACAGTTCAAACAGCAAATTATTTATTACTCCACAAGAAAGTGGTTCATGTACTTGGTTCAGTTTTTATTGGTCAATATTACTATATTCAACATATTATTTAAATGATGTTGATTCATATATTAACATAATAAAAGAAATAAATACACAATTTTTACAGTATGTTGAAAACATATTTTCCGCTAAAATTTCAATGCAAGAACAATTTGGTTTAGTTGGTATTAAATGGAGAAAATTATTTGCAAAACTATGTGATATTGGTTTGTTGGAAAAAAATAAATTTGAAGAAACTGTTGATTATATATATTCAACACCATTTGGTTTTTCACCTTCAGTTCAAAGATGGAAAGAAATAAGTAATGAACCAATTCAATTTAATACTTTAAATTGGAATGCGTGTGTTTATGTTAATCAAGTTAGTTTACCAAAAACAAATTCTCTTGGTATTTCAAATAGTACACAGCTAAACAAGGTTTTAGTTGATGTAATTTTGTCAAATTATACAACTAGAACCGACCAAGTAAGATTAACAAACACATTAATAATTAATTATTTTAATATTTTTAAAAGTGGGAAAAAAACTAACATTAAATTCTTTCCCGGTCCCTTTACATCAACTGGGGCATTTGACATTTTAACAAAAGGTGAGTTATTTGAATTGTATAAAAATGAAAATTTACATAAAACAATACAATCTATGT
>JACCEA012527856.1_pt1 | contig 11892 bp, 10 predicted proteins | sample 7449851 | NCBI WGS metagenome assembly JACCEA01 (sample SAMN15323453, study PRJNA562643) | freshwater metagenome | isolation source: river surface water | place: USA:Blue River Watershed | collected 2017-08-18 | reverse complement strand
CTTGTTTCTCTGGAGCATTCGAGGCATTCAATGAGAAATCACACATACCTTCACTAGTACCATCAGCTGCGATAGCACCAGTTGGTTTCCATTCTCCAATCACTGTAATAATCAAGTTGAGAGCAATTGAATAGTCCTTATGTGCTCCGAGTTCTTCGAACAAAATACCGTTAATATCATATCACAACAACATTTCCAATGGTGACTCTTACCTCGAAGATCGATATCCAACACGGTATAACCACTGGGGAAAATATCTAATGGTACTTGAAATGCAAAATATCTTGCAAGAAACATGGATAATTCTACTTCATTCAACTGATATTGTTCTCCTTGTTGCCCTTGAGCAGCTGAAGCAGCGATTGCAGCAGTAATGAGGTTATAGACAACTCTCTCACATTCTTTGCGATTCTCTTGAATCTACGGCGAATAAATTAGTCATAGTCTAGAATATCATTTGAATAAACTTACCAAATCACCATCTGCTTTCATGATCTCAGTGATATCATATACCGCACCATTGATATTCATTTCAATCGTAGTATGAGGTAACATGTAATAGAAACTGAGAGAATGCACAGAGACAATCAAAGCAATTTATAAAAGTCATAAGACACTATCACTTACATCGGAGGAATTGCAAATGTTAATTTCGTCGAACTTGTTTGAGTCTCCAGATCTGTTACAGGCAGTATTGTATCAATTTTCGGTGTAAAGATCTGCATACCGCGTTGAAAGTCTTGGAAGATATTTCGATCTGTCTCTTCAGCGGATTCTGTTGGAGTTTGCTCTTGGTCTGTTTGCTTCGCAACATTACTTGCAGCAGCCGCAGCATGGGATGCACTCGCAATCTTCTCGCGAAGTGACGGCTCGCTGGGTACACCAGTGTTCCTAGGAGTATTCACTGTGTTGGTAGCAGTCGATGAAGCGGTGGTAGCAGCGGTTGGAGCAGAGGCAGTAGATGCAACATTCATTGTGGAAGCTTGTTGTGCGGAGGTGGTTGCAGTGGCAGAAGCAGCAGTCTCCACACCAGTTGGTGCATTAGGTGCCAGTCCACCAGTAGCAGCTCTTCTGAGTAATGGCATAGAAGTAGGGGTATTGTCAACAATTGGTTGTTGAGTCTGTGGGATATCTGAATGAGAAAGAGAGTCAGCATATATTGATAGACATCATATGCAATTCTCTTACTTTGTTGTTGGGTTTGTGGCGGTGTCTGAGTTTGACTCGCCGATGCACTGCTTGCAAATTGTTGAACAGTTTGTGGTACAGTCTTCCTTGCTTCTTGCATCGCTTGTATTTTTTGTTGAAATTGCTGTTCTTGTTGTTCCTCTAACAATTGTTGCCCTGCTGTCGGACGTTGTTGTGGGGTCTGTTGTTGCACAGGTGGTACAGTCGCAGACTCTGCAATCTTCGCACTCTCTGTAGCATTCTCCATCCCTTCACTGCTCATAAAGTAGAACAACGAAGTGGATGTCACTTCTACATTTGTCAATGAAATAGGGATGAACTCTTTCACTGAGTCTAACAATGTGGGACCAGCTTTAGCTTGTGCGGAAGATGGTGCAGGAGGGACAAATGGTTTAGGTAAGAAGCATGTACCAACATTGGCAACAACTTCAGCAAAATATGTTTGTGTGATATTACGAGGAAAATCTGAAAATGCATCAAAGATACGTCCTTGTAAGGTTAACTGTGTGTGAGAAAGAAAGTGTTAGTTCTACACGATACATATCAATCCATTGTTGTAATCACTTACCACACTACCACCATTGACAATCGGCAAAGCAACATAATATTCCAATTGATCAGTAGCATATGTATACATTTCTGTAGAATAACCATGCATTAATTGTAATGTAGTTTTTAAACATCTTGTTTGATATGGTGAATCTTTCAATATCGCTAAAATATCAGAATCTTTTGTTAATGAAAAGTCTTCATATGCTTCCGGTTGAGAGATCATATACAATTCTTGTCCTTTGATATCCCATGAGATATAATCATTGGCTAAAGGTGGGAAGACGACAAGTCCTTCATCGGCATCGATGGCTTTCTTATCATTGGGCACAGGAAAAAGTGGACGTGGATGAGTGATTGCTATAGATAGGAATGGCGGTATAGTATGTTTCTTTTGCTTACGTGGATAATAATAATAGCCACGGCGATATGAATAAAATTCATTTGTTTTCGTTTGATATTCTAATAATTCAGTGACGGGTATCATTGAACCTGCTGCAGCTAACGACACTGATGCGATACCTTTATCCTTACCTTTACCTTTTGTCATCACTGCTTTATGTGTACGTGCACTCATTATTGTGTAGTGGGAAGTATCACTGTAGTATTGTTGTAAAGTGGTATCGATGATAGGAGAGATATAGAGTACATAGGCGATAACGGACAGGGTAGTGAATAGTAATATGAGTAGAAAACGTGTATTCACACGTACTGACGTTACTGCAGTTATTAGACTGACAGGAGGCGGTTCAGAAGTAGTAGGGATAGGAGTATTACGTGTTGGATGAGAACCCGATTGACTACTACCTGAACTTCTACCACTATTGTCATCACTACTGCCATTCCCACTATCTGTACTAGTTGGGAGAGTATTCACACTACCTACAGCATTGAGAGAACTGATGGTACTGATTGTACTACTAGTACTGTTGCTACGACTTCTTGCTCCACCGTTGTCTTTGTCTCCTCCAGCACTGCCAGTAGTACTCGATGTTGTGGCGAGACTGTCTAGGCTTTGATTACTATGAGATTTTTGCAACGATGATGAACCTCCACTTTTATTATTTTTTACACCAGTAGATGATGACTTCTTCTCGTCACTGACCGCCTTTGGTGCTGTGGTTGTCTTCTGTGGCTTATTGGGATTGGATGATTTGTTATTCGGTGTAACAGGAGAACCAATGAGTCCCCAAACCATATCTAACCACGATCTGTCGGAAGAATTATTAGTTGATCTGTCTTTATTTTTTTCATGTTGTTGAGAGGAACTATTGGAAACAGTCGCCATGGCAGCGGCTTCAGCAGCTTTCTGAGCTTGTAATTGCTGCCGTTGTTTAGATAATTCCAGGTATTCTTTTGAAAATACTTGTTTCTTTTTATGTCCATGATTTCCCGTTCCAGTTGTTGTTCCACCTCCCCCCGAAGGCTTTTGTGAAGATATCGACGAAGAAGACATTGGGAACCTTTTCTTTTAGTGAGAAAAACTCACCGCCACCCCCAAAATTAATTGCCACTCAATCCCAAATATCAATCAAACACAGCACCTGCTCTGCTGCTTCTGCTGTTTTTTTGTGGACCTTGCGGGCCCGCGCACTTCAGAGAGGCAAGACGAACACACTCACTGACGCATACCATAGGTAACGGCCAACGCAACACAAGAAGAAGGAAGCATATTTTTGTTGTCAAAACGCAACGAAAGCAGAAGCAACTTGATTTGAGATTGTGTTCTGAAACGATGAAAAGTTACGGAACAGTCACGGTCATTGATGACGCACAGGTAGTTCCAATTTTTGAGGATGAGGAGAGCCAATCATTGCTTCCTCCATCTGCTCCAGCTGAAAGTGGCTATGACCAATACCCTCGCTATTGGCCACGGTGGCCACGTTGGTCACACTGGCATCATCCTCCCCACCCCCCTCATCCTCATCCTCACCATCCTCCTCATTTTCATCCACACCATCCCCCACACGGACCTCCACCTCCCGGATACGGACCTCCACTACTGCCACATTATGGTGAGCGCCACTTGATAATTCGTTTTGCGCGTGTTGTGATTGGAAGTTTCATCACCATTGTACTTCTTGCTTTCCTAATTTCGTGGATATTGAAAGCTTAATCATTATTAAAAGTTGTATAGAATACTGCAAGATCTGACGATACGTTGGATCCAGTGATGTATGAATGTACATTACAAACCATTCTTGTCATTGTCATTGTCATTGTCACTTCATCTCTTTTTCTTTTTTAGATTTATGTGTATACATTATCAATGTACATACTATGTAATTTGAATGGTGATACATAGTATGTTTTAGATTGTAAGTATCGTTACAGAAATGTTTTCTGTAATTTTTCACACTGTTCGTTTGTTCGTGCTAGTTACAGTATTGTACATTTTCTGTTTGATCATTGTATAATGGTTTGTTTTGCTTTTGATGTGGTTATTCTCTTGTGTATGACAGATTGTGACAGATGGCGCCATAATTTTCCGCTTTTGTTTGTAATGGTAGCACTCAGTATTAATTAATTAAGAAGTAGATGTTTTGGTGTGACCACTTTAATAACGTCCGGTTGATGAAATTGCAGAATTTCATTTCGACAGGGATTTCCACAAAAATAATTCTATTTTGTACGTATGAAACTTTACCAACTTAGTTATTTATAATATGCAACCTATATCGTACTTACACTACACTAAATGGTTCAAATATGATAGCAGCTTCCTTTGTATATCAACTTATCATCGGTTTGAACCGAAATTATAATCAGAACAATAAAACACACACGGAGAGACAAAACACAAGCAAATCAAAACCTAGCGTAATTAAATGTCCCAGGTACAATGTAATATGGAAGTGCTCTCTAATTTGCACAAGTTGCCTTACTACTACTGCAGTGTTATAATACACATATATTTTACAAATGTTTAAATAAAGTAGAGTGTGTGTGAATTTTGTAAAAAGACAAACTAGACAGCAGAACAAAAAAAACCACGAACTTTGAACTGCCCGATTACAGGAATTCATATGGTTGCAGAGGAATGAAATTATGAAAGAAGAGAAAATAATTCGATAACCGACACAAATTCCATCCAATATCACGGAATAAAGCGAACAGCAATCTATTGGCACACACAAACAATATCAACTAATCTATCAAAACTTTACATACAAGTGGTATTATATTCTGCGATATAAGTTAATCCAGAATTGCAATCAATACATCCACATACTTCATCATCCGTTTCATCGGAACATTCGAATGCATTAAATTCCCATGACACTACTCCTGGTACACCGGTGTAATAGTGAATGAAGGCACGTGTGGAAACAATATATTCAGAATCAACTGCATCGTAAGCTCTACCGACAATACTCATCGAAGTATCACATTCTTCAGTGGTTGGGGATTGAATACCAACATGGTTATCCAAGTAACGAGACCATTGGGCAACACCGGCATCCTTCTTTGCGATTTGTTCAGCATAAATAGTGTCATGAAGATCTTCCCAATCAGCTAAAGTATAACCAGTTGGGCCATCCACTGCACTATCATGTCTGACATAACGGACAATTGTGGAAGATACGACCGTATCATCATCATAGGCAGCATCAACAACTAATTCACGATACGAGCAAGTGTCATAGACCACAGTAGTCTCAGTCATGTTGGTAATAGTTCCAACCATGGTGAAGATATCATCTACCTTGGTCAATGAAGTTACCGGAATACCGATACCAATAAAGAGGGGCGTAGTCAAACCAGTAGCCTCTGACCAATCAGCAGTATCAGCAGAAGAAAGGGCAACCATGTCAGCATAATCTTCTAATTCCCATTTCAGTTGATGTGCACCGGCACATTCATCTGCGGTCCATTCTTGAAACCCGAAAGTGGTCAATTCATCATCTGATAAGGCCGTAGCAGGGCATACAATATCGTAGAAGGCACCAGCATTGGAGGAATACAAGATCAAGTGAGCAACATTCAATATTCCTGTCGAAGCAGTAGCAGGGGTGGATGACAGTCTTGTGTAATAGTCAGTGAAACCATTAACTTTGATTGCATTCAAATTAGCAGACAGGTCAGCAATAAAAAACTGTTGGAAACCATTCATGTGTACATTATACTTTTCTAACCCTAAACCAGTGATCATAGTGTTCCAAGATTCAACAGACTTGGTGGTTGAGTCAGTGAAAACATCACTATCAACAGAGTGGAATTCCCCACTAGTATAATCGTTTTGATATGGGACGCCGACTAATTTTGTCGTATTGCAACCGAGATTGACAATGTAGGCATCAGAAATGTACTTGTACAAAAAGTCATCAAAGATATCAATATTTGTACCTTTGATAGCATTGACTGTACGCTTGTAAATTTTCCACGGCGCGGCAGCTTGCCCTTTCCAAGTAAAGGTGGAAGTGGAAACAATGGAAGCAGAGGTGGTGGACCAATCGAATGAGGAACTCGTCAAGTGCATTTTCTTCAACTTCATGGCATTCAAAATAATGGCAGTATGCTCAGATACACTCTCAGAAAAAAGCAATGCAATGGAACCAACTAACAACACAGTTCCGAGGAAGTACCAAACATAGTGAACAATTTCGGTACGTTTCTTTGGAATTAAATAACTTCCTGGAGAAAAATATTCCGAATCAGCGAAATCAAAGGCATATTGATATTGCTGAGATTCAGAGTCTTTAGCTCCATTATCTTGGATTTTAGTGATGGAAGTACTTCCATACCCCTTGCTTTGGGCTTGATTGTTTATCTTTGCGGAGGCCATTTTTGAGGGGGAAAATTTTTCTTTCAAGAAAACTTCCCACAAATCAATACTCGTAAAAGGGTGCAAGAAGTGAACCGACTCTAGACCGTCCAAGTAAACAAAAAATATTTTTTTCAACGCGTTGATAATCAAATCACCCTTCGAAGATCTCGCGCTGTGTGGGCGGCGAGGGCGGGATTTTATGGCTGTGAAATTTTCATAGAAGTAATTCCTTAACTGTCGATGAACAGGAATTGTGTAATTGTTTATTTGTTGGCCTGCAATTTGCGCCGGTTCCAAACCAAAAAGATAATATGAGCAATGTTTTGAGGCGTTGCGTGTCTCAGCATCGAATAAGTTTGGGTCCTGTGGAAGTCTTTTTTGCGCCGTCCAAAGCAGTTGTTGCTTTTCTCCAACAAATCTAATTTGTTCGAAAATGGCTACACCTGTCAATATTATTAATATCAAATCTAAAGGCTACGGAAGCATCACAAACCTACAAGATAATAGCCAAAATGACTCTGAATCGCAACAATATCAATATCCCTTTGATTTAGCCGATTCGGGTTATTTCTCTCCGGAAAATGATTTTAGCCCTTTTCCAACCAAGCGACGACGGGATCTGGTTCATTTCGTTTGGTATTTTCTCGGAACGGTCTTGTTAGTTGGTTCCATCGCATTGCTATTTTCAGAGAGTATCTCGGAACATACTGCAATAATTTTGAATGCTATGAAGTTGAAGAAACTCCACATCGTGAGTTCTTCGTTTGATTGGTCCACATCATCGTCATCGATAAATTCTACCTCCACAACTTCTTGGATCGGTCTAGCTGCTGCACCATGGAAGATTTATAAGCGCACAGTCAATGCAAACAACGGCACTAACACCGACATCCTTGATGATTTTTTATACAAGTATATAGCTTATGGTCATATAGTCGATCTCGGATGTAATACCAATAAATTAGTCGGCATACCGTTACAAAACGATTATACTTGTGGAGAATTCCATTCAGTGGATAGCGATGTATTCACTGATTCAACGGACAAGAGCGTCGAAGACTGGAATAATATGATCACTGATTTAGGGTTGGAAGAGTATCATGTGCACATGAATGGTTTCCAACAATTTTATGTGGATGATCTCTCAGCCAATTTAGCGGCGATTGAAGCCAATAATTTCACTGATTATTACACAAGATTATCATCAACTCCTGGAAAAGCTTCTACAGGATTATTGAATGTTGCTCACTTGATCTTGTATTGTTCCTATACCGGTGCCTTTTATGATATTGTTTGTCCTGTTTCTGCCTTATCAGCCGCTGAATTAACGACGTACGGCTTTCAAGAATGGTCAGAAAATGAATGTGCTGGTGCACATCAATTGAAATGGGAGTTGGAGGATTATGCTGATTCAGTCGCACTTTCGACAAATGCCCATAAATCATGGGAAACGAGCACAGGCTTGACAACCCCACTGTTTATTAGTATCGGTATTCCGGTAACTTCATTGTCGAAGGTAGATGATATCTTCACAATGGTTGGAACTATCACTAATATGACTGAGACTACTGTAGTTTATGATACTTGTTCGTACCGCGAGATGGTGATTGATGCTGCTTATGATGATGACACGACTAATGTGACCTCGACAATCGTTCGTTACATCCGACACGATGATGCCACTGATGGTCCTTCAGGATATACTCTAGCTGATTGGGAAGACCTTCACGACACTATTTACGACGCACAAATCGTAAAGAAAGAAGCCGGTGATGCTCAATGGTCACGATATCTGGATAATCATGTTGGAATTGAATCGCCATCTACGGAAGACTGTGATACTTCTATGGCCATTGTCACCCAGGCATACGATGTGATTGACTCTGAGTATGTAGTATCGACGCGTGCATACTATCATTATTACACTGGTGTACCAGGCGTAGTATCATGGGAATATAATGCAAAAGAATGTACAAGTTCCGATGTGGTTGATGATCAAGTATGTGGATGTATTGATTGTAATTCTGGAATAGAGTATATCAAAGAGTATAATACAACATGTTTGTAATAGGGTTTATGTATTGTTTCTTGTTTGTATTCTTTTGCTTGTATTATTTGTGTGTTGTTTTGTAAGTACTGACAATGTTGTGGCATGCATATCTCAAGAACAATTGTCCGTTAAAGTACAAGGAATGTTCGATGTGTTCTCTCGTCTCCACGCCAGGCTGTTAATATATGTATTTATACCATAGATTTATGTCTACGGTATTTTTCACTTACTTTCATTTTTACGTTGTTAATAAATTGAAACATGCACGGATGCTGTGGTTGTTGCTTTGAACTCATTTGCTCTTCCTTTTTTTAGCTGATTGAATAGTTGGGTTATTTTTATATTAGAATATTGAACTTTCGTTGTGTAGTTATATGTGTAATTGTTCTCCTAGATATTTTATTGGCTCATTGTGACATGTTATTCTTAGAATTATAGGTTATGGAGTAGGTCAAATTTTCCTTAACAAATTAATATCCCCTCGTTAAAAGTCATTTCTTTCCCCCATAATTCATGCATTAGTAGTGAAGATCAAACAACAACGGACGACGATAATTTTGACTTAAATAGCACGCAAACGCAAGGCTGATGCGACACGAAACCTTTTCACAATTATTTTTGTTGTATGGTGGTTCCTTTATCACATTCTCCATCCAGTCAGTCGCCGCACTTTTTGTCTGCGCCTTCCGCGAATTCGCCGTGTAATTGTGTAATTGGTTTTTTTAGTTGTTGAATATAGATAGTACCAAAGAAAAAGATTTGCCAAGTCTGCAGAGATTGCATTGTACATAATTGTTGCAAAGGATCGAAATCTGTTAAGTAGTTTGTACTTCCAGTTTCGGATGGTATTTCAAAAGTTGGATTATTGTTGATACATTTTTAGTTAGTTTAATTCTTATCGCCAAGCAATAATCAATCAGAACAAAAAGAATTATAACATAAAGTTAGCAACAATTATTCCCTAATACAAACATTAATACACATTTACACGGAAGAGCGGAACCCTTGAGTCTTTACACCTATTCAATGTGAAGACACAGCATACAAGATAGATAGAAACTATCTAACACAACCCCTAATAAGGAATAACTGCTTCTAATCGGGTACTTCCTAATTTGACAGTACTATTTATTTAACACAATTGATCCAAACGGAGTTACAAAGAGAGTTAATATGCAAAATAGAATATCCAAATGAACAGTGGGGGGAGTGGAGGACAGAAATCGATCAGTATAATCAGACAGAACATCTAGGCGTTCAAACAATCGTTCTAATCCATACCATTGCAGTACAAGAAACATAATGACAAACTCACAATATAGAAAACGCACCATAGACAGCAAAAATCTTGGTAATCTTGCTCTACATCAAAGTCATACTTTGACAATGATGTTACTTCTAAAAAACCAAAAACCAGCAATAAATAATAGTGTGCTCACTTTTAAAGCATAAAAACATACAATAATAATCTTAAATAACTTATACACAAGTTGTATTATATTCTGCAAGATATGTGGTCGCAGAATTACAATCAAGACATCCACATACTTGATCATCAAGTTCATCGGAACATTCAGCAGCATTAAATTCCCACGAAACTACTCCTGGTACACCAGTGTAGTAATGAATATATGCTCGCGTCGATACTACATATTCGGAGTCAACTGCATCGTATGCAAGTCCGACAATGGCCATAGAAGTATCACAGTCTTCCGTAGATGGAGATTCAATACCGATATGGTTATCCAGATATCGTGACCATTGAGCATCGCCAGCCTCTGCTTTCACAATTTGTGCGTCGTAAATAGTGTCGTGAAGGTCTTCCCAATCAGCTAGAGTATATCCTGAAGGACCATCAGTGGCATCATCGTGTCGGATGTAACGAACGATTGTCGAGGTCACATTAGTCGTGGTATCATCATATGCAGCATCAACCACTAATTCACGATACGAACAAGTATCATAGACCACAGTAGTCTCAGTCATATTAGTGATAGTTCCAACCATTGTGAAGATATCATCTACCTTCGACAATGAAGTTACGGGAATACCGATACCAATAAACAATGGAGTCGTCAAGCCCGTTTCAATTTCCCACAAATCATAATCTGTTGTAGAGATTTCCACTAGATCAGCATAGTCTTCCAACTCCCACTTCAATTGATGTGCACCAGCACATTCATCTGCGGTCCATTCTTGAAAGCCGAAAGTAGTCAGTTCATCGTCTGATAAGGCAGCAGCAGGACAAACAATATCATAAAAGGCACCAGTATAGGAACAATACAAGATCAAATGAGCAACATTCAGTACTCCTGTTGAAGCAGTTCCAGGAGTTGATGACAATCTCGTGAAATAATCTGTGAAACCGTTAGTCTGAATAGCTAATAAATTAGGAGAAAGGTCTGGCACATAAAATTGTTGGAAGCCATTCATGTGGACATTATACTCATCAAGGCCTAAATCAGTGATCATGGCGTTCCAATCTTCGACACTCTGATCTGTGGAATCAGTGAATACATCGCTATCCACTGAATGGAATTCTCCGCAAGTATAATTATTTTGATATGGCACACCAACTAGTTTATTGGTATTACATCCAAGACTGACGGTGTGACCATAGGCAATGTACTTATACACAAAATCATCGAGAATGTCGGTGTTAGTACCATTATTTGCATTCACGGTGCGCTTGTAAATCTTCCATGGTGAAGCAGCTAGACCAGTCCACGAGGTTGTGGAGGTGGAATTAATGGAAGCAGATGAAGTAGACCAATCAAACGAGGTGCTCGATAAGTATATTCTCTTCAACTTCATGGTATTCAAAATGATGGCAGTATTCTCCGAGACATTCTCTGAAAATAGCAATGCGATGGAGCCAATTAACAAGACCGTCCCGAAAAAGTACCAAACGTAGTGAACAATCTCGAAACGCTTTGTTTGTTTTAAACCCCGAGACAAATACTCAGAATCAGCAAAATCAAAGGCATATTGATATTGCTGAGATTCAGAGTCTTTAACTCCGCCGCTTCCGAATTTTGTTCCGAGCTGAATACTTCCGTAGCCTTTTGTTTCGGGTTTGTTGAAAGCGGTTGTCATTATTTCTTAATTAAAGGATAGATTGCACGCACGCAAGAAACATAAAACAAAAATCCGTTCCAAACTGCAGACGCGCTTCGCAATAATGGCACAACGATATCTTATGTACGCTTGGGCCGGAAGAGCAACCTTTCTACGACAAATATCGTATTGTAGTGTTGAACAACAAGCAAGTCTGTAATTGTACCGGCGGCCGGCCTGTGGCGCCCGCTGGGGGCGCTCGTGAAATTTTTGATGGTGT
>JACCEA010794101.1_pt1 | contig 11893 bp, 5 predicted proteins | sample 7449851 | NCBI WGS metagenome assembly JACCEA01 (sample SAMN15323453, study PRJNA562643) | freshwater metagenome | isolation source: river surface water | place: USA:Blue River Watershed | collected 2017-08-18 | reverse complement strand
CTTTTCAATACAATTTCACCATTTTCAGCAATAGTAACCTTGTGACCTTGACGTACAAGCATCATCTTCACCATCTTTGCAATCGTTGGAGAATCTTCTGCGACTAAAATATCCAGTGCGCGTGCTTTGAGAAATGATTGATGACGAGTAGCAACATTCTTCGATGCATCAGAATGTTGATCATTTGATTGATCAATCATATTTGGTAAATTCTTCAAAAATGCGAAATCCTCGGGCAATTGACTTAAATCTACAGATAACTTTTTAGATGCTTTTAATGCAACTGGACCGATGTCAAATGAGCGCCCATTTACAAGACAAGAACGATTATATTCCATGGCTCGCAACCTTGCATCCATGTCGCCATGTAACTTTGAGATGGATTCATCGGGACGATAAGGGATAGTAAACCAAAACAATGAACCCTTTTGACCATCCTTCCGCTTCTTTACACCATATGATCCATGCATCGCCTCAATACGCTTTGCTAAAGAAAAGAGACCCAAACCTGTTCCACCAGCTAATCGCTGCGTTTGTTTGAAAGGGGAAAAGAGCTCGCTCATGGCTTCCTCGGAGATGCCGATACCTTGATCTTCAATTTCAAACAGCAAAAAATGAGATGGAATAATTGATGCCACTCTTGCATAAGGTTTACTACTCCGTCTACTTCCTCTTTTCGAGGGTGGCAACGACACGGCGTTACTTGCAATTGATGACGATGAAAGAGAACTCGATAAAGACGAAGAGATAATAGCATTTTCATTGTTGCTCGAATCCGGGCGAACCATTTCAGAATTTCCAAAAGATGTTGCCGAGCCAAATACTCTTTCTGTACGCTCTTCATCACAAGCAATAGCATCTTCTTCTTGAATAACTGGGATCACTCGCGGCTCACGACGAAAACCTTGTAATTGAACGGAATTATTTGAAAAACCAGGAAATTTGACGTATTTTTTAAATGACGAGAACCCACTCGTACTGGCCATATCCCAACGGGAAGATCGTTCTGATCGATCTTCCTCCAAGGTTAAAGAATTATCAACATCATCATTAGTACCAATCACTTCAGAAAGAACAACATCTTGAATCTTTGTCTCGGTAGAAATGGTAATTGTTACTTCACCCTCCGATGAATACTTTACAGCATTAGACAGCAGGCAGAGGATATTCTCTTGCAGCCATTGTTTATCAGTGATAACATGGGAACAGATATCATTGGCAACGTCTACTAATCGAATAAATACTTTGCTTTGAATATTTTTCATACAATTAATTGGCATTGCAATCGTTTCAATCAAGTCAATAGTTTCATATTTCGGAGACAATTTCATTCCTTTGCTTACTTTGGTAAAATCCAAACAGCGGTTGATGGTCATAAGCATAAAAGAATTTGTGCTGCGCACATCATGCAGGGTCATCTTAATAGAATTGATCATACCGCGAAGATTATCATTTACAATCGATATTCTTCCAGATTGCTTTTCATAATCTTCAATAACACCAGTTATCAAATCAATGCCATTCATGAATGATGATAAAGGCTACGAGAAAAGTACGGTCAAAACAGAATCAATTTGAACAAAACAGCAAAACAACAAAAGACTTACCGTCTTAAAATCATGAGCAACATTTCCTAATACATGACGCATTTCAACTTCAGTTTGAGCACTTATAGTAGTAATTTCAAGTAGCGCTTCTTTTAATTTTTTATGTGCCATAAATGCAACAATACTTTGTTTAGATGAATCAATTGTAATAAATGCACATATAAATAAATGTGCTGCAACTAAATACATTGGACGTAATGATCCTAAAAAATACATCGCAAGGAACATTGCAGCATATAAAATAAAAAAACAAAACATTACAACATCTGTACGAATATCACGAAATACAGCAGGAAAAGCTATGGGAGCAAAGATCATAGAAAAAAAGGTATCATTTGGAAAAGCATCAACAGTTGCAAGAGGGTTACAATTCCATTCCGACCATGATCCAAACCAAGTCGTTTCAGAACAAGCACCACTTATAACACGAGCATTTAAACTAAAACAATATCCTAATGATAAACTAAACAACATAAAACATTGTATTGCTGAAGCATTTAAATGTAACCATTCTTGGAAAGTATCAGGATCATAATACATACAATGACTAGTTTGTCGATAGACTAATAGCCAACTCAATATTGTATCTATAACATTTAATATACATGATAGTACTGTCAACCCATAAATTATAGTGTAGTGTGGATGTGAACGATCTAAGGAAAACGTTGCAACTAATGACATTAAAAAAGTACCAGTAAAAAATATTGCACATGCTACAACCATAAGAAAAGAACGTTGTTTAACAGAAAATTCAGAATATTCTTGTTGAAGTGAAATAGAAGCAGGATCAGTTCCTTCTTCTTTTGATTTATAATAAAAATTATAGAATACACGAAAATATTCACGCAAATCCTCTATGCCATTAACAGCAAATCTTAAAGAGGAAGATTGTTCTTGTAATAACATATTGGGTGGTAATGGAGGTGATTTTGATGTAATTTTATCACCACTATTAGGTGCTGTGGGTGGAAGCGCTTTGGAGATCGTTTTGTTAGATGATGAAGCTGGCAGTGATTCTTTGCGTTTTGCACCTTCCACGGAGTCTTTTGGTACAACAATAGAAACTTTTTTCTTTTTTGATCCTTCGTCAGGTTCAACCAACCCTTTATTCATATCACCATTGATTGTTGATGTTGATGATTGGTGCGAAGGAGGTTTGCTGGGAGATGGGGTCACGTGGATATTACTTTGAGTTCGAATATCCAATTTAAACTTTGAAACATCATCCAATTCATTGTGATTGAAAGCACCTACAGAACTTTTCCTGCTCTGAGGAGAAGAAAATGGTTGAAGTTCATCATTACATACGGATTCTACTTCATCTACTTCATTTGTAGCACGGAATTGATATCCATGTTCGATGTCTTCAACAAAATCATCAGAACGCATTTTAAAATTACCAACGTGAAATAAAAGTAATAAAAGTGGAGTAGATCGAGTAATAAACTGGATAAGAAGAAAAGTAAGAAAGAAAACACACCTACGTGGAAAGTGAATGTGTGAAGGTACTGGAAAAAAATTTCTTTAAGTGTAGAGGTGGATGTTATTGTAATGACTGAGTACTGGGAAGCGTTTCTATGTTTAGGTGAAAAACACCAAGCTCTATAACTGGACAAAATGACTGACGATAGTACAGGCCGGCGCGTTATCGTATCCTTTTTTATCAGTCCTGAGCAAGACAGTAAAATTTTGTTTGGGTGACGATAATTGCTACAATTTTTTTTATTTTCGAATTAATCAACCTCCACAATATTTCAATAGTTTTCAGTTGAGAAAACGTGGAGCTTTTCCATCCACAAAAAAAAATATGAATGAAGGGCCACAAGCAAAATAATGCACGCCCAGCAGCAAATTGGTTTTCAAAACCGTTGGTTCATTTAGCCCTTTAGGGTTAATGAAATGAGGTTAACTTTTATTAATTACTAAAACACATACAGTCATAAGTATAGATCGGCATAGAACATTTTCCAAGAACCAATTCTATTTTATACAACACATTATATTTTCTTTACGAAAGACCGAAGATCATTTCTGTATTGAATGCAGAAACAAAAAAAAAAACACTTCAACATCAATAATAATCAAACGATAAACAAAACAAAAGCATGGTAAACAACAAGACACAGAGCAGGAGATAAATGTCTTAATACCAGAAAAAGGTAGATGATACAAAAAAGGAGAAGCGCTACTACAATTAACTACTACAAATACTCATTACCCTTGGGACGACTTCAACAAATAAATCGATTTATCACTAAATCGCACAAGAGCAGCAACAGTCAATGATACATTTTTCAAATCATCGATCTTTCAAACCTTCCATTACCGTGTAGAATGATTGTATATCAAACGGTTTGGGGATAAATGAATCTATACCTGCTTCGAACGCTTGTTGAGTGGTATCTTCTTCAGAATTAGCAGATAGTCCTATAACTTTGAACCGCATTGGTTCACCGGAATGGTCTTCTTCTTCCATCTTTCGTAATCTTCGAGTTGCTTCAAGACCATCCATCACTGGCATTTGTAGATCCATCAGGATAACATCAAATGGTGATGATTTGTTTTCATGGCGCTGCGTGACTCGGTTTAAAACTATTTCACCATTTTCAGCAATTGTAACTTTATGCCCATGTCTAGACAACATCATTTTAACCATTTTAGCAATAGTAGGAGAATCTTCTGCAATTAAAATATCCAATTGTTTATCTCGAATTGATGGTTTCGGCACAATGGTTGATGTTGATTCAGTTTTGATTAACGGTATACTATCACCACGGTTGTCACTATTCAACACAGGAATTGAATTACTTGGTTCTAATTGCGGTGGTTTATGTTGCTTATTATCACCATTATCTTCCATTGTACTTCCTGATGCTAAAAATGTTGGTGCTGAATTAATTTCATGCATTCTCGCTTTTGCATATCCATCACCATGTGACTTGGCTAACAACATGTCTGGGCGATATGGAAATGAAAACCAAAACAATGAACCTTTCTGACCATCTTTACGTTTCTTCACACCATATGATCCATGCATGGCCTCAATACGCTTTGCCAAGGAAAAGAGACCTAAGCCTGTACCACCAGCTAATCGTTGAGTTTGTTTGAATGGAGAGAAGAGTTCTTGCATATCTTCATCAGAGATGCCAATACCATGATCTTCTACTTCAATCAATAAGTAACCTTTGCCTTGCTGTGAGATAGTGGTGAACGCATGGCCGCGTTGCTTATTTGTTGCGGATCTTAGCGATGCTGAAGTAGAAGCCAGCCTTCTTGATCTTCTTAGCGATAGTGAAGTCATTTGATCTTCTTGTGGGACGACATAATGATCATATGCTATTACAGGTACAATTTTTGTAGATCTTGGCTTGATACGGAACAATTGCTTGAATGTCACCCACCAATCTTCATACCACGGCATATTACGAGACGAAGAAGATGATGAAATAGGTTCTCCGTCTTCTAACAAGGACGGATCGGTGGATTTCAACGTTTGGGAAGAAGAACGAACTAATGGAGCTTCAGCGACTACCTTGATCCCATCATTTCCAGTAGTTCCATTCGCATCAAGACCATGTAATGAAGATCCTTTTGGAACAGAAATTACTTTTGTTTTTGGAATTTCATCTTCTTCTGGTATATTACCATTACGATATTTTTGTAATGATAATGATATCGTTACTTCACCTTCAGAAGAATATTTTACTGCGTTAGATAACAGACATAATATATTCTCTTGTAACCATTGTTTGTCAGTAATTATATGAGAACAAACCAAATCAGAGATGTTTCCAACTTTTAATGATACTTTATTCTGAATATTCTTCATGCAGCCAATTGGAAGTGCAATCGTTTCGATTAAATCGATTGTTTCTAATTTTGGGGCTAATTTCATTCCTTTACTGACTTTAGTAAAATCTAAACAACGATTGATTGTCATTAACATGAAAGAGTTTGTACTGCGTACATCATGTAATGTCATTCGCATAGAACGAAAAAATGTTTGAAATTCTTTTTCAAAAAGAATCCAAGCAAATGAATTACCAGCAGGAATAGTTGTCTTAGTACTAGAAGTGGAAGGTCCAAATGGTTCTCTCTGTGGAATTAATTCTTGTTGTTTCTTTGCTAATGATTGCTCAAAATCTTCAACTGTATTAGCAATAACATCAATACCATTCATGAATGACGATAAGGGCTGTAAAAATACAAAGAAATTAATAAATTAGAGAGTCAAAAGAAGAAATTTTGTTGTCGAACGACTTACCGTTTTAAAATCATGTGCGACATTACCGAGAACATGTCTCATTTCAACTTCTGTTTGTGCTGCCATTTTTTGATTTTCTTCCAATGACCTTTGGAATTTTTTATGAGTTAAAAAAGCTGATAAACTTTGTCTGGGGCTTTCTATAGCAATGAAAGTAACCAAAAATAAATACATAGAAATGAAGAATAATGGTTGTGTTTTATGTAGAATATAAGTTGCGACAAAGAACGTAATAACAATTAAGGAAAATGAAAACATAATCATATCAACACGACACTCACGAAATACGGTTGGATAAGCAATTGGAGTAAACATCATTGCCATAGCTGTATCCATAGGTAAAGAATCTACATCGTGATACGGATTACAATTCCATTCTGATAGTAAACCAGCACGATGATATTCATTTTCAATACATTTTCCACTGATAGTACGTGCAATCATTCTTAAACAATAACCCAGTGAAACTGCCATCAACAAATAAAATTGTATACTGGGACCATTGCGTTTTATCAATTGTGCAAACCAACCTTGTGATATTGAACAATGATTCGTTTGTCGATAGACAACACACCATCCGAGCACTGCATCAATGAAATTCATAATCCAGGAGACTGTCCCCAATGCATAAATTAAATCATGATGAGGATGGGATTTTTCTAAAATAAATGGCGCAAATATTGCCATTAACAATGATCCAGTGAAAAACATTGCATATACCAATACAACTGGGAATGAACGTTGTTTCACAGAATATTCAGAATATTCTTCATTTAATGCATCAGTTCGAAATACTTGAAACATATTAAATCCATAACTTCTTAAGTATGGGTGATCAGCACATGCATCTTCGATCGACATGGTCTTCTTGATGGAAGAAACGCTTTTAACGACCGGGCAATTTGGATTTGGAAATGAAGACGTACCAACAATAGCTGGCTGAATCGGTTGAGGTTTTGTTTGGTGAAATGAAGACGAATGACTGAGAGAAAATGGAAACCAAAAACGTCCTTTGCTGCTATTACAATCATCACCAGACCTCTCTCTTGGAGTTGGTGCAATGGGGATATTGCCACTAGATTCAATACTGGTCATAGATACAGTTTCTGGTAATGGTACAGACGACTTTTCTTGACTTACATCAGAAGTTAATACTTTATATTTATCTTCTTTGTCATGTTGACGACCAAGGAATAACGACTTGGCAGTCAAAACTTGTTGGCGATGATGCTGCTGTTGTTGAAAATGCTTTGATTGAGACGATGTTGATGGAACATGGGAAGATGTTGAAGAGTTGACCGAGTCTGATAAATTACTACTCACTACTACAACTCTAGTATTTGCATGAGGATTTGATGATGCCATTTCTAGCAGAGATAATACGCTTGCAATAAAGCAATTGACGATAGATTACACAATGAGGAAGATATAATATGAATTACAACGAAACGAGAAGTGCAGAGGAAGAGAACGGAAGCAAGAGAGTAACTATTAATGATACTGACTGATACGGTAGCGCAATCCGCCAATTATTCTTTACAAGACAGAATGAAGGTAACAGATGACAGAGTTAGTAATAGTGATTTTTAAAGTTTTGAAGAACAAAAATATAGACCACCAAGAATGAAGTAGTTGTAACAGAATAAACAAAAAACGACGATTTTGTTGGCGTTGGACCAAAAGAGACAATTACAACACGTGGCTTAGATAAGAATATATAATGCGGGAAGAAGTCAATTAGAATGACTGAAAGTATTGTTGAAGAGAAAAGAATCTCAAAAGAAACGAGGCGATAGGGTTCACACAGAGAATTGCGACACAATGTAAAATATTGAAACACGCACCGTCTGACGAATAATAAAACAAGGTGGGAAGGTATAATAATGATACAACAAAATATATACTTAGTATTTAATTGTGTTACGTAGTAGTTCAGAAACACTCAAAAATACAGGAGAATCACACACCAATACTTTAGTCGCCTGTTTTGAAGAGCCGACGGCGAAGTCTACTGGGAATTCACCTACAGTGAATGAGTGAAAAAAATGGTATGTGAGAGCTCTGAATATTCAATTAATCTCCAGAAATTAAAAATATAAACTTAATTGACAAGGAAAACTTCCACGCAAAGTCTTATTGAAACAATGAAGTGGGAAAATGCAAATCTCCACAAATAAAATCCTTCATGGGGCATTATGACAGCCGCGGTAGGAATTATGAATTAAATACTTCTCTAGTACTATTTTTTTGTATATTGAAGAGCAAAACTGCCCTCGTCTTTGTTCAACCGCGCCGGAAAAGTAGTGGAGGAAAACGGCCTTCTACAATAAACATCTCAACAGCTATTGAGAGCCAATTATATTAGTTGAGCACAATACAGATTACTCATTAATATCGTCGTGGAGATAGCAAATATTACTCTACAACTCTTTATCTTCAGATATAAGCATACAAATCTGCTCGACGAATCTCATTCTCCAAAATATGATCTAAACAACTATTCTATGTAGTATCACACTTTATTTAATGTCCTTATGATGACAACAGGACATCCCAACAACTGATGACACCCAATTAATTAATAAAAAATTACATCGAACAAAACTATATTGGAAATTACTTCCAATCAACCTCTATACACGATTATTTGATTTGATTTTAATACAAGCGTTGACAGAGGAGTCAAATTATATAGCTAGCACATAGTCTTCGACTAAATTGTGGAAAGAACGACAGATAATAAAATAATCTACGACACAACAACAACACAATTGGACATGATAAACATACAATTGAAGACATTACAAACCTGAAAGTTCTTCCATAACCGTATAAAATGACTCCAAATCGAAAGGTTTCGGAATAAAGGAATTCAGACCAGCATCAAAAGCTTGTTGTGCAGTTTCTTCGTCGGAATTTGCAGACAATCCGATTATTTTAAAACTTAAAGGTTGTCGAAGAGAAGAATATACTTCTAAAGTTTGATCATCGTTTGTTTCTTCCAATATACGCAATCGACGAGTTGCTTCTAACCCATCCATTACTGGCATTTGTAGATCCATTAAAATGACATCGAATGGTTGATTTTCACCTTTTTGACGCTCCCGCACATGTTTGAGGACTACTTCTCCATTTTCCGCAATGGTAACTTTATGACCATGGCGCGTTAGCATTAGCTTCACCATCTTTGCAATTGTAGGAGAATCTTCTGCCAATAGTACATCGAAGGTTTTTCTTCCTCCAGGAGATGAAGTGGTAGTAGACTGTACATCTGATGATTGTTTGACTTTAAGACTGTGAAAACTGCTTGTTCGCTCGTTATTAGTCAATAACTTCGTTGATTCATTGCCAAATTTTATCGACCCACTGCATTCTCTACGTTGAAGAAACACAATCTTGTTACCATTTTCATCAATTGCATCCTTGCATATCTCTTCTTCGTGATTAAAATATCGAGATCTGTGAAGTGGTGATATTATGTTTGGGACTCTTGATCTAGCATATCCATCACCACGAGACTTTGCTAACATCATATCTGGTCTATAAGGAAATGAAAACCAAAACAATGAACCCTTTTGACCATCCTTGCGCTTCTTAACCCCATATGAGCCTTGCAAGGCCTCAATTCTCTTAGCCAAAGAGAACAATCCTAAGCCTGTTCCACCAGCTAATCGTTGCGTTTGTTTAAACGGGGAAAAGAGTTCTTTCATAGCTTCATCAGAGATACCAATACCGTGATCTTCAACCTCAATCAATAGATAACCCTTATTTTGCTGTGCTACTAAACTTTGAGCACGTCTCAATGAAGCGATCTTCGATGCATTTTGAGAGCCAGTGCTATGAATCGAGTGAAGATTAATTGAATCCTCCTCTTGAGGAGCAAGATATTGCTCATTTTGGACAATGGGAATGACTTTAGCGGGATTGTATTGTCGGGAAGAAGACGATGAGTATACAGATGATGTCACATGCGTGGAAATGCTTGATAAAATACCCATAGCCGCTGATGTTGAGGAAATAAATTTCTTTCTTGTCTTTAAAGATGAATTCTCTCCCATTGAAGAGATCTCGCGGGTAAAAGTATTTCTAGACGTCATACGGCTAATACCGAGTTCCATCATCTCAGAAAGATTATCGTCCCTAGCAGCCAGACCTTTAGTTTTGTGCTTTGGAGATTCACCCCCTTCACTATCAGAACCATTGCGATATTTTTGAAGCGTTAATGTTAGAGTAACTTCACCTTCTGAAGAATACTTCACAGCATTCGATAAGAGACAAAGAACATTTTCTTGCAGCCACTGCATATCGGTAATCACATGTGAGCAAATATCAATACCAACATCGGCCAGTTGAATGGTCATCTTGGTTTGAACATTTCTCATGCAATTGATGGGCATCGCAATAGCCTCTATTAAATCAATAGTTTCCAACTTTGGCGTCAATTTCATTCCTTTACTGACCTTCGTAAAGTCCAGGCAACGATTGATGGTCATTAACATGAAAGAATTGGTACTGCGAACGTCATGGAGAGTAGATCTCATTGCATCAACAAACTCATGAAATTCGTTCCCAAATACAGACGGCAAATCACCACTGGCTTGACGGTTATTAGTTTCGGTCTTGTTGCGCTTGTTTACCAAACTTTCGAAATCGTCAATGCAATTGTTCATCACATCAACGCCATTCATGAATGACGACAAAGGCTAAAATAACGATGCATGGTTAGTCACAGTGTGGTAGATCAAGATGTAAAAGGACTCACTGTTTTAAAGTCATGAGCAACATTTCCGAGTACATGACGCATTTCCACTTCAGTTTGATGAGCCATTTTCTGATTTTCCAATGAAGCTTGTTGATATTTTTTATGGGCCAAAAAGGAGATCAAACTTTGACGCGGACAGTCAATTCCAATGAATGCGCACAATACGACATAAATGCTGACTATATAAAGCGGTTTTGAACTTTCTAACAAAAAAGATGATAGTATAAAAGTTATAACAATCAATAACAATGATGAAACAACCATATGCAGGCGACATTCACGAAAAATTGCAGGATATGCGATTGGGGTGAACATCAGTGCTACGGCAGAATCCATAGGCAGTAAACCTATTTGGTGGTATGGGTTGCAATTCCATTCAGCCAAAAATGGAAACCCACTTTTATATTGAGAAGGATCACAACACCCACTCATAGTTCGTACAATAAGACGTAGACAATAACTCAAAGTGATGGTAATAATTAAACAATAATGGATGATAGAAGACTTTCTTTTCGTGATGTTAGCTAAGAAATTGTTTGAATTTGAACAATGCGTTGTTTGTCGATAGACCAGAAAGAAAAATAGAAAGCAATTGATCCAACTTAGCATAGCCACTATAATGTCTAATCCAAAAACAAACTGGTGATAATTACGAGTTTTTTCCAAGGAGAAAGGAGCAAGCATTGACAAAATCAAGGACACAAAAAAGAATATGGCATAAATAAGAACAATCGGGAAAGATCGTTGTTGGACAGAAAATTCAGAATATTCATCATCTAATTCAGGAGATCGAAATTTTTGGAATAAATTGAAGCAATACTTCATTAAATATTGCTCATCATCAACGAAAAGTAGATTGTTAATAATGGAAGTGGCGGAACTCTGAATCATGCACACTTTATGGATTTGACATTGTTCATTACTAGGTGCTATCGATACAGAATCACCTTCGGCCACAAGAGATGATTGATCATTCATGAACTGACTTTCGACAATGACCATTTTGGCTTGGGTTGTAGGAGTACGTGGTGATGCAGGTGATAACATTTTGATCATAACGTTGGAAAAGTGTAGTTAATACAAAAAAGGATAGCGGAACAGAGATTGGAAGTGACGTCAAAGGAGTTTCCTGATCGATATAAAAAGGTTTACGACAGATAATACTTCCTTTCTTGTTAATTGATGAGAGATAGTTTAATGACGAATTCCACAATGATGAGTAATAGTAGTAAATATTATTTTAATTAGCACGTGATG
>JACCEA012517800.1_pt1 | contig 11896 bp, 5 predicted proteins | sample 7449851 | NCBI WGS metagenome assembly JACCEA01 (sample SAMN15323453, study PRJNA562643) | freshwater metagenome | isolation source: river surface water | place: USA:Blue River Watershed | collected 2017-08-18 | reverse complement strand
ATGATTTTTATTTAATAATATAATATATATTTATTTTAATTATTATAAATACTTTTCAGATTTATATAATTTATATATTCTTTAACTTTATTAATATATATAATCAATTTGTCTTTAAGTATAAATTAATTCAAAAGTTTTTTATTAGTATTTCTTTAACTATCTATTTACCTTTTTTTAAACTTTAAATCATATAATCTTTTTCAATATATTATATATTCCATTTTTCGCCTTTAATCATATCTAAAAAATCTTTATTGTTTTCAAATGATAATATAAATTTACCTTTTATACTTTTAAGCGTTTAATATAATTCTTAAATACTAATCGCCTTATAACCCCAATTTCCTTTTTTAGTCACATAAGGCGGATCTAAATAAAAAATTGTATTATCACCATCATATTATTATATAACCGTTTAATAATCTTAGTTTAAAATTATTGTATCTTAAATTCTTTTTTGATATTTATCAAAATTCTTTTTTAATAAAATATATTTTGATTATTTTCTTTTTTGATTTACATAATCAAAAAAACTTTATTTCATTCCTCCGTATGAATTTGATAATATATACAACGCCCTATATACTTATTCTTTAAAATCATTTGTTTATAAATTAATTAATTTATTAAATAAATTTCTATCATTTTCACTAAAATCAAAATCCAAAATGTCTTATTTATTAAGTTATTAAATACCTTTATAAATGATATAAATATCATTATCTAAATCATTAATTACATCTTATAATGATTTTTGTTTATACCAAAATAAACTACCGCCTCCAATAAACGGTTCAACATATATCATTTTTTTATATTAATCAGGTAGTTATTCAAATAACAATTTTCTAATAGTAAATTTTCCACCAACTCTTCCAAATACGGGTTTAATCATTATATAGTTATAGAATATATTTAATTATTTTTATTTAATAATATAATATATTTTTACTTAAAATATTATAAATACTTTTCAATTATATAAATTAAATATATTCTATAACTATATTCATAAATTAAACATTTTAACATAATCATTTATACTATCTTTTTAAGTTTTTTTATTCCATAAAACATATCTACTTAATGATGCTGCACTATACGGGTTGTTAAAATCACCTCTAACTTGATGCCGTTTAATCCAATTTTATTTTTTAATTTCGTCATTATGTTCTAAAAAAGTTTAAGCGCCTTTCTATCCAAAATGAATAATTTTTAAATTATTATTTTAGTCTTTAAAAACCGCTTTCAATCGTTTATCTTTTCTTTAAGAATTTTAAATATAATATAATTTAAACATTTTTTTATTCGTTTAATTTATAAAAATATTATATATTATTATATTGAAAATATACAAAATAATATTTTCCATTTCCACCTCCCCGTAGTCTTTCACCGGACATAAAAGTTTCAAAAAGATTTTTTTTAAAATATTTTATATAAATATAAATTCAAAAAAATAATTTTCATCCAACCACTCTAAATTCAAAAAACCCGGCGGTATTCTATGTAAAAGTATTTGTTATACCTGCAATAAAAGTAGTTAAAAATAGCGGGTTGTTTATAACTGTATCGGTTTTTGTACCGCTTCCATTATGTTTTTATCCAATTCTAAAATAATCACCTGCTACAAAACTAATTTTTTAAAAATACCTTTTAAAATTTGATGGGAATGATAGATTAGTATATAGAAATAATGCGTTTCTTTATTATGAAGTTCCACCGGTATTAAATTTTTCAATTATCATATAATAATTTTCGGATGTTGTTGATCTTATCATGGGTAACCAATCATCATAATTATCAGTTGTATATAAAGGTTATACAATTATTGTACAATCTTATAAACAATTAAAGTTTCCCGTCGCACCGTCATAAGTAAAATAATCATTTGAAGTTAATGAAGCACCTGCCCACCTTGAAGCGTTTAAATATGTTAAAGTTGTAGTAATACCCCATGAAGATAAAGTAAAGGTAGCCGTAGCGCTGCTTATTGTTGTATCGGTCAAATAAAAAGATTATCCAATATTATTTCCACCACCTCCACCTCCACCTCCACCCCCATCACTAACCTCAATACCGTCTAATTTTTTATTACAACAATCACTCATTTTATATATATACTTTTAATATATACTTATAAAAAAATAAATTTCAAATTTTTAGTATTACATTTTTTTATTCAATGAAACCCGTAAATTAACTTTTGAATTTACGCCCTTTTGTATTGATTTAATATATATTATTTTAATCAATATTTTATTATCTTTCAAAAAATAGTTTTTATTCATATTATTATACAAAATCGTCAATATTTTCATAATATATTTTTTAACATACAATTGCGTGCTTTTTCGGTTATTTAAAATCTTATAAACAAAACGGACATACTTTTTCAGGTTAAAATTTTAATCTTTAAATTCTTAATAAATTCGCTTTTCTATTTGTATATTGATAAGGTTCAAAATCACCGGTATAATTAGTATTTAGATACGGGTTTAAATGATTTAAATATTCTCTTTCTAATTTTTTAATTAAAAATAATTATTCATCATAACTTAGTAAATTATCATCATATTCTACCTATTCTAAAATATCCATTTCAAATTTTGTTTAATTAAACATTTTTAAAAAATTATATATTCTATAATTGTATCTACCCGTTTTTAAATTATATATATGTTCGTATTTTCTTTAATTCACATTTTTACATTAACCTATATAAAAAAATTAAGGTATTTGTTTCAAATATATTTTATAAATATAAAATTTCATTTTTTTGTTTTATTTTTAAGTTTATAAAAATTTTATGAATTCTAACAAATTAGTATAAAACATATAAAATACTAAGTTTGTAAATTTTTGAATTAAAAAGGGCGTTATAACTGAAAAAATTAATCTAATTATACTAAATTTCAATTGAAATTTAGTATAACTGAATTAATTTTAAACCCGCTCATAAGTAAAAATTAGTAAATTATGTATTTTATACTAATTTCCAAAATAAAAAATACTAATTTTAAAAATTTGAAAAATTTAAAATTAACAAAAAATATTTAAATTATAAAGTTATAGAATATATTTAATTAGTTTAATGAAAAAAATAAAGTATATAATTTTTAAAATAATATAAATACTTTTCAATTATATAAAATAAATATATTCTATAACAACCCCATCAAATTGATTATTTAAAAAATTCAAATATATATAAAATCATATTTTGAATATATTTTAAATCGTCTTCAATATCAAATTTTGAATTTGAAAATTACAATATTAATTTTTCAAATTCTTATTTAGATTTTATTAAAAATAATTTTTCTTTATTATCGTAATAACCGTCATTGATACGGATCTTATAAAGATATATATATTTTAATAAATCCATTTTAATTATATTAAAATAAAAAAAAAATCATAAATTTATTTTATTGTATCTTTATTGTTAATCATATGAATGCCCCATCTATTTCGCCAAATCTTCTTTTTATTGATAAGTCATATCATTTCCATATTTTTCTAATGTATAAATTATATACGCTTTTCTTAATAAATTAACGCCTATCTTTTTATCACTTAATTACTCAAACATACGCGCTACTTTTTAACTAAAATTATACGGGTTATATTAATCGTCTTATTTATCTGTTAATAAGAATTATCTCGGTTATTCTTTCAAACTATCTTTAATTAGTTTTTATGAATTTTTGTTTAATTCTATAACAATATCGTCATATATTGATTTTGTTTTATATTCTTTAATGTATATCGTCATTTTAGTTTTTCTTATCAATATATAATTTTTTTTATATATTTTTTTAGGGTATGAATATAGAATTTTTACATCCCCGTAATCGCTTCTTAAAGGCGGATATGATGTATATAAATCAAAAATAATTTTATCTTAATGATTTACAATTTTATCTTTTAATTACAAAATATCTTACCAATTTAGAAAATTATTTTTTTAGTTTTCTGTTAAATTTCCGCTTTTATCAATATCATCTACTATTCCTTTACTCGTTTTATATTCATTAAATAATATTTATTATTCTTTTTCATTAAATACTTTAAAGTATTTATTTATTGTTGTTAAAATATTTAAATAAGAACAATATGAACGGGGATTTTAATATTTTGTTTTTATTGTATCAAAAAATAATTTCGGTTTTTCTTTAAAGAATTTAATATAGTCACCTTCAAACATATTATTTAAAATGTTTGTTTTTGATTATAAATTTTTAATTGTTGATTTTGATAATTATAAAGTTGAAAAATCCATTTTGAATTTATATTTTAGTATAAAATAATATTATTATATTTATATTATAACTATAAAAAAAATCTTTATATAAAAAAATCATATATCGTCATATAATTCAAGCATAATACCAAAAGGTGTATTTTCATCCAAAAGAACAAAATTTCCATTTTCGTCATAAAATGAAATTACAATATTTTAACTATCTAAATCATAAAGGTCATATGATTATTGTTATAAATCGGCATCAATTAAAGCGTTGTTTTAATTTAGATTTAACATACCAATTACCGGTAAATATTTATTATTTACCAAAACTGGTCTCGCATTATTTAAACATATTAAAATCATATTTGTACCGGTTAAATTTACTTTTTACCAATTTGTTGAATTTGTACTTCCTGTAATCATTCCAACCTTATCATTTAAAGAACTTTCTAAAATTGTAAATGTACCGGTAGCTTCAAACTTTTTTGTTGTTGTATTATATGTAAAAACAATATCTGTTTAAATAGCGTTTAAATGTGTTTGTAATGTTGCTGCGTCATATAGTCCCGGTGTAATCGCTACATTTTAATTAGCGCCGTCATTGTATTTCAAATCGTCATCCGCTGTAATATTATAGATATTATTAGCAAGAAACGCATTTGATACCTTTACTTTCGGGTTTCTATACAATCTGATATTTAAAGGTAGATTATATTGATATTACCCTAAAACAAAATTAGCACCGGTATTTGTTAAATATACTTTTTAGTTATTACTCATTTTTTGTATATATCTTTTTATATTATATAATATTTTAAATTAAAATATTTTATCAAAAAACATTTAAATGTTGTTATAGAATATATTTAATTAGTTTAATGAATAAATAAAGTATATAATTTTTAAAATAATATAAATACTTTTCAATTATATAAATTAAATATATTCTATAACAATCCTTTTAAAAACGGTTAAATAACCGCACAAAAATTGTTTTTTAAATGCCGTGATTTACTCAAAATACACCTAAAATTTGCCCTGATACATTCTTTACATCAATAGCGTATTAACCTACTACTACAATAGGACGTGCTGATGCGTCGGGAACATTTTATAGATTTAATTCAACTTAATTTTATAATTTAAGAGATACACCGTAAAGAGGGAAACCAAAAAATGAGGTGGGTACTTAACCGGACCATTTTTTACCGGTAGCGTTTTAAAAGTTCAATACTTTTTCACCATCACCTTCAAGTTATTGTTTAACTTCACTGTTAATAGTTAAACCAATAGATGCGTCGTTTTTATTTACCGCTTCAAGGGCGGATGATGCAAATGTGGCACCAAATACTGAGATAAGTTTTTAAACACCAAGCTGAGATAATTGAACGGTTTATGTGGGGTCTGTACTTAAAGTTTTATAATTAACACGGGATGCCAATGCCATTGTTGAGGCGCTTTTAGGTAGTCCTTCGTCGGTCACTGATACCCTGAGGGTGGGAGATACTGATACACCTGATTGCCAAAAGGTACCTGAGGTTTTAAGTTATATAACAATTCTTAAATTATCATTAGCATTTACGGGTAGATGATCCCCGTTTTTACCAAAAATTGTATATAGTGGGATGGCACAATAATCGGTACCGGCGGATGCACCTACTACTGTTACTTTATATAAAAGGTCTTATTGAGTTACATCACCTTATTCGCTGAATGAGTTATGAGTTTAACATACACCGTTATAGTAATCAATTGTTTCAATTACACCGGATGAATTTTCAAGTTGAATAGTTTAAATCGCTTAAAATCCATAAGCTGCGGTAGCACTACCTGCTCCGTATGATACTTTAAAAGATAAATCACTATCTTTACATTTCATAAACCTGTTAGGTTATGATGGGATTTCAAATTCAATTCTGCCACCGGATGTAAAAGCGGATCCGTTTTGTGGTTTAATAGTTAGTTGTTGATAAGCACCGCGTTCCATTATTATTAAAAAAGAATTATATTTATTTTAATATATATAAATATATTTTTTTTTAAAAAAAAAACAAATTAATTAATCATTTAGCGGGTTTAACTTATTTAAACGCACCTGATCCTTAACCTTATTAACGCATCATTGTTGATGCTTCTGATTATTTAGGACTAAATTTTTACGCTTTTTCTTCTATTGTTTAACTTCTTTTAATTGTTTTAATTTTCGGGGTTTTAGGACTAGGTTGAATTTATTCATCACTTTCTGATTAAGTTTATTAAAATTATTCAATATCTCTTAAAACTACTTCCCTTTCTTTTTGTTTTTTAAGACGTGCTGCACGTGCGTTTTCCGCCCTTTATTATTTTTCTTTTTTTGAAATTTCGCTTTACATTACATCCGCTTCTTATTATATACCAATTTCACGCTTTGATCTTCTTATTTTAGTTTTAACTCCATCTTATTCTGTTAATTATAAGTCTAATTTAATTTCGCCAAATTCTTTTGTTTCTGATATATCAATTTTTTCACCTATTTTCTTTTAAGGTTTTAAAGCTCCCATTTATGTTGATTTATCCTTAGGCATTTAATCTAATTCTTATAATGATTATTCTTAAAATCTTTATAAACGCGTATCTACGGCGCTTCCAAAAACCTTTTTTCCATATTCACTACATTCGGCACCTCCAAGGTATTAACGGGTGGCACAAATATCACCATAATAAGATCCCGTATTGAATGTCCTAAAAACACTATAATCTAAATCTTTCCCGTGGTTAATATCGTAAATAAACATATTTTTTTATTTTACTATTTATATATATATATATTTTTTTCTTCACCATTCAATTAAATTTTAAAAATTATGAATGATTTTATTTTTTTGAATATCAAAATGTATAAAGTCGTGCTCTAATTAATAAAGGTTATATATATCTTCAATTTTTGATTTATTTATAAATAATTCTTCTTAACAAAAGCTTTCTAAATCTAATTTGTTTTTACCAATTAATGTTAAATATTTCATTGATACCCGTATAGATTTCGGTATTCTCATATAGTTTTACGCTATAATTATAATCATTACATTACAATGTCTTTATCTTGAACATAATGATAAAAGATCCTTTTGATATTCATTGAATTCACTCATAAGGTCGTCTATAATTATAAGCGTATTATGTTTTTTATTTTTCGGGTTTTATTCTTTTATTTATTCCAATTCTTCTTTTACATCATTTAAATACATTAATGAATTGTAAAAATCCGCTATATCTTAAAATATGTTTATTTCTTAACTTAATAAAGTACTCGTGGGTTAAAATACTATAAACTTATGAAATACTTTTTGATAATAATTTGAAATTATAAAATGTACCAAACTTGATTTTCCTGATCCCGTTTTACCTATTACACCCCATACGCTATGCTTGTTAGGTAAAAAAACGGGCATATCCTTTTTATAACAATTATCACAATTTTAAGGTAGTCCTTAAACTTTAATTTATTCTTTTTTATCTAATGATTAAACACGCATTTTTATCATATATTTAATATATAAATATTTTTTATTTCAATATATATTTACAAATGATTTAGAATGTTGTTAAAGAATATATTTAATTAGTTTAATGAAAAAATAAAGTATATAATTTTTAAAATAATATAAATACTTTTCATATTATATTATTTAATATATTCTATAACATTCCCTTCAAACATTATCTAAATTATTACTTTAAACTTAATCTTTAAAATATTATATTACAATACAAGAAAACAATGATAAACTTACAAAACCAAACATTGAAAAAAATATTATTAAATCAATTTCCATTTTTATTTTTATTTTAATCTTATTCTATAATTTAAATTATTTATTTAACAAATTGATTTTATTTTAAAAGTCAGTAAGTCAGTTATTTTGTAAGTCTAAATTTTTATTTTAACAAAATCTACATATTGATTTTCTCCATACTTTTTAATTTTAATATTCTTGTTTTATTAATCCATAATATATTAAATAATTTTTATTACAAATTATACATTAATTAAATACTGAACCAAAAAATTCGTAGTTAATTTCATAGTTTTTATAACAACCTTTTTTCCAGGTTGGGTTTTATATTCTCCATTCTATCATTTCATTATTTAAAGTATCATATGTAATCATCCAAATACTTGAAATCCAATTATTTTATTAAATAAATTCTATAAATTATTATTTTAAATTATTTCTAAATTATTCTAATTATATGTTTTAAATATTTAATTGAGGATATTCTTAAAATATATTTTTTTTAAATTTAATAGGGTTACTATTTGATCTTTATTAATATATTGAAATTTAATGAACAGGAAGCGTCTTAAAAAATTATTCACAAATTTTTTATTTTTAAATATATTTCATTTTTATTATTTTAATATTATATTATATTTACTTTATATATTAAAAAGGCAGCAAAAGGCGCGGACTCATCTATTTTCACTCCACCCCACAAACCGCAAAAAATTTACTACAGTACTCCACCAAATCACCCCACAACTTCGTGGAGTACTGTAGTAAATTTTTTTTTATTTTTTACCTGTAATTTCCTAAAAGTTGAAACCTCGCGCCTTTTCTTATTATTTATACTATTATTATTATTATTATTTAATTAAATATAATAAATATAATAATAATAGTATAAAAAACAGGGGAAAAACGCTAAAAAAACGCTAAAAAACGGTAAAAATGAAATCAATGAAAAATTTTAAAAAGGACCCAACTGAGGACCCAACTATTATAAGGACCCAACTATTCACGCCTAAATCGGTATTAAGAAATATTTTACTCCACCAAAATCTATTTTTAAATATATTCTATACCACCCTTTAATCTAATACAAAAAATCTAAACACTTTTATTTAAATTTTAAAAAAATAGTTGGGTCCTTTTTCACTCCAAATCTTTCAATTAATATAATAGTTGGGTCCTTTTTCACTCCAAATCTTCAATTTTAATATACTCATTTTTAATCATATATTATTACAATTCTTAATAATTTATTTCAATAATCATTTTATCTTTCAATTCATCACATTTTTTATATTTATAATATTTAAAAGCGTTATATGATGCTCTATTATTACAATCTCTTTTAAAATAATAAATCCCATATTTTGTTTTTCCACTATTCAAACAATCTAAATTTTCTTTTTTATCTTATTTAAATTTATCCCAAAATTCTTAAAAAGTACATATCATATTATCTTAATCTTGTTTAATTTCATTATTCCAATTATCATATATATCTTTTAAAAATTCGTCAAATATATGTGGTTTCTTAATATTTTCTATTTCTTATCCTTGATAATAATCTCGGGACGGTATATAATCTTAAATATTATAATTATATATATACTCAAAAATTGCCTTCAAATTTTCTTCATTGTTTAAATATTCTGTATTATACCAAATTAAAAAGTCTTTCTTTAAATCTTATGTAGTTTAAAATACTTAATATCTTCTTTCTCCTTCCGTAGCAATAACACAATCTTATTTATTCGTGTCCATAAAATAATTACAATTATCATCTATATTTATAAATCCTCCATTTTTCATTTCAATAGTACTTCTTCCTTCTGTGATTAAATTTTTTATTGAATTATCTTGATCCGGGGATAAATATAAATCATTAATCCAAACAAACAAATTTCCTTATTAAGCTTATGAAAAACGCCCAAATAATTAATCTTATAAACTTGTAATTCTATTACAATATCCAAAAGTCAATTTAATTGTTTATAAAATTGATGATTTACCTGTTCCTTTGTATTTATCGTATATAATAGTCATTACCTAAGAACGCTTTCTATTTCGCGCAATCCACGCTATTTATTAAAGAAATTTATCGCTTTTTTACTTATTTCCAAACAATTTTTACACTAATTTAATAAAAGGTTTTATATCACCTTTATTCCCTTCATAATTTTAGTATTTAAATCCTTACCATAAATTCAAACAATTTTTGTATTATATTTCTTTAGTTTAAAAAACAATTTATTAATAATCTTTTCTTTAACTATCTTTTATCCACCTAGTAATAAAATCACATTCTTTTTCAATCAATTCGTCATATTTCAAAACTAATTTTATATATTTTAATTTTAAAAATTCTCTTATAAATTTTTCATATTAATAAAATCTTATCTCTTTTTATTAAGTTGTTTCATTGAAAAAATCCATTTCAAAAAATTATCCTTCATAACAACTATATCCAAATTTCTTTTCAAATTCCTTTTTAACTTCTAAATATGTGGTTTTTATTTCAATATCATTTCTTTCACTAAACTTTTTTTACCATTCTTTTAATGATTTAAAATTATATTATTCAAGCCAAAAAATCAAACTTCCAATTGTTATATTATCATCAATACCTTTTTAAATATATCTATTCCAAATTTATATATTTTTTTCTTAATCGTAATAAATACTTTATTTACTCCAATTATCAAAAAGTATATAACTTTTTTCATTCAATCCAAAAATATTACCAATAATAAAAAGAATTTTAAACCAATATTATGATTAATCACAATAAAGCATCGGTAATCTAAATAATAAATCTTAAATACTATTATAATTACTTTCATCATTTTTATAATCATTCAATTGTAATTTTTAAATTTATTGTTTTATAATTTAAGGTTTTTCTTCTTCAAAATTATTATATTCATACTCAAAATAATCATTTTGTATATATTAACTTATATAATCCTAAATATTATACTCAGTTAATTCATTACATTATATATCTATCGGTTTAAAATATCTTTAATCAATTCTCCAAATATTTTTATAACATATACTACCTTTAAAATTAAAATTCAAAAGTTAATCGTGTTTTTTATAAATACTAAAATCCAAATCACATAATTCACCTTTATAATCAAAATGATTTTATTATTTAATTAAATGATGTAACTATTAATATTATATTTTTGTATCTTTTACAAATACTCTAAAACTATGATAATATGCTTATTTTTAATGACTCCATAATGTCGTATGTTTTCTTTACATAATAGAAAATTATAAATTATCCTATTTAAAAACATTCTTAAAAAGTTTTTTAATTAATTATATTCCTTCCAAAATTATTTATTTTTAATCTTATTTTTTAAATTTCTCATAATCTTCTTTTTAAAACTTTTTTCCATCAATATCAAAATAAAATTTTACATATTATTTTTAATCATATTCATATCCCAAAACTTCATATATAGATTAATCCAAATCTAAATCTTCAATTTCTAAATTTTTACATTCTCTCATATTCCATTTTTATTTTTCGTTTTCATTCCAATTATTTTAAACTTGTTCAGATTATATATTTCGTTTTACACATAATTTATAAATTACTCTAACTTTGTTTATTCGTGTATTTTATTAAATTTTTTATGTTTGTTTATTTTAAATTCTATTGTCTAAATTACAATTTTATAATTAAAACATATCAAAAGGTTCGTTTATAAATTCTGAATTCATTGTTAATTTTTTTAATTTAAATAAATATAAAATTTAATTATTATTAAACGGGGATTGTTATAGAATATATTAAATTATTTTAATGAAAAAATAAAGTATATAATTTTTAAAATAATATAAATACTTTTCAATT
>JACCEA010466500.1_pt1 | contig 11896 bp, 13 predicted proteins | sample 7449851 | NCBI WGS metagenome assembly JACCEA01 (sample SAMN15323453, study PRJNA562643) | freshwater metagenome | isolation source: river surface water | place: USA:Blue River Watershed | collected 2017-08-18 | reverse complement strand
TAATAATAAACAACAATGGAAACAATTAGGTAATACAATTCCTACTATATTTACAGAATTAATTGGTTTAAATATAAATAAATACTTATAAATACATTTTTTACAAGTTTAAGTATTTTATTATTTAAAGATTAATATAATATATTAATTAATTAAATGGAATATCTAAAAAAAGAAAATTATATTAGTGTATATCCTGATCCAAATATGTGGAGACATCATACAAATTATAAAATTATGACTAATTATAAATCTTATATTAAAGGTAGATGCGCTGATTTAGGATGTAATCATGGTGCTTGTACTTTATTAATGCTTGATTTTACACCAAGTTCTATTCATGCTTATGATATAAATCATGATTCATTGAAAATAGGGTATAATACTGCTCAAACTATGAAAATTGATATTCCTGTGTCTTTTGTTAATGCTGATCTAAGAAATATTCCTATTGAAGATAATTATTTTGATTTTGTTATGTCATTTCATACTATTGAACATATTTATCCTAATGATATAAATAAAGTCATTGAAGAAATGTATAGAATTACTAGAGTAAATGGATATGTAGCAATATCAATACCTTATGAGCATAATTATCCAGATCCCTGCCATGTTGCTTTTTATAATGAAGAAAGTTTAAGTAAATTATTTGTAAAAGTTGGTTTTAAAGTTATTGAATGTTTTAAGGATGATAGATATGAACAGAAAGGTTTATTAACTGCTCTATTTCAAAAAAATTAGATTATTAATTTTTAGATTATTAATTTTATAGATATCTATATGTATATAAATCATCTATAATTATATTTTCAGTTATTGTTTTTCTTAATGTTGTTGTTGATATTTTTTCATTTTCAGCTGCTTTAGCAACTGAATTCCATATATCCAATAAATTTCCTTCAACATCATATTTTCCTATTTTTTTAGCACTTCCATTTGGTTTTCTATTATAAATTTCTTTATTTTTAAGAACAATACCATAATATCCTTGCCCTTTTCCATCTATACACCATATATTTGTGCAAAATATATATTCATGATTATTCAAATATTTTTTTAATTCATTGATATCTTTATTTGTTTCTTTATCTTTTTTTGTTCGCATTCTCCATTCAGAATATTCATTTAATAATTCAGTTTGTAGACATTTTCCGGCAGGAGAAAGTTTAATACAACTTGCTAAGAATAATTCATAATCTTTAGGCGTTGAAGAAATTTTATATTCATATTCTTTTAATTTTAAACCTACATACCCATTTACTACTTCAACTTTATTTTGTTGTTTTAATCTTGCTGGTTTAAAATATGTTTTTAGATAATCAAGTAAAGCATAATGAGATTCTTTTGATGTTTCTTTTTTCCATATTTTATATCTCCCATATATTGCTTGTGTTGGTTCTTCAGCATTTTTATCAATTATACAACATTCTTCAATAAATTTATCAAATTCATATTTATTTGCTTCCTCTTTTAATTTTTTTTGTAAAAAATTACTAAATTCTTTATTATCATCAGTAATAAATTCGCTTTCTTCTGTTTGTATAGAGATTGTATTAGTTGAAATTTTTTTACATTCAATATTATTTATAATGTCACATTGATGTTCAATTATTTTATTTAGTTTATTAAGTCTTTCTTCTGGATTTTTTATTTCAGTAAGTTTTAACTGATTTACTATTAAAGTAATCCATATTTTTGCTTCTTCTTCTTTAATATCAAACATTTCTCCTTTAACTTTGAATGGACTTAATAAATTATGAATATATTGTTCTGTATTTCTTAAATTATGTTCTGGAACATCTAAATAAAATACAATTTTACCATATGGATGTGTTTGTTTAAATGGTTTGGTTCTTTCACGAAAATGTTCTGTTAATCCTATTTTTAATAATGCTTTTTCATTTCTTGTATCTGTATTATAAATATATACTATTGGGTGTTTTTCTTTTATTGTTGATACAATTTTTAATTCTTCTTGTAATTCTATCATTTTTTCATTTTTTTCTGAAATTTCATTTTTAAGATTTTTCATTTCATTTATTGTATGTTGGAATACTATGTTTTCTAATTTTACATAATAATCATGTATTTTATCTGCTTCTTCTGTTTGTGCTTTTAGACACAATTTCTTAAAACAATTTACATTCATCATTATTTTTTCTTTGTCTTTTAGTCCTATTTGTGGTGTCTCCTCAACTCGGAGGAGACACTGGTAATTTATTTTATAATCTTCATCTTCTTTAAAATGTTTTATTAAAACTCTTTTAGCATTATCTAATCTTGTAAAACCTAACCATTCATAGATTTTTCCTAATTCTACCACATAATCAGTTAATGGATTATATTTTTGATATAAATAGAAATTGATAATAAACTGTTCTTGGTCTTTATCATTAAAATTATTAGTTATAACTTCTAATAAAGATTTGTCTTCAATAAATTCTGATATATCTGAAAATTTTATAATATTTGTCATTCCTAAATAGGTATTTAGAAATTTACTTATATAGTTTTAATACTTTAAGTAGTATATTTATTTTGGTTCACATCAATTTTAGCCGTAAGTTTTTTTAACATTTATAATAGGACCTTTATTTTTAATAAATTTACTTGGGTCATATAATTCATCTTCATCTTCTTCGTCATCTACAGCATATTGATTATTTAATATCCATGCTTCTCTTGAACATGTTGTAAAATTTTCATGTTCTTCTGCTTTATACCAAAATACTTGATCTGATAATTTACTTGTTTTTGCATTATTATGAATAACTAAACATTCATAATTTTCTGTACATTGATCCATTACTGTACAAAACATTTGAAAAGATGGAAACATACCAGCATAATTTTGATATATTCTTTTTCTATTCCCTAATTCTGGTTCGCGCAAAATAAATACAAAATCTACATTTGTTCTTAAATTTGGTGGTATTCCGAGAGGATACTGCATAGTTATCAGTAACATTATACGCTGGTGACGTCCGTTAAGAAAGATATATTTTATTGATGTATCCCGTTTCCAACAATCATCATATAAACAATCGTCAAGTAATAAAAAAGCTCTAGGATCTAGATTACTATATCCATTAATACGTTTTTCTTTATTAATTCTTTTTGTTATTTGTTTTTGTCTAGCTAAAACTTGATTTACTAATTTTGGACTATATTCATCATGGATAAATATAGGAGGCACAATCTTTTTAAATCCTTCATTGGCACTTTCAGTTGGACATATAACTGTTCCTATTGGTATATCTTGTTTATGATATAGTAAATCTTTAACTAACACACTTTTTCCTGTTCTTCTTCTACCAACAAAAACAACTACTGATTCATCTTCTATGATATTCATATCAAATTTTTTTAACTCTAATTTCATTTCTATTTTTAATAAATATAGTTAATAATTAATTAATTACGCATCTACACTTACTAAATTTTTATTAGTTTTGTATAAATTATTAAAAGTTAACACAATTAAACCTATTAATAATAAAACTATACCATAATCATTATATAAAGAACCATATAATATTATTATAAATAGTATTATCATAGTTATATATATTTCTCTTTTCTTCAATATATCTATTTTATCTACAAAAACTATTAATAAACTTAATATCATTGCTAATAATAAACGAAAATGTGGATGTTCAAAAAAATAATGAACTATCATAATTAATATTTAATAATAAATTTTTCTACTAAAAATCTGGTTCATTTAATTCTATTTCTGGAAGTTCATTTACATTCATAAAACTCATTACTCCATAACTTACAATAAATGATATTGACATCATTTTAATAATAAAATTACTCATTTTTTCATCATCTTTTTTTTTTATTATACTTGTTATAATCGTTATTATAACAGCAATGATTAATGAATTAATAAAAACACTCATTTTAATTTAATTATATTTTTATATAACTAAAAAAACGAATCATTTATATTATATTTTTCTAACATTTTTTTCTTTATAATATGTTTTTTCATTTTATAATCAATATATTTATTTTTTTTCCTATTTTTTTCATTAATCTCATCAACTATGATTGTTTTTGTATTTTTATCTAATTTATTTTCATCTATTATATTTTTATCTTTTTTAATATCTAAATCAATAATTTTATATTGATTATTTTTTAATTTATCATTTTCATTATATTTATCTTTAATTTTATTATCATAAATTACTTCATTTTTTTCATTGTCATAATCATCAAATGAATATTCTATACTACTTGTATCAGAATATTCTTCATCGGCATCTGTTGAGTAATTTAATTCATTTTCTGTTTTTGTTTCAGTTTCATTGATATGTTTCTTAACTACTTCAGTTTCATTTTCAATTTCACTCTCAGTTTCATTAAAATTATTGTTTACTAATTCAGTTTCACTTTCACTAACATCATTGTTTACTATTTCACTTTCACTTTCAGTTTCAGTTTCACTTTCAGTTTCAGTTTCACTTTCAGTTTCACTTTCAGTTTTACTTTCAGTAACATAATTGTCTACTATTTCACTTTTACTTTCAGTAACATCATTTTCATTTTCAGTAACATCATTGTTTACTAATTCAGTTTTACTTTCACTCTCAAATATATTTTTGTTTACTACTTCAGTTTCACTTTCAATACTATCTTTGTTTATTATTTCACTTTTAGTTTTACCTTGATTCTTCTTTTCTATATCATTTTCATCTTCATTTTCATCTTCTTCGAATATATTTTCTAAAGAGTTTTTATCTATATCATCATTATAATCTTCAAGTGAATTTATTGGCAATAATTTAATTATTGTTTCTTTTATTTGTTTTGCTATTATATTATCAATTAAACTCATGTAATACGCTATATCTTTACTTTTGATACCAATATCATATACTAAATATGGATTTTTATATAATATTCTGGCAACATTTAAATAAACTTCATGAATATAATCTTCTACTTTTATTGATATATTTTCATTTATTTTATTTAAAATATAGTTATTTTGAAAAATATATTTTACTAATTTTTCATAATTTTCAAATTTATCCTTAAATTTGTTTAAAATTTGCTGTTTTTTAAAATATTCCCATTCTTTTATTAATCTTAAATTATTTTGATATTCTTTTAAAATATTATTTTTATTTTTACAATTTTTTTTAGTTTCTCTATATAATTCTATAAAATATTCTCTTATTATTTTTAAACTTATATCTTCTAATTTTATTAAATATAGTTCTGTTTTTTGTTTTAATTGTATTAACTCTGTATTATAATAATCCATTATTTTATATTAAATACATTAAACAAAAAAAATATACGCAATGCTTATAAATTATTAATATTAATTGTATATGGATTTTCTAAATATGCTTTTAATAAATCTGGATCTAATCTTTCTTTAGCAATATTACTATATTCTTTTTTCATTCTTGTTAATGATTGATCTGTTAATGTCGGAATTTCATTGATAATTTTATCAGAATTATGTGTATATCTCTCTGATATATTTGTACATTCTGGTTTAATATGTGATAATTTAACACCTTCTTTATTTATAAATGTTTTATTTCCTGTTTGTGTAGGTTCTCTTTCTAATAGTAAACTTTCTTTTGATATTGATATATGAGCATTATTTATATTTTCTTGACTAACTGGTTTTTTATCTTTTGATACAATACCACCATAATAATCATTATCAGATAAAAATTGTTTTTGTGTTAATTTTGGATTCATTTCAGCAACTTTATATCCATCAGAATTTCCTTTATTAACTATTCCATAGTAATCTTCATCACTTAAGAATTGTCTATGTGTCAATTTAGCATCATATTCTGTCGTATTATAATCTCCCATACCTTCTAAATTGTCAATATTTCCATATCTCTCTCCATCTTCTGTTGTTTCTTTCATTGTAGTCTTGGCTTTATCATTTGGATCATAAGCTTTACCTTTATTGTATCCTCTTAGATTGATTTCATAATCCATACTTTCAAGAGTTTCTCTTAAAGTTGTTTTAGCTACTTCATCTGGATCATATACATATAATTGTCGTGCACCAGTCAAGGTTCCTGTTCCTATTTCATCATGTATTAATGTTTCTTTTATAGTTGTTCTTGCAACATCATTAGGATCTTTTACAGGTAATTTACTTGGAAATTGTGTATTCATATTTCCAAAATGTCTTGGATTATCAACTAATTCATCTTTTTTTGTTGTTTTAACAATATCTTGAAGAGGTGCAACTATCGCTTTTATTAAACTTGTTAAATTTCCTTGATGTACTTTTGTAGTTGTTAAATCTCTTTCATTAGCATATACTTGAATTGTTGATTTTCCATAATCATCACTTGAACCTTTTCCAACTTGTGTAAGATCTGCACCACCAAATCCAAATTCTCTGAATTGTGGTTTTAATGAACTTTCTACAAAAGGTTCTAATTTTCGTTTTTTATTATCAGTAGCAATGGCAGAACCAATATACTCTGTTGTTGTTTCATTACGATTAGTTGATTTAACATTAAATTCTGGAATTTCTTTTGGTTTAGTAAATGCTCCATTTGTTCTGAATAGATCATCTTGAGATAATTCTCTAAATGTTGGAACTTTTTCTTTTGTTAAATTACCTAATAAACCAGGAACACTACCTTTTACACCATCTATTAATCTACCTTTATAACTTTCTTTTGGTTTATTAGCAACACGTAATTCATCTACACATTTTGGCATTGCATAATTTTGAATATCAAATTGTTGATAACCTCCCACTGGTTTAGAACTATAACCTTGATTTAAACCTGGTCCTACTTTTATTTGTTCAAATGGTAATTCATTTGTTCTAATTCTTGACTCAATATATCTATCTTTATAATTTTCAGTTAAATTTGGTGCTCCATTTACATAACCTATATTTTTTGATGTATCATACATAGATTTTACTTCACATTTTTGTTTATATCCATCAATTCTACCTGTATATGATTCTAGTATTTGATTATTAGCATGATCATCCATATTTTGCCTAATACGACTTCCAAAAAATGGTGTCATATTATTATGCTTGAATTCTTTTGGTTCTATATATTCACCACTTAATGATCTTATTTTTCTACTCATTATTTCATCTTTTTCTAAACCAAAATTTTTATTTATCACACCAGTATTCACTGGATTTTTTGATGCTGCATACATTTTACTTCCTTTATATTGTGTATAAGCATCAACTTCTTTTGAAAAATTTGATGAATAAGTATTTCTCATAGATGGTATATCATTTTTTCTTATACTTGAATTATTAGTTGTTATTTTTCTTGAATTTGTAGAATTTGCTATAAATCCTATTGCTGCTAGTGTTAATAAAACATATAATTCTATCATTATTAATTAATAATGATATAATAAAAATCATAAAATAATTCTAAATTTAGAACTTAACTGAACCTATTTGATCATTGCATGTTTTTACTTTTACTTCATCATTTACTACAATTTTAATTCCATTTTTTTCTATTACTTGTGGAGCATTCAATTTATGCATTATTGCATCATAATAATATGTCTCTTTATTTGAACCAGAAGTTGTTTCTCTTAATAAAAATTTAATAGGCTTATCTAAATCATGATGTGCATATATTGAATATTTCGCATATTTAGCATATTCTGATGGATTACTGCGATATAATTTTCCTCTTTTAATAATTCTAAATAATTGTCTTCCTGCTTTATAAGCAGCACGATTTACTTCATTGTGTTTATATCTTCCTCCTTCAAATCCTATTGCTGAACCTTGAATAGTAAAAGTTCTTTTAGATTTTTTTTCACTCATTTATATATTAAAATATTTTATTTATTACATTATTTTTATATTTTCACAAGTTCCTAATTGTGGACTTACTATATCTAAGTATGGTTCTTTATATTTACTACTAAAATCATATTTTATATTATCATTTTCTCTTGGAGGTAAACTATTTGTTTGATCTAATGGTTTAGGTACACATGGTCTATGATTATCTTTTACTATTAATCTATTACTTATATTGTAATCAAATGGTATTAATACTCTTTCTTGAGGATTTGTACATAACCATTCCCATCTATTCCATCCTGTTCCTCTTAAAGTGCACGGAGGATTACTTAATCTTGTGTCTTCTCTTGTTAATCCTAAACAATCTTTTGGCATTCTTGTTTTGCAGTATGGTGTTTCTGTTGGTAAATAATTCTCTGATGGACATTTGCTTTTTTTACGAGTTATACCCAATAATTCTGAATCTACATCAATTATATCTTTTACACAAACTGCAGCACCATTTCTATTTAATATTACATCTGGTGAAGGAAAATAGCATTCATCGCAATCAACTCTTGGGGTTCCAAGCATATAATCACCTGGACCAATTGTCTCTTTTAACATATGTTTGTAAGTACAATCATCATAATTTAATCTGTTGAAACTCATTATTATTTTATTTGTAGATAAAAATTTTAACTTTATAAATATAAAATGATTTTATATTTAGTTGTACTTTTAATATTCATTATTTTTGTTTTAAGTTTTTTTGCTTTTATATCCTATTATTTCTTATTTGATACATATGAAAAAAATAAAAATGTAGATAATTCATTTAATATAAATAATTCATTTAATCTTAAAAATATAATTTGGAATGAACAAAAAAGAGGTTTCCCTATTGATTCATCTTTTCCTCCTTGTTTTACTAAAGTTAATGATGCAAAACTATTATTTATGAAACTTAAAACAATTAATAAATTAGATACATATAAAAATTTACTTAATTATATATCAATATTAATTTGTTCTTCTATTAATTGTAATGAACAATATAATAATTCAAGACTTAAAGAATTAATCACACTTAATATTGATGTTAATGATATTAATTCTATTAATACCTTAAAAGCTAAATCAAATATTAAAGTGATTGATAAAGATATTCATAGATTATTAGTTGGTATTATTTATCTTGTTAATATTGAAACTACTAAAATTGAAAAAGATGTAGATATTATTCAAAATGATAGAGATTTAATTAATTCATATATATTTAATATTTACTCTACAACCTTTGATAAAATTTTAAATTCATGCAAATAAATTAATATTTCTTCAGCATTTTTATAATCTTCTTCTTTTAAACTATTTTCTTTTAATTTCGATTTATATTTATTATTTACATTAGTGATATAATTTATTAGATTGTTTAAATTTTCTTGACAATTTTTATAAATACATTTATGGTTTTTTTCTTTTATTATTTTTAATCCTAAAGATATATTTGATAATTTTTTTACTAAATTTACTAATATTGTATTTTTTTCTATAAAACAAGTATCATATATTGGAATATATTTTATTTTAACTATATCATCTACATTTTTTATTAAAGTATATACAATATCACATTCTATTTTATTTACTTCCTCAATTAAATCATCTTTATCTTTTTTTTCTAAATTTTGAAATAATAATCTTAACATTATAATCTTTATAGAATACAAAGAATAATATGGAGAATGTAACTACCAATAATTATTCAAATTTATCTCAATTTTTAAATGATCTAAAATATTTAATTAAAACTGGAGGTAATCCTTTTACACAAAATAACGAAGGTGTAAATATAACTAAAATTAATAGTTGGATTATTGAAGGACTTAAATTTATTGTTTTAGCCATTATTATTTACTGGATTATTATATTTGCTTTTAAAGGTTATCCTAGAACTCTTTTAAATATTTTAACTTTTTCATTCAGTAAAAAACAACCTCTTCAAAAACTTATTTTAGATAAAAATTTTCTTCTTAATAATATTATTAATCTTCAAAAACAAAATTTAAATTCTCAGAATGCTTTTAATACTATAGAATTATTATTTAATATTTCTAATCTTAAAAATAATGCTAAAAATCTTGAAAATATTATTAATTTATACTATTATGAATATAAATATGAAGACAAATTTAAGGAAGCATTTGTAGAATATTATTTATATCATAATTATGTTGTAAATGAACCTGTTATGGAAAAAGTAATTAAATTTAATATATTAAATTATTATAATTATATTAATACTTTCAAACAACCTACTAAAAATATTGATCCTACATATAAAGAATTCTCTACTTGGATGGGGTATCAATTATGTATTCCTAATTTTAAAATTCCTTTAAATCCTAATTCTAAAACTACTATTAATGAACCTACACAATCTATGACAGATAATAGTAATACTAAAATTAAAGATGTTAATAATGTAAGTATTAATGTTAATAGTAATAAACAAAGTGCAGCACCTATTATAAGTATTCCTAGCAAATTAATGAATTTTTATAATTTTGTTGTTCAGTATTATAAAAATTCAGGTAAATTTAATTATGATGAATTAAAAGATATTGACGGATATTCTAAAAATGATGAACAACTAGCACTTATGTTATTTTTTAAAGACAATTGTAATTTAGCTCCTAATAATAATAAAAATATTAAAAAAAATATTAAACAGAGAGTTTTTGATACTCATTTACAAATTAAAGAACTATCAAGAATATGTAAACAATTAACTGAAGTATTAAGTTTATATCCGGTTACTTATTACTTGATAATACCTGATACTCAACAAACAATTCTAAGATTTGCTAATGATTTTGTTAAATATAACAAATTTATTTTAAATAAGATTGAAAATGATAGCATCTATAATGATAAATTTAATAATAATAAAATTAATGAATATTCGTGGTACTTATTTGAAATATTATATTCATATTTAAATCCAACATCTTATAACATTTTTACTAAAGAAATACTTGAATATGTTCCTAAAAATCTAGTTTATAGTGATCTATTTAATAGTTTTTTAAATAAATATTTAAATACACCGTACACACTTAAATCTAAAAGTATTAAAAATGTTTTTTTAAATTTTCCCGAACTTAAAAATATTAATATTAATATTTTTAATTATATAGATAAACATCCTATATTTACAAGAATATTTTTATCAACACATCAAAATAAAGAAATTCTTTATCGTAAAATTATATCAACATATATTTCCCTTATTAATAATGATCTTACAAATGGAGAAAATATTGCTAAAAATTTACAAAATAATGGTAAAGAATTTTTAAAAATAATATCAAGTGTTAATATTATTGATTTATATTTTAATACATATCAGCCTGATTTTACAAGATTATTTGAAGAGCAGTATATTTCTAATGAAGATTTTTTTAAAGCACTTCATAGACCATTTATTAAACAATTTTGGCACGGTCGTGTTATGGAATATTATAGACGTATTTTCTCTAAAAGAAATATTGATGGAACTTATCAACGTTTTGATCGTTTTTGGCTAAATATTGGTTATATGTTGAAATCTGCTAAATCTAATATTGGAGGAGCATTTAAACGCGATATACCTAAACAAACAGTTGAACCACCTCCTCAAGATAAATCTTCATCTGGTGAAGAACCAACTTCATCCGCACAAGCCAAATAAAAAATATAATTATTTTTATTCAAAAAACAAATAGTTTGATTCATTATGATGAATTGTTTTTTCTTTAATTTTAATATTATTTTCATTTAGATGAAGTATAGTTAATCCTAAAAATAAAGAATTAATTTTATAATCATTTAGTCTTACAAAAAAATATTTATCATCACTATTTTCAAATCTAAAACAACAATGATTCTTATAATTATTTGAACTATCTTTGAAAAAATACAAATAAGTACTTTTTATATTTTCATTTTTTATTAATTGTGATATATGTAAAAAAGTTCCAACTGATTCAGAACTTTCAAATTTATTTATATTTGAATTTGAAATTTCCGCCATAATAATATTTTATAAATTTAATCTAAATC
>JACCEA010099106.1_pt1 | contig 11897 bp, 7 predicted proteins | sample 7449851 | NCBI WGS metagenome assembly JACCEA01 (sample SAMN15323453, study PRJNA562643) | freshwater metagenome | isolation source: river surface water | place: USA:Blue River Watershed | collected 2017-08-18 | reverse complement strand
CATTTTATTCAGCAAATTAAAATTTTCTATGAAATCAAAATTATTATCGCTCATCATTTTACTTGCGTGGCAGGTATCGAATGCACAACAGCTCAGTGTTGAAAAAATAATGCAAGACCAATCCAAATGGATAGGAGCTTCCCCCTCAAATGTTTTTTGGTCTGAGGATTCAAAAACGATTTATTTTTCGTGGAATCCCGATAAAAACAAAGGGGATTCTTTGTATAAATGTAGCATTTATGACAAAAAGCCACAGAAGGTTTCGCCTCAAGAAAGACGAAAATTACCCAATCCCAATGGGGTCTATTCGTCCGATAAACAAAAAAAGGTATATGAGAAATTTGGAGATATTTTTTTGATTTACCCGAAAACTGCTCAAATCAGACAATTAACCAACACGATTGAAAAGGAGTCCAATCCGTATTTTAGCGGAGATGAAACGGCTGTTGTTTTTACCAAAAACAACAATCTTTTTGCCTTAGATATACAAGAGGGGAGTATCAAGCAACTGACAAATTTTGTTGCCGGAGCCAAGAAACCAGATGCTAAACCCAACGAGCAAGAAAAATGGCTAAAAGCAGACCAATTGGCGATGTTTGATATTCTGAAAGAAAGAAAAGATAAAAAAGAGGAGGCAGAAAAACTGGCTAAACAAGAGCAACCAAAACGGGTAAAAGATATTTATTTAGACGATAAGTCAATAGACCAAATACAAATCAGCCCTAATTTACAGTTCATCACTTATCGATTATCAACACCCATAAAAACCGCCAAAAATACGCTTGTTCCGTCTTACGTAACAGAGTCAGGATTTACGGAGGACATTCCCTCTCGCACAAAAGTAGGTGCTCCAATGGCAAATTATGAGAATTTTATCTATGATGCCAAAAGAGACAGTGTTTATCAGATGAATACCGCTGATATTTCAGGCTTGTACGATGTGCCATCGTTTCGCAAAGATTATGGAAAAGATTCATTAAGTAAAAAAGCTCAGGCAAGAAAATTAATTATATCAACCCCGATTTGGTCGCCTAATGGGACGCATGCCATTGTAAATATTCGCTCTTTGGATAATAAAGATAGATGGATTATGTCGCTTGATGCTTTTAGTGGGAAATTAAAATTAGTTGACAGACAGCACGACGATGCTTGGATTGGAGGGCCAGGAATTGGATACAATTTTAGCTCGGGTACATTGGCATGGCTAAATGATTCTCAGATATATTTCCAATCGGAAGCTGACGGTTTTTCTCATTTATATGTAGCTAATGTTCTGACTGGCGAGAAAAAGCAATTGACGAAAGGGAAATTTGAGGTTCAACAAGTGCAATTATCTCAAAATAAACAGTTTTTTTATTTAACCACCAATGAAGAACATCCCGGGCAACAGCATTTATATCGAATGTCTGTGGAGGGAGGCGAACGTCAAAAACTGACACAAATGGTCGGTGCAAACGAAGCAACCTTATCTCCCGACGAAAACCACATTGCTCTTCGTCACTCGTATATCAATAAACCTTGGGAGCTTTATTGGCAAAGCAATACGCAAGCTGCTCAGGCAGAACAAATGACACATTCGCTTACGGATGAATTTAAAGCATACCCTTGGAAAGAAGCGAAAGTAATAGCTTTCAAAGCAAGAGATGGGGTAGAGGTTTTTGCACGCATTTATGAGCCAAAAGCCAAAATCAAAAACAAAAAAGCAGTGATTTTTGTGCATGGGGCAGGGTATTTGCAAAATGCACATTATTGGTGGAGTAACTATTCGAGAGAGTATATGTTTCATAATCTATTAGTCGATAAAGGTTATACTGTTTTGGATATTGATTATCGGGCAAGTGCTGGATATGGCAGAGATTGTCGAACGGGAATATACCGATTTATGGGTGGGAAAGATTTAGAAGATAATGTGGACGGTGCAAAATTACTTGTCGAAAAATATGGCATAAATCCTAAAAAAATAGGTATCTACGGAGGGTCTTATGGAGGATTCATTACTCTGATGGCAATGTTTACGACTCCAGATGTTTTTGCTGCTGGTGCTGCTTTGCGTCCGGTGACCGACTGGGCTGCCTATAATCATGGATATACTGCCAATATTTTGAATGAACCACAAACCGATAGTATAGCTTACCGAAAAAGTTCTCCGATTTATCATGCAGCAGGCTTGAAAGGGCATTTGTTGATTTGCCATGGAATGGTAGATGTAAATGTACATATTCAGGATTCGTATCGATTGGTACAACGATTGATAGAGTTGAAAAAGGAAAATTGGGAAATGGCAAGCTATCCGATGGAAGACCATGGTTTTGTAGAGCCAACTTCTTGGATGGATGAGTATAAAAGGATTTTGAAGCTTTTTGAGGAAAGATTGTGAAAAATGCCGAGCTATCGACTTAAATCTTTTTAAAAATTAAAATTCACTTCATTCTATTCAAAAATCAGTGTTATTTTGTAAGATTATTAAAATTGAATTCAAGTGAAACTTTGGCAAAAAGATACTGGTAAAAGTGCTTCTGATAAAGAAGCCGCTCTTAGAATTGAGAAATTTACGGTTGGGAATGATCGTGAAATGGATTTATACCTTGCTCAATTCGATGTGCTTGGGTCGATGGCTCATGCAATTATGCTCGAAACAATTGGTCTATTGGAGAAAGGAGAATTGGCCGATTTATTGAAAGAATGTCGGAATATCTTTGATGAAATTCAGCTGGGAAATTTTACAATAGATGAAAATATCGAAGATGTACATTCTCAGGTAGAATGGATGCTTACGCAGAAATTAGGCGATGTTGGAAAGAAAATACACAGTGGACGCTCTCGAAACGACCAAGTTTTGGTTGATTTGAAATTGTTTATGCGACACAGACTTCGGGAGATTATCGAGCAAATTGATAATTTATTTAGACTTTTAATTCATCTGAGCGATAAGCATAAGCAAGATTTATTGCCTGGATATACGCATTTACAAATTGCTATGCCCTCTTCTTTTGGTTTATGGTTTGGAGCGTATGCCGAAAGCTTGGCAGATGACACCTTGATTCTTCAATCTGCCTATAAGGTTGTCAATAAAAATCCTCTTGGTTCTGGGGCAGGGTATGGCAGTTCATTTCCTTTAAATAGGACTCTTACGACAGCGTTATTGGGCTTTGATACGCTAAATTTCAATGTGGTTTATGCTCAAATGACTCGAGGAAAGAGTGAATATGTGGTTCTTTCGGCCTTGAGTTCCCTAGCGACTACTTTGTCGAGAATGGCTATGGATATTTGTTTGTATAATTCTCAAAATTTTGGATTTGTAACTTTGCCAGATGCTTTCACTACTGGCAGCAGCATCATGCCACACAAAAAAAATCCAGATGTTGCCGAATTATTGAGAGCGAAAACCAATCGCTTGAAAGGATTGCCGACAGAGTTGGCATTTGTGACAAGCAATTTGCCTAGTGGGTATCACCGAGATATGCAGCTTTTGAAGGAAATACTAATGCCTGCTTTTGATCAAGTGACGGAGTGCCTTGACATTGCTCATTTTATGTTGTCGAATATCGAAGTAAAAAGCAATCTTTTGGCAGATAGCAAGTATGACCCGATTTTTTCGGTAGAGCGGGTGAATGCTTTAGTAATGGAAGGTTTACCATTTAGAGATGCTTATTTGCAAGTGAAAGATGAAATCTTTTCAGGCGGATACGAAGCTTCTCGGGAGTTGAACCACTCTTTGGAAGGAAGTATCGGAAATTTGTGTAATGAAGCCATTGGGTCTATGATGGACAAGATTATAGAGGAGTTTGATTTTCAGAAAGTGGATGAGGCATTGAATAAATTATTAAATTGGGAAGTATAAAAAAAGGGGCTGTCTGATTTCGGACAGCCCCTTTTTTTATACAGGCAATTTGCTCAATTTCTCCTTCAATTGCCCTATTTCATCTCGGAATCTTGCCGCTTCCAAAAAGTCTAATTCTTTGGCTGCTTTTTCCATTTTTTTCTGCGTTTCGGCAATTAGTTTTTCTAATTGCTTTTTATCCATATAGGCAACTATCGGGTCGGCGGCCACAGAGATATTTTCTGGTTCATAGTAATACATTTTGGTCGTGGCTTTGCTGTCGGCAATGGAAGTTTGCTCCATAATCGCTTCTTTCGATTTGAAGACCGTTTTTGGGGTAATGCCGTTTTCCTCGTTATATTTCATCTGAATTGCTCTTCGTCGATTGGTTTCGTCAATGGCTTTTTCCATCGACCCCGTCATTTTATCGGCATACATCAATACTTTTCCGTTTTCATTTCTGGCGGCTCTACCAATGGTCTGAATCAACGAGCGAATATCTCGCAGAAATCCTTCTTTGTCGGCATCCATAATCGCTACCAAGCTCACTTCTGGCAAATCTAAGCCTTCTCGGAGTAAATTGACCCCCACCAGTACGTCAAAAATTCCTAATCGAAGCTCTCTAAGGATTTCAACCCTATCTAATGTTTTTACTTCGGAGTGTATATATCTGCCCTTAATACCTACCTTATCAAGGTATTTGCTCAATTCTTCTGCCATTCGTTTGGTAAGGGTCGTGATAAGAACCCTTTCTTTGTGTTCGACTCGTATGCTGATTTCTTCCAATAAATCATCGATTTGATTTAAGGTCGGCCTGACTTCTATCTCAGGGTCAAGTAAGCCAGTAGGGCGAATGATTTGCTCCACCACTACGCCATCCGTTAATCTTAATTCATAGTCGGCAGGGGTGGCACTGACAAAGATGGTTTGTCCCGAAATTTCTTCAAATTCTTGAAATTTCAAAGGTCGGTTGTCCATGGCTGAAGGTAAGCGAAAGCCATATTCTACCAAAGATTCTTTGCGTGAACGATCGCCTCCCCACATGGCCCTAATTTGTGGCATCGAAACGTGACTTTCATCGACAATCAGTAAATAATCTTCTGGAAAGTAGTCTAACAAGCAAAAAGGTCTTTGTCCGGGTTCTCGGTTGTCGAAATATCGGGAATAATTTTCTATTCCCGAGCAATAACCCAATTCTCGCATCATTTCCATATCAAATTCGGTTCGTTCCTGAATTCTTTGGGCTTCTAATACTCTTCCGTCTGACTCAAAATACCTGATTTGCTTTACCATTTCGTCTTGAATTTGATGAATGGCATTGTTCATGACATCTCGCCCAGTCACAAATAGGTTTGCTGGAAAAATCGCAATTTGTTTTTCGGAATGAAGCTTTTTTCCGTTTGTTGGGTCAATTCGTTGGATTTCTTCAATCTCATCGCCAAAAAATATAAATCTGAACGCAAAATCTGCATAGCTTGGATAAACATCAACGGTATCTCCCTTCACTCTAAAAGTGCCTCGGGTAAATTCTACTTCTGTTCGTGAATATAAAATTTCTACCAATCGAAACAAAAATTGGTTTCGGCTGATGATTTGCCCTTCGCCAATTTGTAAAATGCTTCGTTTCATTTCGTTCGGATTCCCTGCACCATAAATACAAGAAACAGAGGCAATGACGACAACATCTCTCCTGCCTGACATCAAGGACGAAACGGTCGAAAGGCGTAGTTTGTCAATCTCTTGATTAATCTGTAAGTCTTTTTCAATATAGGTGTTGGTGGTGGCAATGTATGCTTCCGGCTGATAATAGTCGTAATAAGAAATGAAATATTCAACGGCATTTTCAGGGAAAAAACCTTTAAATTCTCCGTAAAGTTGAGCTGCCAACGTTTTATTATGGCTTAAAATCAAGACGGGTCTGTCGAGTTGTGCAATGGCATTGGCAATGGTAAATGTTTTTCCAGAGCCAGTTACGCCTAGAAGAACTTGGGCTTTTTCCCCTTTTTTGATTCCTTTGACCAATTTCTCGATGGCTTGGGGTTGGTCGCCTGTAGGCTTATATTCTGACGAGATTTTGTAAATCGACATAGGTTTTGCATATAATAAAATGTATCTTTATATCAACGATGAAGCAGGAAAGTAAGTTTCTTCTATTAAAAAAAATATTGCCCCTGATGAATGGCAGGGGCGATGTAACGGAAGATAAAAAGTGTGTTTTTGAGAGGATTCAGAAGCAAGAAAGGCTTCAATAGTTGTGGATATTAAAACTCATTAATGGAAATATATGACAATACTAAGACTATTTTTATGAAAATAAAATAATCAGGAACGTATGCCTGCTAATACTAGACATACGTCCGAAAAATAGAGATGATTTCGAGGATGGTCAGGAATGAAGTGAGGCAATCTGTTTCTGAATATCTTTTTGTCTTCTTCTCGAAATTTCTAAAATTTTGTTGTCGTTCAGTTCTACATAGTTTTCTCCCAAATGTTTGATGTAGGCAGTATTGATAAGGTACGAGCGATTGATTCGTATAAATTGACGGTTTTCGGCAAGTACTTCTTCAAATCTTTTCAAGGTCTTTGAGAGTAACTCTCTTCTTCCGGTAGAATAATTGATGTAGGTATAGTTGCCCCAGGCAAACAAAGAAATGATGGATTGGGTTTGTGTCTCTAAAATACTCATTAGCTAAGTGTTTTGAATGAAAATTTGGACAATCGTAAGGAAAAAGCATTTGTCAGGCGGTTGTGTGGATTTCCTGACAAATGGCGTGTGTGGATTTAGAATTTGTTGGATGGATTAATTATCTTCGACACCATATACGTAGATTATGTGCGAGGCAATTGCGGAAGGGACATACTGCTTCTGTATGTTGTTTGTGCTGCCATTGCCTTAAAAAGGTATAAAAATTTGCCATAATTCTTAAAAATGAAATAATTAAACACAATATTTTTGAACAACCTAAATGTGATAATTTTAGGCAATGCTTTTTTCGAAATGAATAGACAAAGAAATCCCGTGTCCGATAAATCGAAAAATTGGAACAAGCTGAAAAGCAATACAATCAATATATTGGAATGTAGCTTAACAATTTGACTATACGTGAAATATTTAGATGATTCGAATGAATGATTTTTGATGATTAAGCGGGTGGAATCGTTTATTTTATAAAAAACTTTTCCGAGTGTATTGCCTTTTTATTTTTTAAAAAAGACTATTCACCAAACACTTACGAGCCTAAAATAATAATTGATTTTGGAATTTGAATCGAGAATTTTTATATTTGAATGCTTTTTTGCTTTTGAGTTAAATTTGTTCACAAAAATAATAGATTCCATTTTACTTGTCAAGAAAAAATATAAAAAAAATAATAAGTGAAGTCTTTCTTCACTTATGCTTATCTTATGCCACTATTAAAAAAACAAATAGAACGTTTACAATTGATTCACGAACTATTACAAGGGGGAGGGGAGTATTCTGCCAATGAATTAGTAGCAAAAGTAAATTCTATGTTAAACATTGGCATCAGCCGCCGTACGCTTATTTCCGATATGAATTATTTGCGTTCGAAAGGGGCTCCTTTAGCCGCAAGAATGCACAAATATAAATATTTAAAGCCATTTTCGTTTAAGTATCTGCTCGGAGAAATAGATGCTAATTTATTGATTAATGAGGAAGTGGCTGAAAAAATAGCCACTTCTCCTATGGATAACAATTCGTTGGAGCTTTTTTTTAATCTTTTCCCATTTGATAAAACCGAAAAAAAGGCTCTGAAACATTTGAGTAGGGTGTTGAACTTTGATTTGAATTGGCAAAATTTAGAAAATTCCGAGTTTTTACCTTTGATATTCGAGTATATTCAAAAAAAACAGGTCATTGAATTGACTTATGTCGATTTTGCTAAAAAAAAAGTACAAGACATTTTTCATCCTTATTTGTTGAAAGAATATAATGGAAGGTGGTATGTTTTTGGTTTGAGTGAAAATGACCAAAAAAAACATGAAAAAATACGAATTTTTCAGTATGCCGTAGATAGAATCAGAAAACTGAAAGTAGCTGACTCCGCCAAAGTGAAGTATTTGCCCAATGATTGGTGGGAGGTGAACGAACATTTCAGGGACATGGTCGGCGTAACAAAATATGAGGATAAAACTGCCCAAAAAGTAATCGTTCGGGTATATGGTGCAACTGCCGATTATCTATTGACCAAAAAAATACATCATTCGCAGACAGTGATACAAGACGAAGAGGAATTTTTAGATGTTTCGTTTTTTTTGATAGATAATTATGAATTTAGGAGTAAAATATTGGCATTGGGCCCGAATGCCGAAATACTCGAGCCGGAATACCTTCGGGAAGAATTTCAAAAAATCATCGAAAAAATGGTTGAGCTGTATCAATCGAATAAGAAATGATACATTTTTTCGGAAATTTCACGAATTTGGAAGTTCTCGACAAACATAGTTCGGGCGTTTTCTTTGAATGAATCTCCTACATTGGGTTTGGTAATTACTTGCTCAAATGCTGCTGAAATGCCTTCGTAAGTCGGTTCAAATAGAAGTGCCGCTTGGTATTTGTTGATGGCTTTCGTAAAGCCAACCTTCGTACTCAATAGGCTCGGTTTTCCATACGCCATTGCTTCCAAGGCTGCTATCGAAAAACCCTCAGAATAGCTCGGAAGTACTGCAAAATCGCAGGTTTTGTATAAAAAATCTTTCTCTGCCCCAGAGGTTAGCGGCAACTCCAAAATGTCTTTTCTTGGATATTTTTCTAAAAATGCAGCAATCGCCGGACTATAATTGTCGTCGGGACCAGCCAAAATTAGTCGGGCATTCCAAGCAAATCTATCGCCGATAGATGCAAATGATTGTAATAAAATATCCAATCCTTTGATTTCGTGTTTTCTGCCTAAAAAAAGAAACACTAAGGGAGAATCTTGTATAAAATCCTTTACTTTTTGGACCAACGCTGGATTTGGTTCACTATAATTTTTGCTTAATGGGTCTTCAATTCCATTACAAATCAATGCGATTTGTTCCTTTTTTTCGGGGAATAATCGCAACAAGGTGTCGTATTCTTCGTCGTTGATGGCGTGAAGTTTATCGGCTTTTCTTAAAAATCTTTTTTGAAACAATATCCAAAAAATTCGCTTAATCAGCCACGAACTTTGCAGGGCATATTCGTTTAGAAAGCCATGAATGGTAATGATTTTTTGTGCTTTAGAAGGGATAATAAACGGAAGAATTGCCCCAAAATGCCATAATCCATGCAAATGAATGTAATCGTAATGATTGCGATTTTTGATAAACCAAAAAATCATTTCCCAAGAAAATTCGGACAAAAAGCGTGAAAAAAAGCTCTTTGGAAACTGAAATAAACGAACCCCTGCCGGAACATCATAGGTTCTTTGGCTTGGATATACGGCACTTGCGATGTCTATTTCTACACCGTGTTTTGTCTGGTAAGACGCATGGTTGAAGATAAAACTGGCGGTGCCGCCGGTTTCCCAACTATAAGAACCAATATGAAGCAATTTCGGAGGTTTATTCATGTTAAATCTATTCTGTAAAAGTTCCAACGGAGGATTTTACTTCGTTTCGACTGCTTTTTGCCAATTTCTCTGAATAAGACGTTTTTAGACGAGAAATTCTTTCAAATACAAACTTAATGGAAGAAAGTCGGTTTGTCAAGCGAATTGCTAAAATCCTCCGAGGTGGATTTTAGCATCCTTGAAAGGCAAAAATAAATTTAGAAATGATTCTTTTACAATTTCAAAACTCTTGTATTCCCCCAATTTATTTGTGTGTTTGCGGTTTCCAAATCTACAAATGTATGGTGTTGTATCAAAGATTCTAGTTTTGCTAAGGTGTGAGCTAGACCATAATAGGATTTGAATTTTCTTAGTAAACTAAGGTCTTCAATCATAGGCTGATGTTCGTCAAAGTCTCTCGGATGAAAATAGGTCATGATATATGGCTGATTTTTCCATAGTTTTGCCAATATTGGGAGAGGAAATAAACGAAAATACCCTCCTCCTGAAAATATCAATTGGAATTTGCCAAAACTTCTGATATTTATCGGAAATTCTTTCAGTCGAATACCATTGGACTCGACCCAGCAGGGCTTTTGTTCTCCAAAGTTTTCAAATCCACCATGTGCTCTTTTTGCCGGAAATATCGAACAGTCGATTTCTATTCCATTTTTCATTAATTCCTCAAATACCCATTTATTTTCTTCTTTCAATGAAAAACCAGGTGCCCTATATGCTCTAACTTTTTTCCCAGTGAGACTTTCTAATGCTCCAATCGAACGACTCAAATCTTCCGAAAATTCTTGACGGGTTTGTTGATAAGCCAATTGGTGTAAGTCGCTGTGGGTTGCGATTTCATACCCCGCTTCCGAAATGGTACGGATAATTTCTGGATATTTTCGGGCAATCCAGCCCAAGCAAAAAAAGGTCGCCGATTGATTGTTTCTCTGAAGCAAATCGAGTATTCGCTCTGTATTTTCGTGGATTCTGACTGGGAATTTTGCCCAATCTGCTTCTGTTTGTGTACTTGGGTGGTCCAACAAATGAAACCACTCCTCGATGTCGAAAGTTAATATATTCATGAATTAAAACCATTTAAAAAATTTAGCTCCATTGCGACGGAAAATTTGTACGTCTTCTTTGGTAGGGAATGAAAAATAGCTCATTTCTTCGGCAGGATTTGGTATCAGAACTTCTGTCCCATCTCTGAGCAAGGTAATTGCTTCTATGATACAATCCATGCCTAAGTCTTTGGTGTAGCTGATGAGTTCTTCTTGCGTTCGGTTGCCAATCTCTATTTTTTTCTGAACAAGAATGGGACCTGAATCGATGCCCTCATCTACCAAAAAAACCGAAATTCCGGTGTATTTCTCCTGATTCTTCAATACCCAAAAGGAGGGCATCAAACCCCTGTATTTGGGCAATAAAGCGGTATGTAGGTTGATACAGCCTTTGTTGGCTAATGCTAATAATGGTTTTTTGAATAGTTGATTGCCTCCAATGGATACCAATAAGTCGGGCTTCAATGATGCCAATCGATGGAGGTTTTCTTTGGCATTAATTGAGCCTTCTAGCTCTAACAACGGAATATTGGCTCGGCTCAATACCGATTTGACGGAATAGCCAGGTCTTAGTTTTGCTAAAACAAATTTGATTGAGAAGTATAAGAAAAATTCAAAACCGAAAACATCGAGTGTTTTCTTCATTTTACTAAAAAATGACTCTCGTTTACCAAAGGGCGAAACTTCAAATAGCACCGTAGCCACGATTTCGACTCCCTTAGGAAGTTCTTTTTGTAGTTTTTCCAAGGATTTTGGAAGAAAAAATGGGTCATCTTGTGTTAGGATAACAATTCGCATAGGATTATTAGAAAAACAATGGTAAGTCTGCTAGTTTGTATTCTTTTACGAAAAACTTACAAGGCTTTGATAGCGGTATTGGATAAATAACGTGTTTTTGAACGACTATCAAATGATGGAAAATGATTGCTTGGGAACATATTTTTAGGGAAAATGGATTATTTTTGGGTTATTTATTCTAAATATTTCTGCAATTATAGGAATATATTTGTTGGAAGACAAGCTTTCATATAATAAATTATTAAACGGTCAGCAAGCATCAAAAGGAATCTTTATAAGGGATTGATTATCATGTTTTTAACTGTTTTATAAATCTTTTTTGACTATACGTAATTTTAAAAGGGGCAGGAAAATTGTATTTCGGAGCTACTGATAGGGGGGACTCGAAAACAGAGGAATGTTAGAGTAAGAGCGAATAATGATTCGCCTCAGTAATGTCTTAATCCTTGTTCTAATGGATGAGGGTTTCTGATCTACTATGCCTTCACTGAAGGCTCGTTTCTATACGGGGGTCTTAATCCTTGTTCTAATGGATGAGGGTTTCTGATAGGCAACAGTAAGTTCATTAGCGAAAATTTGTTCGGTCTTAATCCTTGTTCTAATGGATGAGGGTTTCTGATAATAAGGGAATCCGAGTCTGGCAAAAGAATCGTTTCAGTCTTAATCCTTGTTCTAATGGATGAGGGT
>JACCEA010575237.1_pt1 | contig 11898 bp, 12 predicted proteins | sample 7449851 | NCBI WGS metagenome assembly JACCEA01 (sample SAMN15323453, study PRJNA562643) | freshwater metagenome | isolation source: river surface water | place: USA:Blue River Watershed | collected 2017-08-18 | reverse complement strand
TAAAGCGGGTTGCTACCTGAACCGCCGACGCGCCATTCTCAAGGAACGACACCGCGTCACTACCCGTAAAAATGCCACCAGCCGCCACAACCGGGATTTCCAGGTGCTCTGTTTTCAAGTATTGAGCGATTTCTGCAACGATGGTGGCGAGGTCGTATTGCGCCCAGTCAGCACCAAAACCAAGGTGTCCCCCAGCAAGAGGGCCTTCAACCACGATGTAATCCGGTAATCGATTCAGTCTTGCGTTCTTACGCAAAAATATCTGCAAGGCACGCACTGAGGAGACGATGATGCCTAGTTTGGCATCGCGAAATCTGGGGTGATCTTCGATCAGGGAAAATGAGCCCAAATGCAAACCAGCGCTTAACGTAATGCCATCAATGCCCGCATCCAGTGCAGACGCCATCCGCACCCGCAGCGTATCGCGCGGCGCGTTCATGGTGAGCTTTTCCATGCAGTTTACAAAAATCAAGCCATCACCGCGCTTGGCTTCCATCGTTGCGGCTACATGCAGCTTGGTCGCTTCGGCCAACAGACCCAGATCAAACTGGACGATCGACTTATCCGAGTTCGGAATATTCAGCTTATAAAACTTGGTCTTGTCTTTGACGTAAGTCGTTTTAAAGCGCTTGTCGCATACGTCGGGCACCATGGCGTCCGAAATGTGGCCGATGCCCCCGAGTCTTGCGGTCTCCAGGGCTAGCTGCGCAGTGGATATATCAACGCCCATACCCCCCACGATAATGGGAACTATTTCCTTTTTCCCGAACATCAATCGGAAATCATCAACGCTTTTCATTGAGGCCTCATACAAAATACAAGTGTGCTAACGCATGATCAACGGCGCTACCAGGAGCGAACATCTGTAATGATCCACTAAAAATCTGCATAAGAGCAGATTTGTGCCATCAGCTCGGTCACTTTCGCTAGGGTTGTCGACGTTAACCAGTGAATCGGCCTCAGTAGCGCTGCGTCATTTCGTTATTGTCCTGGACAAACGAGCTTGGTTTCAATATGATCAAGTGGCTAGTTTTGATAAACCCCGGTTCCGTTACCAAGGATCATTGAATAATGCAGACCAGTCGCTTGCCAACTCCCGTTGCTTGGTTGGGCTATGGGGGGCTTTTGCCCTTTTTGGGGTTTGCCGCAATGAGTATGGTTGAACCAACTCATGGGATCATTTATCGGGGTGCATTACTGGCTTACGGTGCCGTCATTCTGAGTTTTGTTGGTGCGTTGCACTGGGCCTTTGCGATGACCAGCCCAACTATGGGTTCTGATCAACGTGCTTACACGTACATGTGGAGTGTGGTGCCTGCATTGATGGCGTGGCTGACTTATTTTTTGACGGTCCGAGTTGGTGCAGCGCTTATCGTACTCGGCTTCATAGCCCAGTTCCTGATGGATCAAAGAATTGTGAAACAGATAGACTTGCCTGCTTGGTATCTGCCCCTGAGGCTAAGGTTGACGATAGTCGCCTGCGTTTCGATCATCGTTGGTCTGAGCACTCACGTTTAGTCTCATGGAGAAAAATCAGCGCGGATTGACGGTGCCTGCTGGCCGTTGGTCTCGTTTAGCGCGTCTCGGCGTCATGGCTAGCACAGTGGCCGGGGGGATGTTGGCCGAGGGCGCCAGGCAGTTGGCGAGAGGGGAGCGACCCAAAGTAAATGCCATGCTGCTCACGCCAGCAAACGCCCGCCGTGTTGCCGATGAACTGTCGCGTTTACGCGGTGCCGCCATGAAAGTCGGGCAACTGTTGTCGATGGACGCAGGTGACCTGATACCGCCCGCACTGGCTGAAATTTTGGCGCGCTTACGCAGTGATGCATTTTCAATGCCGATGAGTCAGCTCGTGGTCATTCTGGAGCAAGCATGGGGAAAAGACTGGAGTGAGCACTTCGAGCGATTTTCATTCACACCGGCGGCTGCGGCTTCGATAGGTCAAGTGCACGAAGCAACCACCCGAGAGGGAAAGCGGCTCGCTATCAAAGTGCAATACCCCGGGGTACGAGAGAGCATTGATAGCGATGTTGATAACGTGGCCGCGCTGTTACGCATCTCAGGCTTATTGCCAGCAGCTTTTGATCTTCGTGGCATCCTCGACGATGCAAAACAACAACTACATGCTGAAGCAGATTACCGCGCTGAAGGCGCTTGGTTAAAAACCTATGCCGATCACCTCGGGCCGCACGCTGGCTTCTTGATACCTGAACTTTACGGTGAGCTGGCAACGTCAAATATCCTCGCCATGACCTGGGTAGAGGGCGTATCGATTGAGTCGCTGGTGTTGGAATCACAGAGTCTTAGAGACCGTGTGGCCCATCAGCTTTTTGACTTGGTGTTCAGAGAGCTTTTTGATTTTAAACTCACACAGTCAGATCCTAATTTCGCAAACTATCGCTTCAATCGTGAAACACAGCAACTGGTTCTGCTGGATTTTGGTGCAACGAGAGCGATTCCGGCATCGTTTTCAGGGTCGTATCGGGATCTAATGCTTGGGGCAATTCGCGGTGATCGGCAGTCGATGTTTGCAGCGGCTGAATCCATCGGCTATTTCAACCAAGACATGACCTTTGAACAGCAGGCCTTGGTCATGGATATTTTTGAGATGGCTTGTGAACCCCTCTGTTGCCAAGGTCCCTATGATTTTGCTACCTCAGGCCTACCCAGACGTATGCACGATGCTGGTATGGCGTTGGCGCTTGATCGTGATTTTTGGCATACGCCGCCTATTGATGCGCTCTTTTTGCACAGAAAACTGGCCGGCACCTATTTGCTGGCCGCTCGGCTCAAGGCACGGGTCGATATCGGTGCTTTAGCAAGAGCCTATTTGTAAAGGCACGGACCTGGCGCTCATATTCCAAAGGCGGGTGGCACACTCAATATTTACAGAGAGTGTGCCACCACATGAGCTGACTCGAAAAAGCCAGCGCATCAGTTAATTGCGCTTATCGAGTGGTGTTACATCACGACGGGCTGCACCGATGTACAGCTGACGTGGACGGCCGATCTTGTATTCCGGATCGGTAATCATTTCTTCCCACTGCGTCATCCAGCCGACCGTGCGGGCCAAGGCGAAGATACACGTGAACATATCGGTTGGGATGCCCAGTGCTTTTTGCACGATACCCGAGTAAAAGTCCACGTTCGGGTAGAGCTTCTTCTCGACGAAGTACGGATCTTCCAGTGCAATCTTTTCCAGTTCCATCGCCAGCTTGAACAGACGGTCGTTTTCCAGACCCATTTCCGTCAGCACGTCGTAGCAGACCTTACGCATCAGCTTGGCGCGTGGGTCGAAGTTCTTGTACACACGGTGACCAAAGCCCATCAGCTTGAAGCTATCGTTCTTGTCTTTGGCGCGGGCGATGAATTCAGGCACGCGCGACACGTCGCCGATTTCTTCCAGCATGTTCAAGCAAGCTTCATTGGCGCCGCCGTGTGCCGGACCCCACAGACAGGCAATACCAGCTGCCATCGTAGCAAACGGGTTGGCACCCGACGAACCAGCCAGACGCACGGTTGAGGTCGAGGCATTCTGCTCGTGGTCGGCATGCAGCGTAAAGATGATGTCCAGCGCACGTACCAGCACCGGGTTCGGCTTGTACTCTTCGCACGGAGTGCCGAACATCATTTGCATGAAGTTCGAGGTGTAATCCAGATCATTGCGTGGGTACATGAACGGCTGACCCATCGAATACTTGTAGGTCATGGCAACAATCGTCGGCATCTTGGCGATGATGCGATTGAAGGCAACGCTACGCACTTCAGGCTTCGAATAATCTTCACCGTGGTGATAGAAGGCAGACAGCGCACCGACCACACCGACCATCACAGCCATTGGGTGCGCATCGCGACGGAAACCGTTAAAGAAGCGCGTGATCTGGTCATGAACCATGGTGTGATTCTTGATCGTGTCTTCAAAACCCACTTTTTGCTGCTTGTTTGGCAATTCGCCATTCTTCAGCAGATAGGCCACTTCCAGGAAGTTGCACTGTTCGGCCAGTTGTTCGATGGGGTAGCCGCGATAGAGCAGCTCACCTTTATCGCCGTCAATGTAGGTCACCTTCGACTGGCAACTGGCGGTCGACAGAAAACCGGAATCATAGGTAAACAGACCGGTCTTGCCACCCAGGGAACGGATGTCAATTACATCGTTACCATGCGTACCAACCATAATCGGAAAATCGATCGGTTCCTGACCTGTAATTTGAAGAGTGGCTTTACGTTCGCTCATTGCTTTCTTTCTCAGAAGGATGGTTTTTAAAATGAAGTGGGTCTCGCGGACGAGTGATGCGGGCGTTTCAGTGCATCAGCGGGAAATCTGAGTTCACGTAATCGTAATAGTTCTGTGCAATCTCTTGTAACTTGAGACAACGCTTGCTGAAGTCAGACATCAAATTGGCAGGTGATCTAGAAAGATAAAGCGTCATATCCCAAGGGGATTGAGCCGCAAGAAGCGAGGCACCTTCTTTCGCAGCAGCGTTGCAACCTTCCTGTGCGAGCCCAAGCGCTACTGCCGTGAGGTATTCGAGTGAATTGAGGGATGCGCTGGCCACGTGGTTCAAGTCTGCGATCGCCGAGTCATCCAGCACGGTGGTCAGAGATGCGTGTGTGTTTGGCAGCATTTCAATCTCCTAAAGTCAGGTCTATGTCTAGGAATTAGCATCATGCGTGCCAAAGATGGCTTATGGGCGAACCCTCAATGAAACACTACCCGTAGTGTTTGCCTCGGGCGTGCGAACTGTTTAGATATTTTTTAGAAATGGCCGCACCAACCAAGTGCGTCACTGGCTTAGAAATTGGCATAAAAGTTCGGCACAAAAAATGCTTGTACTCCCTTGAAAACCGATTGCATTCGAGCAGTGGTCATTTTTTTTTCGCAAATGAATCAACAGGGGGCGACATGAAATCTTTAGTATCTTCGAAAGCTTCGAGAGTTTACGAATCCGGTGTGCTTGCTGAAGATCAGGACGTCTATAAAAAACCATGGAAAAAGCCCGAAGCCAAGTATCCGAGCATTGAGTCCGTGTGTTTTTACAAGCAACTCAATATCACGATCGAAGCACTCATGGCAGAAGGCTGGGTCACGATTGACTGGCTGGAAGATTGCGGCGAGGCAGAGATTGATCAAATGCTGAGCCGGCTCAAGGAGACGAACACGCGCTTGTGTTATAGGGCGATTAACCGAACGACGGGCCGTATGATGGACTTTGCCTGAATGAAGCCGGTCGCTATTTTCAGATTTTCTCCTGAGGAAGGGCCGGGTTACTTCACGGCCTTTTTAGATGCACAGGGCATACCCTGGCGTCTGATTGCGATTGATCAGGGGGAAGCGGTTCCATCAGGTGTCGGTGAATTTTCCGGGATTTGTATGATGGGCGGGCCGATGAGCGTTAATGATCCGCTGCCCTGGATACAAAAGCTTTGTGTCGTGATTCGAGACGCGTTTGTCAAAGACATCCCGCTGATAGGGCATTGTCTGGGTGGGCAACTGATCAGTAAAGCGCTGGGGGGCAGGGTGCGGCAGAACGCGGTCAAAGAAATTGGCTGGAGCCAGGTGTTTCCGATCCCCTCAGTGGAGGCGATTCGCTGGTTTGGTGCCGATACCGATACCGATACCGCTTTCACTGTGTTTCAGTGGCACGGCGAAACATTTTCCATCCCCATGCAGGCGCAACTTATTGCAAGCAATCGCTATTGTCAGCACCAAATTGTCTCGTTCGGGCCACATCTCGCCATGCAATGCCACGTTGAGATGACACCCCCCATGATTGCGACCTGGTGCGCGCATTGGGCGCAGGACGCCGCTGGTTTGCCGGAGCAGCCTAATATACAAACGCCGGATGTTATTCTGAATCAAATAGATCAGGCGTTACCCAAGCTCCATCAACTGGCAGACCAATTGTATTCTCAATGGGTGACCAATTTAAAGCATTGAGCAGCCAGTTTTAGGAGACGCTGTAGACACGCTATGCCCCTTTTAAAATTCGAGGTACATCTGCAATACAAAGTGGGTGCGGCGGGTGCTGACTTTATACTGAACATAGAGGCAGCACGAACAGCCTATCAGTCAGTTCTGGCAGAGAGCCTCAGTTTTAGCCAAAGCCTTAATGTTCAGCGTTATGAACCGTCAGGTACACAAAACCGGTTTCTAAGATTCAGGGCTGGACAGGGCTATCTCGACGTTAACTATGAGGCATCCGTTGCGCTATCCCATGATGACGTAGCGCCCGATACCGTGTTTGAGGTGCCGGTCTCGCAGCTGCCCGATCAGGTGTTGCCTTACCTCTATCCCAGTCGATATTGCCAATCAGATCGACTTACGCAGCTTGCCATGGAACTATTTGGTCAGATGCCCAAGGGCTATCGGCGGATTGAGGCAATTCAAGACTGGGTGAGAGCCAACCTCGTTTTTCAGATGAAATCCAGTAATTCCATGACCTCGGCGCTGGAGACACTGGCACAAAGAACCGGTGTCTGTCGGGATTTTGCGCACTTGATGATTAGTTTGTGTCGTGCGCTCAGTATCCCGGCGCGATATACAACGGGCATAGACTACGGTGCAGATCCGGCCTTGGGGCCCCCAGACTTCCATGCCTATGTAGAAGTCTATCTCGGATACCGTTGGTACTTGTTTGATCCTTCGGGCGTTGCCATAAAAACGGGGCTGATTCGCATCGGCACCGGCCGGGATGCCGCCGATGTTTCGTACGCAACCATCTTCGGCGATGTCGGCTCAGAGCCACCGATCATTTATATTCAGGCAAGCCCGGATAGTGCGGGAAGCCCCTTGATCAGTTTTGGGGCGTTATCGACAGATGATGGGCGCCCTTAATGCACTCCATGGCATGCTAATTGCTTCAATCCTAATGGTTTGTTTTATGTAACCTTTTAGGGAAGAAAAGAATCATGGGCACGCTTAATTTTATTGGTGGTGAAAAGGGTGGGGTTGGTAAGTCAGTGGTTTCGCGCGTGCTGGCACAATACTTCATTGATCAAGAGCGGACCTTTACTGGTTTTGATACAGACCGTTCCCATGCGTCATTCCGACGCTTTTACGCAGACTATGCCTCTCGGGTTGTCGTGGATAGCTATGAAGGCCTGGATCTCATCGTCAGTGGATTTGAAGACAACCCAGCGCAAAGTGTGATCGTTGATCTGGCCGCTCAAACGGCAGCGCCGCTGTCACGCTGGGTGAAAGATTCAGACCTGATTGCTTTGCTGCAAGAGCTTGGGGTGTCAGTTAACTTTTGGCATGTCGCAGATGCTGGTAAAGACTCTGTCGATCTTTTGCAGCGGTTGATGGATACCTACGGTGACCTGGCCAACTATATCGTGGTCAAAAATATGGGGCGGGGTAGTGACTTCTCTTTGCTGGAAGCTTCACCGGAGTTGAATTATGCCGTGGGGATTGGCGCACGCGTCATTACCTTGAACCAGCTACACGAAGCCAGTATGCGGAAGATTGATCGGCAGAATGCCAGCTTCTGGGCGGCCATAAATAACAAATCGGGTCCAGATGCCTTGGGCATGCTCGAACGCCAGCGCGTTAAAACCTGGCTGAAATCCACCTATGCCGCCTTGGGAGAATTAGCGCTTTAGAAAATCGCTTTGCAAGCACGGAGGGTTAGGTAACAATACGGTATCGACCATCAATAGATTGTCTGGTTCGTATGAAAAGTCCGTTATTGCAGCGGAATGGTTTCTGGCAGCATCTTAGTGATGCACGGCGTCATTTTGCACAGACCACCGAAGCGGTGGTCGACCCTATTGGCGTGGTGATGCCGATTGTCAGATCGTGGCAGGCCTGGTTAAACCATCCGGCAGAGTTGATGACTACCGGTGCGCAGATGATGTCCGATTGGACGCAACTGAGCGCTAATGCGTGGTCACGCTTGAACGGGGCTCGGCTGTCGCCCGATATTGAGCCAGATTGGTTTGATCAGCGCTTTGCCTGTCCCGCCTGGAAAGAAGAGGCCGGGTGGGCATCGTTGCTGGAGCATTATCTCTATTGGTCACGTGCTTACGAGCGAATGATTGAAGAGACGCCCGGCATGGACCACGCAGAGCGGCGTAAAGCGGCCTTTTGGTTCAAAAAATACGCCAATGCCATGGCGCCAACCAATCAGTTTTGGCTGAATCCGGAAGCCATGCGCCGGGTGGTCGAGACACAAGGTCAAAGTCTGCAACAGGGCTTGGCGCATCTGCAGACAGATATGCAGGATCGCCGTTTGCCTTTGACCGATATGACGGCCTATAAGGTGGGCAAAGATCTAGCAATAACCCCAGGCGCGGTGGTCTACCGCAATGCGTTGCTGGAGGTGCTTCATTACCAGCCGACCACCCAGCGTCAGCGCAGCATGCCCGTGGTGATTATTACGCCGTGGATCAATAAGTTCTACATAATGGACTTAACGCCCCAGCAGAGCATGGTCAAGCATCTGCTGGATGATGGCTTTGATGTGTACCTAACGAGCTGGAAGAACCCGACTGCAGACATGGGCAGCACCACCATGGATGATTATCTCAGTCGGGGTATTGATGTCGCTATTGATACCGCCTTGCAGCTGTCTGGCGCTCAAGAGGCGCATGCTGTCGGCTATTGCATTGGCGGCGCTGCACTCACCATGTGGCTGGCCATAGAGAATGTTCGGGCAAAAGCTGAGTCGCGTGCTGTGCGCGTGCCGCACTGGACAACCCTGGCGACGTTGGTGGACTACCATTACCCGGGTCACATCGAAATCTTTATTGACTCGGCCAGTGTCGACTACCTGGCGGGCGTGGTCCGTCAAGCAGGTTATTTAGATGGAAAATCCATGTCAGCGGCCTTTCGCCTGCTGCGTTCGAACAGTCTGATCTGGGATGTCGTCGTGCGTCGCTATCTCTACGGAGAAGCCACCAAACCTAACGAAGTGCTGTACTGGAATATGGACAGTACCCGGTTGCCGGCCGAAATGTATATCTGGTATCTGACGTCGCTCTATCTTAAAAACCAGTTGATTGTGCCGAATGCGCTGTCGTTGTGTGGGACGAGTATTGATCTGGGTAAAATTACGCAGCCGCTCTATCTGGTAGCGGCAGAAGACGATCATATTGCGCCCTGGCGTTCGGTTGCCCATATCAACCACCTATTGCCTGCATCCAAGCGCGCGGTGCTCAGTAGCTCGGGGCACATCATGGGGATTATTAACCCACCGCGGCCGGATTCACGTCGAAGCTACAGTGTAGGGGATGTTGAAATTACGGATACCCTCGAAATCTGGGAAGCGCATTCGACCAAGTGTACTGGTTCCTGGTGGCCTGACTGGTTTGCCTGGCTCCATGAGCGAACTGGCAAGTGGGTTGCGGCCCGGCCAGTAAGCAGCACTCAGTTTCCTACACTGTCGGCAGCGCCTGGCTCCTACGTGCGGGAGATCTCAGAGCATTCAGCGGCCTGAGATTATAGGAACTGTTTGCCGATCCACCAAGCAGCCGCAGCAATGACGGCACTGCAGGGAATTGTTAGTATCCACGCCCAGACAATGCCGCCAGCAACGCCCCAGCGGACGCGTCGCGCGCCGCGTACACTGCCAACGCCGGCAATGGCGCCAGTAATGGTGTGTGTCGTCGAGACAGGAACGCCCAGCGCGGTTGCAAAGAACAGGGTCATAGCACCCGCACTATTGGCACAGAAACCACGGGCCTGATTCAGTTTGGTAATGCGGTTACCCATGGTCTTCACGATACGCCAGCCACCGAACATGGTGCCCAGGCCCATGGCGGTGTAGCAGGAGAGCACGACCCAGCTAGGTACGTGACCACCGGATTCTGATAAGCCAGCGGCAATCAAGAGCATCCAGATAATACCGATGGTCTTTTGCGCGTCATTACCCCCATGACCCAGGCTGTATGCGGCTGCCGACAAGAGTTGCAGGCGACGAAAGTGTTTATCTACTTTGCTGGGTGACATGTTGCGGCAAAGCCACGACACGATCAACATCATAAAGCTGCCGAGCATAAAGCCCAAGAAGGGCGCGATGAAGATAAAGGCGATGATCTTCAACACGCCGGAGGCTATCAGACCGCTAAAGCCAGCCTTGGCCACAGCAGCGCCAACCAGCCCCCCGACCAGCGCATGGGAGGACGAAGAGGGGATGCCGTAGTACCAAGTCACAACATTCCAGACAATCGCACCGATCAGGGCCCCAAAAATAATGAAGTGATCGACGATGGCCGGGTCAATCGTGCCTTTGCCAATGGTGCCGGCAACCTTGAGTTCAAAAAGAAAGTAGGCTAGAAAATTAAACGCCGCCGCCCAAAGTACGGCTTGATGTGGCTTCAGAACACGGGTTGAGACAATCGTAGCAATTGAGTTAGCCGCATCATGAAAGCCATTCATGAAGTCGAACAGCAAAGCAACGACCACGAGGGTAATGATTACCCCCAGACTGATTTGTAGACTATCCATAATCTAGGATCAGGAGTTTTCGAGGACGATAGCCTCTACAGTGCCAGCGACATCCTTGCAGCGGTCTGATACCGATTCGAGCAGCTCGTAGATTTCTTTCAGCTTGATCACTTGACGCACATCCGGCTCTTCGCGGAAGACCTTGGACATCAGCTCGCGTAACATGCGGTCAGCATCTGACTCCAGATCATCGATTTCGTGACAGATGGTTAGAATGTGCGGGCCGTTCTGCATGCTATCGAGTAGCTTCACAATGGCCGTGATGTGGTTGCAACAACGGGCAGTGACTTCTGCCAGTGCCACGGCTTCTTGCGGCACTTGCTGGATATCGTACAGCGATACCGATTCAGCTACGTCTTGAATGATGTCCAGAATATCGTCCATGCCACTGATGAGCTGATGAATCTCATCGCGATCAAAGGGCGTGATAAAGGATTTGTGCAACTGCGCCAGTGTGTCGTGGGTGATTTTGTCAGCCTGGCGTTCAACGGTATCAATTTCGTCCGCAAGGCGAACGACATGGTCGGCATTCGTGGCCAAAGCGCCAATCAGCTGGGTCAACAACTCGCCGCCTTTGCTAATCAGCGCAGCATGGGCGTTGAAATGATCAAAATATTTGCCCTCTTTGGGCATCAGCTTGCCGAACATGGGAGTCCTATTTGTTTCATAAAATCGAAACAATATTGTAATCCTTGCGTCATGTATTGAGTAAGTTATGTGGCAGGTTAGAATAGCCGCTGGTTGTTTTGAAAGACACTGTGATGCGCTTTGCTCTCCACTCGGCTGTTTTATCTGCCATGCTTTTAACCGCTTGTTCGATGACACAAAATCCGGCGGTCGTTTCGGATACTCAGGTGACACCTGTCCCGGTAGCCGAAGTAGATAAGCCGGTGGCAGTGCAGCCGCTTGCTCCGGTTAAACAAACGAATACTTTAGTGAAACAGCCACCGAAAGACGCGCTTCGTCTGTCGGCACTACCAGACATCGCCAAGGCAATTCAGAAGAATCCACCGATTGCAAAGAAGTACGTTGGAGAAACACTGAGCGGTCAGGCCAAGTTTGTTAAAGCACCTAAAGCTAACCCGAATGCGGTGGTCGCTGATGTGCGTGTTGCCGGGCTGGGTGAGGTATCGCTCTGGTGCCGGAATGTGGTGGGTGCTGCACCGGCAGGGCGGGTAATGACTTTTGAAGGCACGCTCACGGGGAGCGTCTATACTTCAGAAGACTTCAGTCACGATGTGACCATGAAAGACTGCCGGTTCCACGAATAGGCGTACCGGCAGTTTTTGAACCTAAATTAAGCTTCTGCTTTCTTGAGGATGGCGTATAGCTCGTCCTTCAGGTGCAGCTTTTCTTTTTTCAGGGTTTCGATTTCTTCCGGGGTGCCCGATTCCACGTGTGACTCCATGTTCTTGATCTTTTGATCCAGATCATTGTGTTTGTCGAACAGG
>JACCEA010259612.1_pt1 | contig 11904 bp, 9 predicted proteins | sample 7449851 | NCBI WGS metagenome assembly JACCEA01 (sample SAMN15323453, study PRJNA562643) | freshwater metagenome | isolation source: river surface water | place: USA:Blue River Watershed | collected 2017-08-18 | reverse complement strand
ATGTCGCTCCTCAACCTCCCCGATGGAACGGTGCGATACGTCGCCGAAATGGGGATGTATGTCGAAGGCGACATTCGGGCGCTCTGTGCCCTGGCGCGCCCACGCATCGGTGTGGTTACCGCCATTGATGCCGTGCACGCAGAGCGAGCAGGGGACCTTGATGCGATTGAGCGCGGCAAGGGTGAGCTTGTTGAGGCACTCCCCTCCGATGGTTGGGCACTCCTCGCCGCCGACGACCTGCGTGTCGCTCGTCTTGCCGCGCGAACGCCGGCGCGCATCATGACGGCTGGTCACGCCTCCACCGCCGATGTGCGCATCGTTGACGCAGCACTCGATGAGGCCTTGGGCCGCACCCTCGTCACCCTGCAGATCCGCGCGGAAACCGTGCGTGTCGACCTGCCGCTCTTTGGGCTCCATTTCGCCAAGGCGGCAGCGCTCGCCGTCGCCGTGGCTGATCGTTGCGGCATTGCGCCGAGTGAGGCAGCGGCCCGGCTCGCCGCTGTGCAGCTGCCATCAGGACGCGCCACGGTGCGCATGATGTCTGGCATGCGCGTGATTGACGATGCATACAACGCCGCGCCTTCCAGCATGACCGCGGCACTCGCAACCCTTGCCGCCTGCCGACCACATCGCTTCGCCGCGCTTGGTGCGATGGGAGAACTTGGGTCGTACGCCGCCGACGCTCACAGCGCTGTCGGACACGCGGCCGCAACAAGTGGCCTCGAACTGCTGGTTGTCTTTGGCGCAGAGGCCGACGGCATCGCCGAGGGGGCACGGGCCGGAGGTATGCCGATCGAGAAGATCATGCGCCTCAGCAGTGACGCAGCCGGAATCGCTGCTGCGGTTGGGCTCCTAGGCGACATGGCTTCGCCAGGCGACACCATCCTCGTCAAGGCATCGCGCTCGGTAGCGCTGGAGCGACTCGTTGACGGGCTTGCCGCCCGCTGGAGTGAGGAGGCGAAGTGATTGTCATCGTGCAGGCGCTCGTTCTTTCATTCGTTTGTGTCTTTGTCTTGATGCCGGCTTATCTGCGCCTCTTGAAGTACGCGGGATTCGGCAAGCGCGTTCGCCGCGAGTTTGGACCTGATTGGCACATCGTGAAAGAGGGGACACCGACAATGGGCGGACTCCTGTTGATGGTCATTGTGATTCTCCTCGCCCTCCTCCTTGATGCTGTCGACGCATCCACCTATGCCGTTCTTCTTGCGCTGCTCGGAGTTACCCTCCTCGGCGCATTTGATGACTGGTTGAATGCGCGTACCGGTGTTGGCATCTCAGCCCGGCAGAAGCTGCTCTGGCAGACCGGGGTGGCAATTATCTCCGCGATCTATCTGCAGCAGCACTTCGCCTTCAACTCGCTTGTTGTGCCCTTTGTTGGAGAGGTACCGATCGCACCGATTCTCTGGATCATCGTCGCCGTAGTTGCCATTGTGGCGACGAGCAACGGTGTCAACCTGACCGATGGCCTTGACGGCCTCTCGGGGGGCACCATGACCTTTGCTTGGATTAGTTACATGGTTATCGCACTCCTCAACGCGCCAGGGCAGGTGAATCTTGCCATTGTCTGCGCGCTGATTGCCGGCGCCCTCGTCGGATTCCTCTGGTTCAATGTGCACCCGGCGAGCGTGATTATTGGCGATGCTGGCGCACTCGGATTTGGCGCCGCACTCGCTGTGACCGGGCTAGTCACAGGCCACGTCCTGCTGCTCCCGCTGATCGGCATCATCTTTGTGGTTGAAACTGGTTCGGTCATCCTGCAGGTCGCGAGCGTCAAGCTCACCGGCAAGCGGATCTTCCTGTTCACGCCGATCCATCACCATTTCGAACGGCTCGGTTGGGCGGAGACGCAGATCACCTTCCGATTCTGGGTCATTGGTGCGATCGGTGGCATCCTCGGCATCGTCACCTTCTTGGCAACACGAGGGCAAGGGTGAGCAGCACCGGCCTCACCCTAGAGGAGCTTGAAGCGCCAGCGATTGCGGCGGGGAGCCTGCGCGGGCGCAACGTCCTGATTCTTGGTGGGGGGCGTACCGGCCAGGCAACGGCCGCCTTTGTCGCTGCGGCGGGCGCGAACGTCACAGTGCACGACACCGACAGCATCGATCGTGTGGTCGGCGCGGCGGAGGCGTTTGGTGGCAGCGCAATTCGGACCTCGTTCGGCGATGCAGAGAACCTCGCGCCACTACTCGCTGCAGCGGATCTCGTTGTGCATAGTCCCGCGGTAACGCTGGGATTCCCAACGGTGCGCCCCGCTATTGAGCGTGACCTCCGCGATTTTGCCGCTCGGGCCATCGCGCTGACCGGGGAGAGGGGCACTCGCGGTCCAGTCCTGATCAGCGAGCCAGAGTGGGCACTTCGCCTCTTGGGGAGCCGCTGGCGAGTTGGCGTCACGGGAACGAAGGGGAAGAGCACAACCTGCAACCTCATTGCGACGATTCTGGCGCGTGATCCATCAGGCCCAGTGGAACTTGGCGGCAACAACGGCAAGCCACTCATCGGACGCGCGGCGACGCTCCCTGCTGAGACGCGCGTGGTCATGGAGCTATCAGAGCTACAGCTCCCATCGCTCCACTCAGCCGTTGATGTTGGCGTGTTTACGAACGTAACCGTGGATCACCTTGATCGGCATGGCACCGTTGGTGCCTACCGCAGCGTCAAGCGTCTCCTTGCTGACCGCATTGCGGATGACGGGGTGATGGTGGTCAATCTCGACGATCCGGTGGTTGCCGCGTATGCGGGAATCGGACGCGTTGAGACTGTGGGGTATCGACTGAGCAGCCCAATCCCTGGTGGAGTCGGAATCGTTGATGGTTGGATCGTTGCCGCGGGCGTTCTGCGCGCTCCACGATTTGGTGGCGGCGCCGCTGCGACAGGGCCGAGCGGACGCATCATGCCAGTCGGCGAAATCGCACTTCCCGGAGAGCACAGCGTGAGCAACGTGCTTGCCGCGGTGAGCGTGGCGCTCGTTGCGGGTGTAGCGCCAGACGCGATCCGTAGCGCGGTGAGTTCGTTCACTGGAATCCCACATCGACTTGAGACCGTCGCAGTGATTGATGGGATTCGCTACGTCAATGATTCGCAGGCAACGCAGCCCGATGCCGTCGCCGCTGCGGTTCGATCGTTCCCGAAGCCACTCGTACTCATCGCAGGCGGTCGAAGCAAGGGTCTCGACCTTGTTGACCTTGCGCCGATCGTCGCCGAGCGATGCTCCGCAGCGGTGGTCATGGGGGAGCTGGCAGATGAACTCGAGGCCCTCTTCCGCTCCGCAGGGCTGACGCGCATCGAACGGGCGACGAGTGTGGAGAGCGCAGTCGAAGTAGGAACAAGCGTGGCGCAAGAGATTGGCGCAGCGAGCCCAGATGGGATTCGCGCGACTCTGTTGCTCAGCCCGATCGGCTCCAGTTTTGATATGTACAACAACCCATTCGGCGCGCGGGGTGAGGCATTCCGCGCCGCCGTGCTGGCACGCGCAGAGGCGCAGCGATGAGCCGACTTGTGCGCCAGGCGGGCGCGACCCGCACGTCTGGAGCTCGACCAGCGAGCGGGGGTGCGCAGCAGCGAGGCGGATCAGCTCGCCAACGGATTGCGAGCGCGCTACGGATTGAACGACCCGGTGAGGATAAGGCGATCCTCTTCCCCGCTGTGGTCCTGGTTGGGATCGGGGTGCTGATGGTCTTCTCCTCGTCTGCGATGAACAGTTTGTTGAAGACCAACGACGCCTACGGCCCAGGTGTCAAGCAACTCACCTACGCGATCATCGGATTTACGTTGATGTATATCTTCTCCGTCACCGATTACCGCCGCTGGCGTCCCTTTGCGCCGATTGCGATGATCGCCTCGATCGCGCTCCTCATCGTTGTGCTGATTCCAGGGGTGCCCACAGAGGCTGGACTACGACGCTCACTCTCCGTTGGTCCGATTAGCATCCACGCCGCTGAGGCGGCCAAGTTCTCGCTCGTACTCTTCTTGGCAGACTTTCTCGCTCGACGAGGGCATGACATTGGTAAGACATTTGAATCGATGGTCACACCAATCCTGGCGATTGCCCTCTCCGTTGGCCTGGTGCTCATTGAGCCCGACCTCGGCACCTCGTCGATTGTTGGCCTGATCGGATTCTCGCTCCTCTTCGTTGCCGGCGTGCCGCTTCGCTGGGTGCTGGTGCCAGGACTTAGCGCAGCTGCTGTTGCCATCGCCCTGATCTTCGTCAACGAATACCAGGCCGCCCGCCTCGGCGGTTTTAGCGATCCGTTCTCTGATCCAACCGGTTCGACCTACCAGACGCTGCAAGGTTTGATCGCGATGGCGGTCGGCGGGCCGTTCGGCGCGGGTCTCGGCTCCTCTCAGCAGTTGGGCGGGATCAACGTTCCGTATGCATGGAACGACTACATCTTTGCGGTGATTGGCGAGGAGGCGGGCCTCTTCGGCATGCTCATCGTGATCGCCGCCTTCTTGGCGATCGCCCTCCGCGGTCTGCGAACGGCGCGGCGCGCTCCAGACACCTATGGCGCACTGATCGCAACCGGAGTTGTGGTGTGGATCTCTGGGCAGGCATTCGTGAACATCGCAGTGGTCCTCGCCCTGCTCCCAGTGACTGGCGTGCCGCTCCCGTTGGTGTCTCAGGGCGGCTCATCACTCATTGTGTTGATGGCAGCTATTGGGCTGCTCCTCTCAGTGTCGCGTGAGACGATGGAGCCAAGTCAGGTAGGAGGTAGCGATGCGCGTGCTAATCGCGGGTGGCGGAACGGGGGGGCATCTCTTCCCAGCGTTCGCCGTGGCTCGTACGGTTCGCCAACTCCATACCGACGCTGAGATCAGCTGGCTCGGCGGCGCACGTGGCGTTGAGTCACGCCTTGTTCCAGAGGCGGGGTACCCGCTGACGCTTCTTGCCGCCCCAAGCTTGCGACCGAGCGGCGCTGGCGTACTTGCAACGGCGCGTGATGCGGCCAAGCTCCTCTGGTCGATCCCGCAAGCGATTCGCGTGATTCGTCGCGTTCGACCCGACGTGATCTTCTCTACGGGCGGATACATCGCCATCCCTACGCTGATCGCCGCGTGGCTGACGCGTACACCGAGCCTCCTCTGGGAGGGGAACGTACAGGCGGGTCGATCCAACACCCTTGTTGCACCGCTCGCCTCACACCGCGCGGTCGCGTGGCGGCAGACGGCAGAGCGCGCACCATGGCGCGGTACGAAGACGACCGTGACGGGCACGCCAGTGCGCGAGCTGACCGTCAATCGCACAACCGCGCGCACGGCACGCGGCCTGACCGAGGGCGACCAACTCCTCTTGGTGTTCGGCGGCTCACAACGGGTTCGTCGATTTGAGACGGCGCTCGATGGTGCGCTCGCAACGCTGCTGACAGGGTGGCGCGTTCTGCACGTGGTGATGGATGGACTTCCAGAGGCGGAGCGACGACGAGCAGCCCTCCCTACGGAGCTTCAGCACCGCTACGACCCGGTTGCCTTTCTGGGTGGGGGAGCAATGGAGGCGGCGCTCGTCTCCGCTGATCTGATGCTTGGGCGCGCCGGCGCGTCCACGATCGCTGAGGCCGCCGCCGCTGGGCTCCCCGCCATCATCGTGCCGTATCCATTTGCAGGCGGTCATCAGCGCGCGAATGCAGAGGCTGCAGCCGCTGCGGGAGCCGCCACCCTGATCAACGATGAAGATCTCACTCCGGAGCGCCTCCTCACGGCAGTAGCAACTTATGCAACGCCAGCACAGCGCGCTGTGGCGGCGCGCGCCGCAACGACGCTGGCCCACCCTGATGCCGCCGCGGTGATCGCCCGTACGCTGCTGCAACTCGGCGGACGAGCATGAGCGACGTGCAGAAAAGCCAGCCATGGCCCGACGCAGAAGTCGCCGCACGTGAGCTGGAGCGCCGACTCAGCCTGAAGGTGCTGCGGAACGAGCCGCTGGCCGAGCACACCACGATGCGCGTCGGTGGGCCCGCTGATCTCCTCGTCACCATTCGCGATCGCTTTGCCCTGCGCGGACTCGTTCGCCTTGCAGCCGCACGCGGCTGGCCACTGCGCATTCTTGGACGCGGCAGCAATGTGGTCGTAGGTGACGCTGGCATTCGTGGCATCGTGGCGCTCAACCGCAGCGCGGGATATGACGTCAATCAGACGGCGGGAACGATCTCCTTTGATTCGGGCGTCCCCATGGCGAAGGCATCGACGATCGCCGCGGAGGCCGGACTTACTGGGCTGGAGTTCGCCCTCGCTATTCCGGGGAACATCGGCGGTGCGATCTGGGCGAATGCGGGTGCCCATGGCGGTGAGATGGCCGCGATCACCACCTCCGTCACACTTCTCCGCGCGGACGGCTCCGAGATTGAGATCCCTGTCGCTGAGGCGGCGTTCAGCTACCGCGAGTCGCGATTCAAGCGCCCAGAAGGTGAGAGCGAGGTGATCCTGGGGGCAACGGTCAAGTTGGCGCCAGGCGAGCCAGCCGAGATCAAGTCACAGCTTGAGGAGATTCGTCGCTGGCGTCGCGAGCATCAGCCACTCGGCATTCCGAGCGCCGGCAGCGTCTTCCGTAATCCGCCAGGCGACCTGAGCGCTGGCGCACTCATTGAGGCGGTGGGGATGAAGGGGGTGCGCATCGGCGGTGCGGAGGTCTCTGAGATGCATGCCAACTGGATCCTGAATCGTGGGGGAGCGACTGCAGCGGATATTCACGCGCTCCATGACGCCTGCCGTGATGCGGTCCAGGCGCAGCGCGGAATCACACTCGCCACGGAGATCGCCTTCATTGGGGAGTTCGCTGCGTGAGCGAGCAGAGACTGCTTCCCCCAGTTCTGGTCCTCTTCGGTGGTCGAAGCGCGGAGTCAGACGTCTCCGTGATCTCTGGCACCGCGATTGCCGCCGCGCTGCTCGATGCAGGGCTGCATGTTACCCAGGCGCACATCGCACGAGATGGCTCGCTCCGACCGCTGCCAGCGACACACCGTCGCGGTGATCTGCCTGGCGGTGCGTACACGGATCTCACCGCGCCAGCGCTCCTTGGCACAGAACCGATGGCGCTCGACGCGTATCTCCGCAGCGTTGCCGCGTCAGCCCCAGCAACGGTCGTGATCCCGGCACTCCATGGCCCTGGTGACGAAGACGGCACGATCGCCGCAGCCGCCGCGGCCGCTGGGCTGAACTACGTTGGTGATACCCCTGCAGCTGCAGCCCTCGGCATGGACAAGCCACGCTTCAAGGCACTCGTGCGCGAACATGGAGTCGCGACACTTCCAGAGCTTGTTGTGACGCAGGGGGACTGGTCACGTGACCGGGAGCGCGTGCTTGAGTCCATCGTGGCGTTTGCCAACGAACACACGGCAACCGGAGCGCTGATCGGCAAGCCTGCCGCACACGGCTCCTCAATCGGCATGAGGATCGCGCACACATCAGACGAGTGGGTGGATGCTGTCGATGAGGCGCTGCGCTTCGGCGACCGCGCCATGCTCGAGCCGTACCTCGAGCGTGCCCGTGAACTCGAGGTTGCGGTACTAGAGCGCACAGACGGTACGGTTCAGGCGTTCGGCCCTGGCGAAGTGTTCCCTGGTCGCGAGTTCTACGATTACGACGCCAAGTACGCGCCAGGAGTTTCGCGCACTACAACATCGAGTGACCTACCGGCCCCTCTCGCTGATGAGATCCGCGCCGCCGCCGTTGCGCTCTTCACTGCAGCTGGAAGTCGCGGCCTCTCGCGTATGGATTTCTTGATGGCGCGGAGTGGTGACCGTGCGGGCCGATGGTATCTCTCAGAAGTGAACACGTTCCCTGGCTTCACGCCGATCTCACTCTTCCCTGCACTCGTTATGTCGGGCGGATTGAGCTTCGCGGATCTGTGCGTAGAGTTAGTTGCTGCTGCGGCGGCGCGGCCCGCACCACGGAGCGCCCAATGAGCAATCGCAAGCCTGCAGCTGGGGGTCGAGGGCAGCATCGCGGCGCGGGCGCCCGACCATTTGCCCCGGGTGAGGCGCCGCTCGGCGTGCGCCCCGGCCTTGGCGGGAGTCGACGTCGTGCTGGGGTAGCGCCCGTCGGTGGGGCAACGAATCGGCGCGCGAACGAACACTCAGGAGCGCCGTCGGAGCGCGGCGCTCGGCTCACTCCTGGAGTCGCTGCTCGGCTCCGCCGCCTGGCACTCGTTGTTCTCCTACTTGGTGCCTTCGTATTGCCTCCGGTGGCGGCGCGCGCCAACCTCACAACGGTTGGACAAGTCTCAGTGACCGGCACCCTTCTCCTCGATCCCGAAGCGGTGATTGCGGCCGCCAACATCCCAATTGGCAGCAGCCTGCTTGGGGTGAACCTCCGTGCCGCAGAGGAGGCGGTGGCGGCACTTCCGCTCGTAGCCACCGTGCGGGTGAGCGCTGGGCTGCCAGATGGAATCCAGATTCGGGTGCGCGAGAAGACGCTTCTGTTGCGCTGGCAGATTGGCGATCGGGTCTACGCCGTGACTGAGAGCGGCGAACTGCTCGGCGACACCGCCTCGCTCAGCCTCGCGTCAACAGCGGCGGCCGCGTTCGCGGCGGCCCCTCTGCTCTTTGACGATCGCACGCCAAGCCCGCTCCTTACCGATAAGCAGTTGACTCCGACAGAGCTTGACGTTGCGACACGCCTCGCCTCCTTGAGCACAGAAGACTTCGGCACCAGCGCTACAAGCCTGACCCTCCGCCTACTCAGCGACTTCGGCTTCGTCGTGGAGGCGACCGGACCATCAATTGAATGGAACGCCGTCTTCGGCATCTACTCCGCAACCATCCGCCCAACCAGCATGATTCCGGGACAGGTTCGACTGCTGCGTAGCCTGCTCGCGGGGCGAGAGACCAGCATCGGCTGGGTGATCCTCGCCGACGACCAGGCTGGCACCTACACAGCGAAGGGGGTACGACCGCCACCACCCTCCGTGAGCCCCAACCCAAACCCAAGCCCAAGCCCAGGCACCAGCCCAGCCCCCTCTGATCCATCGCCAAGCCCTTCAGCCCCCACGGTGAGTCCGTGATGGTGCAGATAGGGAGTGGCGTTCGGGTGAGCAGGGGTATGATGCGCAAGATGAGCGCACAGTGTGGAGGGAAGTACTAAATGGCAGAAGAGCGCTACACGACAATCGCCGCGATCGATATCGGAACCTCAAAGGTTTCGTGCGCCATTGCGCACATCGGTGGCGAGAATGGCTCCATCAGCGTGATTGGTAAGGGGACCTACCCGAACCAGGGGATGCGCAAGGGCGTCGTGACCGATATCGAGAAGACGGGGGCCGCTATTCGTGCCGCCGTTGATGCTGCAGAGCGCCTCTCCGGCTATCACATTGAGCACGCCACCATCACCATCTCCGGCAACCATGTCCAAGGTCAGAACACGAGCGGCCAGGTAGCAGTCGCCAACCCCGATCGCGAGATTCGCGATGACGATGTTGACCGCGTCCTTGAGGTCTGCCGTGCAATCGAAGTGCCGAACTCGCGCATGCTCCTCAACGTTCTGCCATCGAGCTACATCGTGGACGGCCAAGAGGGGATCCAGCAGCCTCGCGGCATGATCGCCTACCGACTTGAGGCACGCGCACATCTCATTACTGCGGGCAGCACCGCGGTGCAGAACCTCGAGAAGTGCGTGCAGGCCGCCGGCATTGCCGTCGACGACTACGTGCCAGCCTCACTCGCCGCAGCCGAGCTCACGCTCACCGACACTGAGCGCGACCTGGGTACCGTCCTCGTGGATATTGGTTCGGAGACCTGCGATATCGCGATCTTCCATCAGAACGCTGTGGTCTATACGGCGGTCCTACCGCTCGGCGGGGCCTTTATCACGCGTGACGTTGCGATTGGGCTCAAGACGAGCCTCCTCGCGGCCGAAGAGCTGAAGCTCTCCTATGGCACCTGTGATCCACGCACCGCCAGTGATGCGGAGCAGTACAACGTGCCCGATGAGCCAGCGGGGCGACGCATCAGCCGCCTTGAACTTGCTCGCATCATTGAGCCGCGCATGAGCGAAATCTTTGAGCTGATCGCTGGAGTCATCGCCAACGCCGGCCCCGAGGTGACCAGCGCAGGCGTCGTCCTCACGGGCGGCGGCTCGCAGCTTGAGGGTGTCGAAGCCCTTGGACGCGAGATCTTGAAGTCGCCTATTCGCGTCGCTTCGCCAACCGGCCCACTCCTGGGCATCCTCGACGAGTTCCGCGGACCAGGGCAGGCGGCCGTGCTCGGCCTCTTCTCATGGGTCGCCCGCGGGCTAGACGAGGCGGGGATCGCCGAGGAGCCAGCCGCAGGTTTTGGCGGTCGCATCCTCGGTGGCGCACGCAGCCTCCTCGGACGCATTCGGGGGTAACCCAACCGGCCGCGAACAGCGGGCGGGGCGCTGCTACACTTCGCGGGATCGACGGGAGGGCGTCGTCTAAACGGGGCTAGCCCCGGGCGGCGCAGAGTCGGGGCAACAGGTCCGGAGGGCATGGAGTCGATGGCAGCGCAGACCGAGAATTTCGCGCTCATTCGCGTCGTCGGTGTTGGCGGCGCAGGATCCAACGCCGTCAACCGCATGATTCGTGCCGAGCTCCTCGGCGTGGAATTCATTGCCGTGAACACCGATGCTCAGGCACTGGTGAAGTCCCACGCCCCAACACGCATTCGAATTGGTGACGGGATCTCACGTGGCCTTGGCGCCGGCGGCGACTCAGCAGTAGGCGAGCGCGCCGCACAGGAAGACATCGAGAATCTCCGCGCCGCACTCGAAGGCTCTGATCTCGTCTTTGTCACCGCCGGCATGGGCGGCGGCACCGGCTCTGGTGCAGCACCTGTCGTTGCCAAGATCGCCAAGGAGATCGGTGCCCTCACCATCGGCATCGTCACGAAGCCGTTCGTCTTTGAAGGGAAGCGACGCGCTGCGGTGGCCGAGGCCGCCGCCAACGAGCTGCGGAAGCACGTCGACACCCTCATCGTCATTCCGAATGAGCGACTCCTCAGCGTCGTCAGCCGCCAGACCTCGATGGAAGATTCGTTCCGCATCGCCGACGACGTTCTGCGTCAGGCGGTAAAGGGCGTCAGCGATGTCATCACGGTGCCTGGCATCATCAACCTCGACTTCGCCGACGTGCGCTCGATCATGCGCGATGCTGGTTCCGCACTCATGGGCATCGGTCGTGCCAGCGGTGAGAACCGCGCCACCGCCGCCGCCGAGATCGCGATCGCCTCGCCACTCCTTGAAGTCGACATTCAAGGCGCGACCGGCGTGCTGATCAACGTCGCCGCGTCGGCCACCGTCACGTTGCACGAAGTGAACGAGGCGATCAACCACATCACGGCACGGGCAGACGACGAGGCGAACATCATCTTCGGTACCTCGCTCGACGAGTCGCTCGGTGATGAGATTCAGATCACCGTGATCGCCACCGGCTTCTCCGCCGATCGACAGGGATCAGCCTCGAGCCCACGCGCCCCGTACCGCGCGACGGACAGTGGCGCATGGAGCCTGCGTGACGACGGCGTGGCCGTGCAGGAGGCGCCTGCGACGAGCTTCACCTATACGCCAACACCAGCGCCTGAGCCAGCCCCTGTCGTCTTTGAAGACGCTGCAGACGAGCCGGCTCCAGTGGTCGCCCCCCAGCCAGAAGAGGTTGATTCAGGCGATCTCGAGATCCCAGCGTTCCTTCGACCGCGCAAGCGCATCTTCTAGTTGCTGGGGGTAACCCCAGACCATGCTGAGCGCCGCTGACCTCACCACCCGTTATCAAGATCTACTGACGCGCGTCCGCGCCGCGGGCCCTGCCCAGCTGATGGTGGTCACCAAGGGCGTCGCCGCCGAGCAGATCGCCGTGATCGTCGACGCTGGCTGCACCCTCTTCGGTGAGAACCGCGTCCAAGAGCTGGAAGCGAAGCGAGCTGCCGTTGCAGCACTGCGACCCACGGCGAATCTCACCTGGGT
>JACCEA010391362.1_pt1 | contig 11907 bp, 23 predicted proteins | sample 7449851 | NCBI WGS metagenome assembly JACCEA01 (sample SAMN15323453, study PRJNA562643) | freshwater metagenome | isolation source: river surface water | place: USA:Blue River Watershed | collected 2017-08-18 | reverse complement strand
GGTGCTGTGTATATCGGGCGTGGTAGCAAATGGGGCAATCCATTCGTTATGTCCGACCGTCCGGGCTTTGACCGTAAAGGTGTATGCGACAAGTACCGGGAACATCTCTGGCAGCAAATCAAAGCTGGGGAGGTATTGCTGGACGATCTGGCCGCGTTGCATGGCAAGGACTTGGTGTGCTTCTGCGCTCCGTGTCAGTGCCATGGTCACACGCTGGAAAAGGCTGCCGAATGGGCAAGCCAAACACTCAATCTTTTCGAGGGATAAACCATGAAGGAATTCAAACTGATCATCGCTGGTGGTCGTGATTTCACGGACAGCAAGAAGATGCACGCGGCCATCGATCAACTGGTCAATCGTGGAGAACTCAAGGATTACGCCGTGTCCATCGTGACTGGTATGGCCCGTGGCGCTGACATGCTGGGCCGTGAGTTCGCCTTGGCATTCAACGTCAAGCGTTACGAGTTCCCTGCGGACTGGAACCAGTATGGCAAGCATGCTGGCTTCATTCGCAACAAACAAATGGGTGACTTCGCTGATGGCCTGTTGGCCTTCTGGGATGGTCAATCCCGTGGCACGGCTCAGATGATCGAGTACATGCAGTCCCTCAAGAAGCCTGCCCACATCATCCGTTACTAGGAGAAACCATGAGTATTTTCGTATTCGGCAGCAACCTCGCTGGTATCCACGGTGCAGGTGCTGCCCGTTATGCCGTGGAACACCACGGTGCTCGATATGGGCAGGGTATTGGCCTTCAGGGGAATAGCTATGGGATTCCTACCAAATCCCATCAGATCCTCACCCTGCCTTTGGATGAAATCCAGAAGCATGTGGGTGTCTTCATTCAGTTCGCTAAGGACAACCCTGAACTGACCTTCGAAGTCACCCGGATTGGTTGTGGCCTTGCAGGCTATACCGATTACCAAATTGCACCCATGTTCAAGGGTGCTCCCGAGAATTGCCAACTGCCAGAAGGCTGGAGGAATTTCCATGGCCGTATTGCGTATTGAAGTGAAAGTGGATGACCAACTCATTGAAGTACTTGAGTTGAACTTGAATGACGGTCACCCGAGAGATCACGTGTTTCGCTTTTGGGCCTTTCTTGAAATCGTACATGCCCGTATGAACAACTGGTCTTACCAAAAATTCTTCAAAAGGGGTTGATCATGGATACCTTGGAACAGATTCAACGGCAGGAAAACATCGAGATGCAGTACAGCCGTAAGCATATCGATAAGTACATCCGTGATGAGATTGAAGCCAACCCGATCATGCAAGACAAGATCGAGCAAGGCATTCAACTGATCACCGAGTACATGGGGAAGACCTACTACCCCAGCAAGAATGTCCGTATTGCCCAGTTGCAGGGTATGTGTCTCCGTACCTTGGTGACCGACATCCTGGTAGGCGTAGCCTACTGTCAGACCGAGGAGTTGTTCACTTCGGTCACTGCCATGATGGCTGGACGCCTGCGGTTCTCGGACAAGCTGGATGCCATCAAGACCATTGCCGAACTGATGGCAGTGCTCTGCCTGACCGATGCCTTCGATATCCTCAAGGCAGATCGTTCGGCCAGCTTGGTGGTGGTGTCACGCATTCCCTTGAGTGCCGATACCATCCGGTTCATCGCCAACAGCCAGTACTTGCCTCCCATGGTGTGCAAGCCTCTGCCCTTGGAGAACAACTACTCCAGTGGCTACCTCACCCACAACGATTCATTGGTGCTGGGTACGGGCAATCACCATGATGGCGATCTCTGTCTGGATGTGCTGAACCTGATGAACCAGATCCCGCTGTCACTGGATACGGACTTCCTCAGTAGCGTCGAGGAAGATCCTACGTTCATTGCCGATACGCAGGAGAAGGTTGAGCAATGGGACAACTTCAAGCGTCAGAGCTATGAGTTCTACCTGCTCATTGCTCAGTACGGTAATCGCTTCCACCTGACCCACAAGGTCGATAAGCGAGGCCGTATTTACGCTCAGGGGTATCACCTGACCACTCAGGGCACTGCGTTCAAGAAAGCCATGGTGGAACTGGCCAAGCAGGAAGTTGTGTTGGGGGTGCCGTAATGGGTACTGCCTACTTCTGGAAAGACGGGGAGGTAGTGGTGTTTGGTGGGTATCCCTATGTTGATAACGTCCGGAAAGCTGGGTTGGAGAACACGTACTGCGTGGATCTCAACGATCCACTACCAAGCCAGCGATATGGGCTGTTTGATCCTACCCAGTGCTGGCTTTCCGTCCCCTTGGAGCAGTTCCCCAAGGATTTCCTTACCACCCTGCTGCTCATGGGGGTTTCACTATGAAAGTTTATTGGTGGCACGACGGTACTTTCGGTGAGTTGGATATCCTGCTTCTGACTGAAATTGAACGGGTAGCATCCCCTGTCCCTATTCATGCTCAAGTATATGCACCTGATACGCAATTCCGTTGGTATCACCTAAATGCCCGTAATCGGGTTGCCAATGTGCCGATTGGAGCTTGCTCTCAGTTGAGGGCAATGCTCCTGCTCCAAGGTATCCCATGCCAGTAGACCGGGATGATTTCGCTGATGCACTTTCCTATCTCTTTCAATCCATGTCTCAAAAATACATCGTGTTCTACGGTCAGCAGGTCTATGGGGAGTTTGAGAATCTTGCTCCCCTGGACCTACCTGACGGCTGTTATGTGCGGGGATTTATGGGCAACTGGTACGTCCGTATTGGAGGAGGTTTAACCCCTATCAATCTCTCCGACATTCCCCCTGAAGTAAGGCTGAACTGCCTACTCTTGGGCATCAATATCTAATCTATTCAAGGAGTATCAAATGACCCCGTTTACCGGCTGGCAGTACCTATTGATTGACGTAGCAAACCAGTATGGCCATGACAAGATGCTCTTTGAAGATCGCATTGCATGGGCTGAGAAACACTTGGATCAACTGGAATCTCTGGTTGATCAGGCTGAAACCAAGCCCCTGTACATGAAGGGTGTGCAGGCTATCCGCAAGGCACAGAAGGGTATCGCCACTGGTCACCTGATTGGCTTCGATGCCTGCTGTAGTGGTATCCAGATCATGTCTGCCATCACTGGTTGCATTGAGGGTTCCCGTGCAACTGGCTTGGTTGATCCCAATGTCCGTGCTGATGCCTATTCCAAGACCACCGAGGTCATGAACGAGATCCTGCACCATCAAGGACTCACTGTGGACGTATCCCGCAAGGATGCCAAGACGGCCCTCATGACTTCCTTCTATGGCTCCAAGCAGGAACCGATCAACATCTTCGGTGAGAAGACCCCGGAACTGGAAGCCTTCTATCAAGCAGCCATGACTGTGGCTCCGGGTGCTTGGGAACTGTTGCAGGATCTCTTGGGATCGTGGCAACCATGGGCCTTGGTGCATTCGTGGAAGCTGCCGGATGGCTACGATGCTCGCGTCAAGGTCATGGAGAAGAAGGAATCTCGTATCGAGGTGGATGAGTTGGACCATGCCACCTTCACCTACGAGTACTACGAGAACCGTGGCACCAAGCGTGGCCTGAGCAATGTGGCCAACGTGGTGCACAGCATCGATGCCTACGTGCTACGTTCTATCCATCGTCGGTGCAACTATGACCGGGATATGGTGCTGCGTGCCATGGGCTTCCTGCTCGATGAGGTGGATGCCCGTAAGGGAGGATTTGCCGAGCAACAACCTCGGGTGCAGTGCGAACAGGACAAGCTGGACTACTACCTCACGCAGTACGAGCGTAGTGGGATGGCTGATGTGATCATCCTGAACCACATCACCAGTTGCTACGAGGCCCAGTATCTGTCGGATACCTTGATCTTCAAACTGTTGGAAATCATCGAATCCATGCTGGCCTATCAGCCCTTCGAAGTCATCACCATCCATTAATTTCATGGTGGATGTAAAACGTATCTAATTGCTGGAACCCTAAACCCGCAAGGGCATGGTAATCAGCAGCGAAGAGTATCTCTGGTATAATCACCATGTATTACAATACAGGTGAGATAATCAAATGAGCCAAGAAATAGCAGATTTCGAGTACTTCAAACAACACCAGTTGGTATCTATTGACTTCAATACAGGAGTTATTAATGCCAAGGGAGGTAGATGGGGAAACACCATTTACCAAGATGTAGGCAGTGAGAACCCTGATGGGTATCTCCGCCTCTGGTGTAATAAGAGACTACGAATGAAGCATCGCCTAATCTTCTTCCTTGCCCACAATACCCTTCCCGGTAAAGGAGAAGAAATAGATCATATCGACAAGAATCGATCTAACAACTCCCTGAGCAACCTGTGTATTGCCTCCAAAAGAGTTAATAACATGGGATCTCAGAATAGGAAAATTGGGCGATTTACTGAAGAAGAAATTCATCAGGTGTGTCAGCTATTGCAAAACACGGACTTGTCCGATGACTCAATAGCCCATCAGTTAGGTGTATCTCGCCCAACTGTACGTGACATTAAATGCCGGAGATCCCGGCAAACCATAGCGATGAATTACTCTTGGCCGCATCGGGGATACTAACGTTCAGAGACTATCGAAAAGCAGCGCAAGCTGAACTGAGTAGAGTACGCCCCAAGCGGGGCGGAAATGGTACGGCAGTAGAAATACTGCATGATATAGCCCGATCCTACGAGAAATCGTAAGGCTGGAGAGATTGGCAATCTTTTCCGGGATAGCAGTAGCGCCGCTATCTGAACTGTTGGATGAGTTCAAGTGCCATCCGAACCACATGAACCACCTGCGTCAGCAGTACATCAACGTCTTCGCAGAGCTTGCTGAAAGCAACATTCTCAGCGATATCCTGTCCCAGATCCACGGCTGCAAGGGAGCATTCCCGAAGCTGTCCAACAATCTGGCCGAGAAGATCCGTCAATCCAACTACGCACTGAGCTAGGAGTAAGTATGTCCGATGATGAAATTGATGCTTTGATGGAAGACTATCTTCCGAAATGGGCTATCTGCCGTGCCCACGGCACGCTGATGCTGGGTGCCCAGCTTCCTACCAAGGATGGTCGCCGTATGGGTAACGCCCATATCATCGGTGAGGTAGAGAAGGACGTACACCACTACTTTGTGGTGCTTACCGATGCAGGTTCCCAGCTCATTATGACTGAAAGGGAAATCGCTGAGTGCTTCTACCCACCTGAGTGGGTGAGCGATGTAAGTGAGGTGCTCCGCAAGTTCAGTCGTAATTAGTAGCCCAGGTGCCCTCACGGGCACTTGGCGAGTTGGAATAACTAGGGACAACTCCGAAAGGGGTTGTCCCTATTTTTTCGTCCAAGGAAATACAGCGAAGGGGGTTAGGCCACTAGCCCAGCAGTGTGAAGCCATTGCCATCGTTTTAAGCCGACAAGGGCGGCTAGGTGCATGACAGCAACAGCAGAGGTGTCCCGGTTCGACCCCGAGCGTGCCTAGCCCCCTTCACTGTATTCCCTTAGACAGTCAAAACCAGTTCTACCTGAACCCAGATAGAAGTTCATAGAACTCTCCTCTGACTTCTCTGTTTTGTCTGACCGATATTCTAAATCCCAAATTTCTGCGTTTTTGACTATACGCAGCCGATATACAAAGGAGTATTCCCATGTCCGTGAAATGTCTTTCTGATGTCCAAAAGAATTTTGTGATCAAGGCTTATCAAGCCAAGCACAAGTCTCAAAAAGAACTCGCTCAATACCTGGATGTATCGGAGCGCACCATCAATCGTGTCCTGATCGAAGCTGGCCTGGCCACTCCAGTTGCCCGTATCAAGGGCGAGGCTTACCAGGTCATGCAGCTGCTCAAGAAGTACGGCATCACCTCGGTGGAGCAGCTGGATCGCACCCTGTCCAATGCCCAGTTCGCTGTTACAGCATGACCCTACAGCGAATGAACAATCGGAATGAGCCGTCCCTCCGGGCGGTTCCGATGAATGTGTTCCCGACCATGGGTTCACTTCAGGAAGTGGTAGACCACGCCAATTCCAAGCTCCCCATCACCAACCGCAATGAGATTCACAGCCTGTTGATGATCTACCACAACACCCTCTTGGCTCAGATCCAAGGAAACCAGCAATGCAAGTGACCTCCCAACGCTCCCACGACAAGTGGCGGGATTGGTCCACTGACGAGATTTGGAAGTACTTGGGTAAATACAGCTTCTCCAGTGCTCCAGGCAAGTGCTCATCCCATCGCCGGAAGAAAGTCGCCTTCCTCCAGAAAATCCTGCGTCAACGAGAAAGGGCTGAAGCCCTGCTACTCGCTGGTCTGTAACCCTTCAAGGAATCCTCATGTCCGTCCAATCCATCGACAGCATCCGTCGCATCCTCACCATCTTCAAAACCAGTGAAGGTGCAATCCGCCCCCATTTCATCATCACTGGCCCGTCTGGTTCCGGCAAGAGCCACACCATCGGTTGCCTGGCCGAGGAGATGGACCTCCACTCCTTCGAAATCAACGCTGCTGGCCTGACCAAGGAAGGCACCGCAGGCAACAGCCTGTCCAAGGCACTGACCCCGCTGCTGCACACGGCAGGCCAACCCACCATCTGCTTCGTCGATGAATTCGACAAGCTATTCATCAGTGGCAACAGCAACAGTGCACTGGCCCATGAAACCACCAATGGCGTGCAGAACGAGTTCCTGAAGGTACTGGAAGGATCTGCCTCCGTCTTCGCAGATTACGGCAAGTACCTCAACGTGAAGACAGACAACGTGCTGTTCGTCTTTGCCGGTGCATTCAACGGGGAAGAGAACATCGATCTGGATCGTCTGCGTGAATTCGGCCTGAAGACTGAGTTCCTTGGCCGTGTTGGTTTGGCCTATGGACTTGAGAAAGTCACGCTGGAACAGATGCAGAACATCCTGGAGCACAGCAAGTTGCTGGCTACCTACCTCGATCTCGTTCCGGATGCCAGTAAAGACCTGGTGTGCTCCTCGATCATGAAGGTGATCAAGGAGAACTACGAGAAGAACACCATTGGTGTTCGCATGATCAACACACTGATCCACCAATACTTCATTGAAGGTGGATTGAAAGAGAAAGCAGTCAAGAAGACTACTTTCCAAAAAACTCTTTCACTGCCCTAGGAGCATTCCATTGAGCCTTATTCTCGTTCGTGGCTTGCCCGGTAGTGGTAAATCCACTATAGGCCAGTCCCTGCAAACAGCGTTGGGTTACGTGCACATCGAAGCTGACATGTATCACATGAAAAACGGTGAATATCAGTTCGACCCGACCAAGGTAAAGGAAGCGCACCTTTGGTGCCAGCTCGAAACCATGAAAGCGTTGGCATACGGCCATTTTGTAGTGGTTAGTAACACCTTTACCACATTACAAGAACTAGAACCTTACCTATTGGTAGCAAAAGCACTGCAGCGTTCGGTTCGCATCGTGGAAGCCCTAGGTAGTTGGGGAAGCATCCACAACGTTCCAGCAGAAGTGCTTCAACGCATGGCAGATCGCTGGGAAGACCTAACTACACAAGATACTGGAGCATTTCATGCAAGTTAAAGTCTCGCAAGCCGTGGCAATGATCACGGCTTTTATCCGTGCACATCTGGTTCCCATGTTGGTCGGTAGTCCTGGCTCGGGAAAGTCTCAGATCGTTCATCAGATCGCTGCTGAATACAAGCTCAAGGTCATTGACCTGCGCTTGAGCCAGTGTGATCCAACTGATCTGCTGGGCTTCCCCAACATCAAGGGGAATCGCTCTGGCTATGTGCCCATGGAAACCTTCCCACTGGAAGGTGATCCCCTGCCTGCCGATCACAATGGCTGGCTACTCTTCCTGGACGAGTTCAATTCGGCCTCGCCAGCCGTTCAGGCAGCAGCTTACAAGCTGGTCCTGGATCGCATGGTCGGCAGCCATCAGCTCCACAAGAACGTGGCTGTCGTCTGTGCCGGGAACCTGGAGACAGATAACGCCATTGTTCAGCCCATGAGCACGGCCCTGCAGTCTCGCCTGGTTCACATGGAGCTGATGGTGGATGCCAAGGAATGGGTGGACTGGGCAACGTCCAACGACATCGATCACCGGATCACCAGCTACATCAACTTCAAGCCAGGGAGTTTGTACACGTTCCGTCCGGATCACACTGACAACACCTACGCATCGCCGCGTACCTGGGCATTCGCAAACCAGGTGTTGCAAGTGGTCGAGCTGGGATCTCCCCACATGCTCCCCATGCTGGCTGGCACGATCTCCGAAGGAGTGGCCCGTGAGTTCCTGAGCTTCTGCAAGCACTTCGCTTCCTTGCCGACGATCAGCGAAATCATGAACAACCCGAATGCCATAACGGTTCCCCGTGAACCCGGCATTCTGTTTGCGCTCACAGGTTCCCTGAGCCACAACGCTTCGATGGAGAACTTCGACAAGCTGATGGAATTCATCAAGCGACTGCCTCTGGAATTCCAGGTGGTGTGTCTCCGGGAAACCGTCCGTCGCAATCGCAACATGATGGCCAATGGTGCTGTCCAGAAATGGATTGCCCATAACGCCACCGAGTTGTTTTAACCAAAACCAGACCTATTATCTAGGTCTGGTATTCAAAAGAATTTAGATGTCCAATCGCTCTCTTTTTATTTTGTATGTGGTGCTGATTATCATCACCATTTCCATCGTCATTGGTAATGTTATTAATGAATATGTTTTCAAAGAAAACATTTACAAGAATAACAAGCCGATTAACCACAGTAGTTGTTATATCGAATATCAAGATTCTCCAGGTATTCGAATCAACGCCAAGAAAGGAATTCAATATGAACCTGCTCCGTCTTTTCAAAACCCCTGATGCAACCTCCCTGGCTTCCCGTGACCTGGAAGAAGCCAAGCGTCAGTTGTTGATGACCCAAGCCCAGGCCGAACACTCGGCCAAAATGGTTGAATATTATCAAGGCGTAGTAACTCGCCTTTCGAATTACGTTCAAACCGAAGTATCCCAAACCTACCAGTAGATAATATTTACTTAGGCGCATTCCCTGCGCCTTGCGAGCAGTAGTGATGGAGGCCCATGCCTCCTTTTTTTATTTTCAAGAAAGGATTCTCCATGGGCGCTCCACACCCTCCCGTTCAGGAAATTACTCCTGAGATTCAAAAGGCTTACGACAAAGCCAAAATCGGTTTGATGGCCAGGCAGGATACGGCCTTCTTCACCACCATCGTCTTCAGTCTGAAGTTGATCTGGGACTGGATGATTCCGACAGCTGCCACCGATGGCACCTCTATTCGGATCAACCCCAATTTCTTCATGTCCCTCAATTCCGAGGAACGTATCTTCCTGCTGGTTCACGAAGCCATGCACGTAGCCTTGCTGCACATGACCCGTCTGGGTGGGCGTATCCACGCGAAATGGAACCAAGCCTGCGATCACTACATCAACCTGATGTTGATTGATCGTGGCTTCAAGATGCCCAAGAACGGCCTGGCAGATCCCCGATTCAAGGATCTCAGCTCGGATGAAATCTATCCCTTGCTACCTGACCCGCCCCCCAATGAATCCTATGAATGTGATCTGGAACCTCCTACTTCTCCTGTGGAAGAAATCACCCATGAAGTCGAGGAAATCCTGATCCGGGCAGCCATGCAATCCAAATTGCAGGGGGATGCTCCAGGCACTATTCCAGGAGATATTGAGATATTCCTGAATCGATTATTGGACCCTAAATTGCCTTGGCAAAGGATTCTCCAGAAATATATTCAGAATCTTTCAAAACATGATTATTCCTGGAGAAAACCCAATCGGAGATTCTTCCCCAATTATTATCTCCCGAGTATGTTCAGTGAAAAGCTGATGGATATTGCCATTGCCGTAGACGCTTCCGGCTCAGTATCCGATGCTGATTTTCATCGTTTTGTTTCCGAAACCCACGGTATTCTCAAAATGATGAAACCGGACAAAATAACCCTGATTCAATTTGATTCAAAAATCAAATCCGTGGATCAGGTCCGGAATATTCGAGAATTGATGAATGTGAAGTTCGTCGGTCGTGGGGGAACCCGAATCGAGCCAGTGCTCAAATGGGCCGATGAGAATAAACCAAAACTCTTATTGGTATTTACTGACGGTGAGTTTCATTTTTATAAGGATGACTGTAAATCCAATACCGTCTGGTTAATCCATAACTCGCCCCGATTTACTGCGCCATTTGGCAAGGTGATTCACTACGACATTTAAAAACAAAATGCCTTCTTATTGAATATTAATCATGGATTTTCCCAAGTATTCAATAAGAGGCATAATCGAGGAGTCTCATGACCGCTATTACCTTAACCTCCGATCAGCAGAATGCGATGGAGAAATTCACCCAGTTTCTGACCGATCCCGCCGAACAGGTATTTGTGCTGGAAGGATATAGCGGAACCGGGAAAACCACGCTGGTCAAAACCCTGCTGGACAAGCTGCCGAGCCTGATGAAGGCAGCTCGCCTGATCAACCCGAACCTCAAGCGGTACGACGTTGAACTGACTGCCACAACCAACAAGGCAGCCGAGAACTTCGGGATGATCACCGGCATGAGTGTTGCCACCATCCATTCCTATCTGGGCCTACGTGTCAGCACGGACTTCAAGACCAACACCACCAAGCTGGTTCCTTCCAAGCAGAATTCCTTCAAGGAAGGGCACCTGCTCTTTATCGATGAAGCCAGTTACATCGATAAGGATCTGCTGGGATGGATTTTCAAGCTCACCCGGAACTGCAAGATCGTTTTCATGGGCGATCCTGCCCAGCTGACCCCGGTGAAGTCTTCAGCCACACCTGTGTTTGACGCCACTCACTTCATGAAGGCCAAGCTCAGTCAGGTAGTCCGTCAGGCTGAAGGCAACCCCATCGTGGATCTCTCCACCAAGTTCCGAGAAACCGTGACCAGTGGGGAGTTCTTCAAGTTCACTCCGGATGGACATCACATCCAGTACATGGATCGGGATTCCTTCAACAAGGCAGTTGAGGCTGAGTTCTGCCGTCCTGACTGGCGATACTCCAATTCCAAGTTCCTGGCTTGGACCAACAAGCGAGTAATCGACTACAACCACCACATCCGTGATCGTGCTCTGGGAGATCCCAACTTCCAGGTCGGTGACTACGCGATCTGCAACAAATTCGTGTCCTCCAACAATAAGACACTGAAGACGGATCAGTTGGTCTGCATCACCGGCATTGGCCCTGACATGGAACGACATGGCGTGCTGGGGAACATGATGACTCTGGATTACCAGATCGACCTGTTCTTCCCCAAATCCCTGGAAGCCAAGAAATCCCTGATCAAGCAAGCCAGGGCCATGGAATGGTTCAACGTGGTTGAGGAAGCTGAGAATCGCTGGATCGACCTTCGGGCAGCCTATGCCTGCACGATCAACAAGGCCCAAGGCAGCACCTTTGACCGGGTATTCATCGACCTGGATGACATCTCCCGCTGCAACAGTGGGGATCAGATCGCCCGGATGATGTACGTCGGTGTATCCCGTGCTCGGGAGCAGGTGTATCTGACAGGAGACTTCGTATGACCTTTCCTGACAAACCAGGGATTCCTACGAAGGGGCCATGGGTGGTAGGACATCAACAACGCATCATCAGCCGAGGCTGGCCCATTCTGGACCCGGAGGACGGCACCGTACTCGCCTACGTGCTGGGAACCAGTCATCCGGAACTCCAGGCCAATGCCCGTCTGATTGCTGCAGCTCCTGAGCTGTGGGAATTCCTGCTGGCAATCCGTTGTGTCGTCGAGGCAATTGATGGCACCTCAGTAGAAAACGAGCAGTTGGTGGATGAGTACCGACGGATGCTCACCAAAATCACAGGAGAACCATCGTGATATCCCTCAACGTTTGCACCCATTGCGGTTCTCCCCGTGTTTTTGCTGATGCTTTCGCAGCATTGAACACTGATGAAGTACGCACCTACGACGATATCGCAGAAATAACCGGCGGCTGAAAGC
>JACCEA011843557.1_pt1 | contig 11909 bp, 23 predicted proteins | sample 7449851 | NCBI WGS metagenome assembly JACCEA01 (sample SAMN15323453, study PRJNA562643) | freshwater metagenome | isolation source: river surface water | place: USA:Blue River Watershed | collected 2017-08-18 | reverse complement strand
TTTACCCCAGCGATACGTGCCATATAAATTCCTCTACTTAACCGAATTAACCTTGACGCTGCTTATGACGTGGATCGGACGAGCAGATCACACGCACCACGCGCTTACGCTTGATGATTTTGCAATTACGGCAAATACATTTAACGGATGCCAACACTTTCATCATTCACCTCTTTAATAATCCTTACTTTGCGCGGAAGATAATTCTTGCGCGCGTTAAATCGTATGGAGTCATTTCCACTGTTACTTTATCTCCCGGCAAAATACGGATGTAGTGCATCCGCATCTTTCCAGAAATATGACCTAAAACTACATGCCCATTCTCTAACTTCACCCTAAACATGGCATTGGGTAAGTTTTCAACAATCTCACCCGCCATCTGAATCACATCATCTTTAGGCATAGTTAAAGAGTGGGTCCCATCTTAAAGTTGGCCTTCTTCATCAAAGAGCCATACTGTTGTTGCATTACAAACGATTGCACCTGAGCCATAAAGTCCATTGCAACCACCACAATAATTAATAGCGATGTGCCACCAAAGTAAAACGGTACGTTGTACTTCAATACTAAGAACTCAGGTAACAAGCACACCAAAACCATATAAATCGCGCCAGCCAAAGTTAAACGCACCAAGATCTTGTCGATATAACGTGCGGTTTGATCTCCTGGACGAATACCGGGCACAAAGGCGCCACTCTTTTTAAGGTTGTCTGCAGTGTCACGGCTATTAAAGACCAAGGCGGTGTAGAAAAAGCAGAAGAAAATAATCGCTGCTGCATACAAAATGATATAAACCGGCTGACCTGGGGCCAAAGTCGCTGCCAAATCCTTTACAACCCGACTCACCATATTGGTTGGCTCACCGGCAGTAAACCAACCTGCAATCGTAGCTGGGAACAAAATAATAGACGACGCAAAAATGGGTGGAATTACACCGGCCATATTTAACTTCAAAGGCAAGTGAGAGGACTGTCCGCCGTAGATTTTGTTACCAACCTGGCGCTTGGCATAGTTCACCAAGATACGGCGCTGACCACGCTCTACAAATACAACAAAATAAGTAACCGCAATCACGATAACAACAATCAATATTGCTGAAAGAATATTCATGGAGCCGGTACGCACCAACTCTAATAAGCTTGCTAAGGCACTTGGCAGTCCTGAAACAATTCCAGCAAAAATGATGATAGAAATACCGTTACCCAAACCACGCTCGGTAATCTGCTCTCCAAGCCACATCAAAAACATGGTTCCGGTTACTAAGGTGACGACGGTATTAAATTGGAACATTGGGCCAGGATTAAGAACAAGGCCTGGTTGTGATTCAAGGGCTATGGAAATACCGATTGCCTGGAAGGTTGCTAAAAATACAGTTGCATATCTGGTGTACTGGGTGATCTTGCGTTGTCCTGCTTGACCCTCTTTTTTCATAGCCTCTAATGAGGGGAGCACAATCGTCATTAACTGCATGATGATCGATGCAGAAATATAAGGCATGATGCCTAATGCAAAAACGGTGAAGCGCGATAAGGCGCCTCCTGAGAACAGATTAAACATCCCCAAAATGCCATCTTTTTGCTCGGTAAACAACTTGGCGAGTTGATCTGGATCGATTCCGGGAACAGGGACGTGTGCGCCGATTCGAAAGACGATCAATGCCAATACCAAAAAGATCAAGCGGCGACGCAAGTCGCCAAACTTGTTTCCAGATGGTGTCAGACTAGAGACGTTAGAAGAACCGAGGGCCATAAATCCTTAAACTTGCTCGAGAACCTTGCCGCCAGCCGCTTCAATTGCAGCTTTTGCGCCAGCGCTTGCAGTTAAACCCTTAAGAGTTACTGCCCGCTTAATTTCGCCAGTCTTAATTACTTTCACCGCATTGATCTGCTCACCAGCAAGGCCGTGCTGCTTTAGAGCAACCAGATCAACCTCTGCCAAGCCAATGCGCTCTAGGTCAGAGAGTGTTACTTGACCAACAAAACGACGGGTCAGGGAAATAAAGCCGCGCTTTGGAAGGCGACGATACATCGGCATCTGTCCGCCCTCAAAACCAACTTTATGAAATCCACCTGAACGTGACTTTTGGCCTTTATGGCCACGGCCAGCAGTTTTACCAAGGCCGGAACCAATACCGCGACCAACACGACGGCGAGGACGCTTTGCACCAGCAGCAGGTTTAATAGTATTTAATTGCATCGATTTACCCGATCACTTTCACAAGGTAAGAGACTTTATTAATCATTCCCCGAACTGCAGGGCTATCCTGCAACTCAGAAACCGAGTTAAGGCGACCAAGGCCTAGGCCGCGGACAGTTGCACGATGACTCTCGCGAGTACCGATCAAGCTGCGCACCAATTGAACCTTGACCTTTGAATTAGATTGCGTATTTGCCATGATTTACTTTCTATTGCTCTTTAGCCCAAGATTTCTTCAACTGATTTGCCACGTTTAGCAGCAATCTCTGCAGGAGTACTCATCTTGCTAAGACCATCTAAAGTTGCACGAACCATGTTGTAAGGATTAGTAGAACCAATCGACTTTGCAACAACGTTAGTAACACCCATTACATCAAAAATAGCGCGCATTGGACCACCCGCAATCACACCAGTACCTTCTTTCGCTGGCGAAATCAAAACTCGAGAAGCGCCATGCTGACCTATCACAGAGTGTTGCAAAGTACCCTTGCGGAGAGGCACCTTAATCATTTTGCGACGAGCCTCATCCATTGCTTTTTGCACAGCAACAGGCACCTCTTTTGATTTGCCTTTACCCATGCCAATTCGTCCATCTCCATCGCCAACCACTGTTAAAGCAGCAAAGCCTAGAATACGGCCGCCCTTCACGACTTTAGTTACACGATTAACCGCAATCATCTTCTCGCGAAGACCATCATCGCGCTCTTCAGACTGAATTTTGGTTTGCATTTTTGCCATAATTTTTCCTAAACCGTTTTCTTAGAACTTCAAGCCGGCTTCACGCGCAGCCTCTGCAAGAGCTTTAATACGACCGTGGTAACGATGACCAGCGCGATCAAAAGCAACGCTTTCAATTCCAGCCTTCTTGGCACGCTCAGCAATTAACTTGCCGACTTTTTGTGCCGCGTCACTATTTCCACCATTCTTTACCGAAGAACGCAAATCTTTTTCCATGGTTGAAGCAGCAGCAATTACCTTGCTTCCACAGGGGCTGTAGACCTGTGCGGAGATATGGCAATTACTACGAATCACGGTTAAGCGATGAGCCAATAACTCCGCAATCTTGATGCGAGTCTGACGAGCGCGTCTTTGTCTTGTTTCGTTTTTATTCATATCGAATCTCGGCTTTACTTAATTACTTCTTCTTGGTTTCTTTGAGGTGAACCACTTCATCGACATAGCGCACGCCCTTGCCTTTATATGGCTCTGGTGAACGATATGCACGCACTTCGGCGGCAACCTGGCCAACTTGTTGCTTATTGGCGCCCTTAATAATGATTTCAGTTTGCGATGGGGTTTCTGCTTTTACGCCAGCAGGTAAGGCATGATTGATTTCATGCGAAAAGCCCAATTGCAATTTCAAGATATTACCTTGAGCTTGAGCACGATAGCCCACGCCAACTAAACTTAATTTACGCTCGAAGCCTTTAGTTACACCCACAACCATGTTATTAACAAGAGCGCGGGTCGTTCCAGATAAAGCATTCGACTCTGGTGTGCTTTCTTTGATAGCAACATTAATAACACCGTCTTTGTGCTCAAGTCCAATACTAGGATGCAACTCATGGGTCAAAGTACCCAAGGGGCCTTTTACGGTCAACAGTGCATTTGCAATGCTGATCTCAGCACCTTTTGGAACTGTAATAGGAGATTTACCAACTCGTGACATTGTTCTCTCCTTAAGCAACGTAGCAGATAACTTCACCGCCCACGCCTGAGGCGCGCGCTTTGCGGTCGGTCATCAAACCTTGTGGTGTAGAAATAATGGCAACGCCCAAACCATTCATGACCTCTGGAATGTCATGGCGGCCTTTGTAGATGCGCAAGCTTGGTGTTGAAACCCGCTCGATACGCTCAATAACGGGACGGCCAGCATAGTATTTAAGATCAATCTTTAATACTGGCTTGGCTGCTTCACCAGTGATTTCAAAACCATCGATATAGCCTTCTTCCTTCAAGACTTTGGCGATGGCAACTTTTAATTTAGATGACGGCATATTGACCAAGGTCTTCTGCACCGCTTGCGCGTTGCGGATTCTGGTCAACATGTCGGCGATTGGATCGCTAATGCTCATGGATTCTCCTAAATTCTTTCGCCGCTTACCAGCTGGCCTTGGTTAAACCGGGGATTTCGCCACGGAAGGCGATCTCACGAATCTTGCCGCGGGCAAGACCAAACTTACGGAATGTTCCGCGTGGACGGCCGGTTAAAGAACAACGGTTACGTTGACGGATTGGGCTTGCATTACGTGGAAGTGCTTGTAATTTCAAGCGTGCTTCATAACGCTCTTCATCGCTGCGGCTAGTGTCATTAATAATGGACTTTAGCTCTGCACGCTTGTGCGTGTATTTTGCAACCAACTTAGCGCGCTTCTTTTCGCGCTCAATTAAAGATAGTTTTGCCACGTTAGCCTCTTAATTGCGAAATGGGAATTTAAACGCCGCCAAAAGTGCCTTTGCTTCTTCATCGGTCTTAGCGGTTGTCGTAATGCTGATATTGAGACCACGTAATGCATCAATCTTGTCGTACTCAATTTCAGGAAAAATAATTTGCTCTTTAACGCCGATGTTGTAATTTCCACGACCATCGAACGCTTTGCCAGAAATTCCGCGGAAATCGCGAACGCGTGGCAAAGAAACAGTAATGAAACGATCTAGAAACTCAAACATTCTGGTTCCGCGCAAAGTCACCATCGCGCCAATTGGATACCCTTGGCGAATCTTAAATCCAGCGATCGCTTTACGCGCTTTGGTAACCACAGGCTTTTGGCCCGCAACCTTGGTTAAATCACCAACAGCGTGCTCAATCACTTTTTTATCGTTCACTGCCTCGCCCAAACCCATATTCAGGGTAATTTTGGTGATGCGGGGAACTTCCATTACAGACTTATAGCCAAACTGCTTCATCAAGTTGGCAACAACTGTATTTTTGTAATGCTCTTGTAAACGTGTGCTCATAATCTCTCCGAACCTTAAGCGCTAAGGGTGGCGCCAGTGGTTTTTAAAAAACGCACTTTTTTGCCATCTACCAGTTTGATACCAACACGTGATGGCTTGCCATTGGCATCCACTAAAGCAATGTTGGAAGCATGAATAGGCATCGTTTTATCAACGGTACCGCCAGTTGTGCCCTCATTGGGGTTTGGCTTGACATTCTTTTTATAAATATTCACACCCTCAACAACAAACTTGTTTTCAAGAATGCCGGTAACAGTGCCTTTTTTACCCTTGTCACGTCCAGTCAGGACAATAACGGAGTCGCCTTTACGAATCTTTTTCATAGTTGCCTCTTTAAATAACTTCGGGCGCGAGAGAAACAATCTTCATGAAACGCTCAGTACGCAACTCGCGCGTTACCGGTCCAAAAATACGCGTACCGATTGGCTCAAGCTTTGCGTTTAACAAAACTGCAGCGTTTTCATCAAATTTGATCAAGGAGCCGTCTGGACGACGAACGCCTTTTGCAGTGCGAACAACGACTGCGTTATAAATGTCACCTTTTTTTACACGTCCACGCGGAGCGGCCGCTTTAACGCTAACCTTAATGACATCACCAATATTGGCATAACGACGCTTTGAGCCGCCCAATACTTTGATACACAATACTTCGCTGGCGCCTGTGTTATCGGCGACCTGCAACCTGCTTTCAGTTTGAATCATTTTGTCTAATCCCCAACTTGCACGCTATTAGCGTCAGTCTTGGTTCCGTCTAAGAGCCAAAGCGTTGCCGCTAGAGGCTCGGATTTAATAAAAATTACTTATAAATCAACAACTTATATAAACTAACGCAATTTCCATCATCATTGTCTAGATTAAGGCTAATTGCAGAAAGCCTATGATTCTACTACAAAAACCCTGGTTTTAACAAGCACCTGTCAAAACCAAAACCATTAAATACCCTTTGAGGACTCCACGAGGCGAGTCACTACCCAAGCCTTAGTTTTAGCCATTGGTTTACCTTCTGTAATTTCAACGGTATCGCCCATCTTGTATTGATTGCTTTCGTCATGAGCGTGATATTTCTTTGACTTGCCCACATACTTACCAATGACAGGATGCTTCACTTGGCGCTCCACCTGAACGGTGACCGTCTTTTGCATTTTGTCGCTTACTACGCGGCCGATTAATGTGCGGCGCAGAGGTTTGGAGATTTCAGTCATATCTCTTTCCTAATTATTTCTTAGCTGTCTTTTGGGTAATAAAGGTTTTAACGCGAGCAATGTCACGCTTAACCTGGCCCAATTGACTGGTGTTTTGAAGTTGTTGGGTTGCTTTTTGCATGCGCAATTTAAAGCGGGTCTTCAAGAGTTCTGACAACTCCTGATTAAGCGCACCCAAGTCTTTAGTGTGTAGTTCTTTACTGTTCATCATTCATTCCTGATTAAGCGCCAATTTGACGAATCACAAAAGTAGTTTGGATTGGTAATTTGGAAGCAGCCAAACGGAAAGCCTCGCGTGCCAATGTTTCATCGACTCCATCCATCTCATAGAGAACTTTGCCAGGCTGAATTTCTGCAACGTAGTACTCCGGATTGCCTTTACCATTACCCATACGAACTTCTGCAGGTTTTTGCGAAATTGGCTTATCTGGAAATATGCGGATCCAAATACGGCCACCGCGTTTAATGTGACGTGTCATTGCACGGCGCGCAGACTCAATTTGACGAGCTGTTAAACGACCGCGGCCAACTGCCTTAAGACCAAAATCACCAAATGCCACTGAGCTACCACGGGTAGCAACGCCAGTGTTACGGCCTTTTTGCTCTTTACGATATTTACGACGTTTTGGTTGCAGCATGCTTACTCTCCTGCCTTTTTCGTTTCTGCGCTAGCAACTACTTTACGAACGCGTTTTACTGCTGGCTTCACTGCTGGCTTATCTTCTCCAGCCTTAGCGGCGGAGTCCGAACCGGCAGCGCGGCGTACTGTCTTTGCTGGTGCACGACGGGGTTTTTTATCTTCCTGAGCTGGAGTTTCTGGTGCGGCATTCGCAGCAATTTGCACATCTGCGCCACGGCCTAATGTATCACCTTTGTAAACCCAAACTTTCACACCAATAATGCCGTATGTGGTCTCTGCCTCTGAAGTGGCGTAATCAATGTCTGCCTTCAAAGTATGCAGGGGTACGCGACCTTCGCGATACCATTCACGGCGCGCAATCTCAGCACCATTTAAGCGACCAGATGACATAATCTTGATCCCTTGGGCACCAAGGCGCATTGCGCTTTGCATTGCACGCTTCATAGCACGACGGAACATGATGCGCTTTTCAAGTTGCTGTGTAATTGAATCAGCAATTAACTGAGCATCAACTTCTGGTTTACGAATCTCTTCAATATTGACATGAACAGGAACGCCCATGCGTTTTTGTAATTCTTTGCGGAGAACTTCAATATCCTCACCCTTTTTACCGATTACAACACCAGGGCGTGAACTAAAAATGGTGATACGGGCATTCTTCGCAGGACGCTCGATCAAAACCTTACTAACAGACGCATTCTTGAGTTTCTTTTTTAGATAATTGCGCACCTCAACATCCTCTTTGAGCATGCTCGCAAAATCATTGTTATTGGCATACCAACGTGAGGTCCAGTTACGGCTTACCGATAACCGAAATCCATTTGGATTAATTTTTTGGCCCATGTCTTTCCTTAATTACTCAAGGTCACACAAATGTGACAGCTTTGTTTCTCAATACGGTTGCCTCGGCCTTTTGCGCGGGCAGTAAAACGCTTAAGTGATGTCGCTTTATCCACAATCACTGCAGATACTTTGAGCTCATCAATATCAGCCCCTTTGTTATGTTCAGCATTTGCAATCGCTGACTCAACTACTTTTTTCATAATGAAAGCAGCTTTTTTAGGACTGAAATTCAGAATGTTCATAGCGCGAGAAATTGGCAAGCCACGAATTTGATCAGCGACCAATCGGGTTTTTTGCGCAGAAATGCGAGCGCCGCGGTGAATAGCTTTAACTTCCATCATCATCCCCTTACTTCTTCACTACTTTCTTATCGGCAGAGTGGCCCTTGAACGTACGCGTCAAGGCGAACTCACCTAGCTTATGACCAACCATGTTTTCTGAAACATAGACGGGCACATGCTGTTTACCGTTATGAACAGCAATTGTTAATCCAATGAAGTCAGGAAGAATGGTCGAACGACGCGACCAAGTCTTAATGGGCTTCTTATCTTTATTAGCCTGTGCAGTCTCAACCTTTTTTACAAGGCTGGCATCACAAAAAGGACCTTTTTTAGCAGAACGGGTCATTTCTCTCTATTCCTTATCTATTAACGCTTCTGACGACGTTGAACAATCATGGTCGTAGTGCGCTTATTGCGACGGGTACGATATCCCTTCGTTGGGGTTCCCCATGGCGACACAGGTACACGACCCTCACCAGTTCTACCTTCACCACCACCATGTGGATGGTCAATTGGGTTCATCGCAACACCACGTACCGTTGGGCGAATACCGCGCCAACGGGTTGCACCGGCTTTACCAATTTGACGTAGGCTGTGCTCTTCATTACCAACCTCACCAATTGTGGCGCGGCAGTCAATCAAAATGCGACGCACTTCACCAGAGCGCAAACGAACTTGGCCGTATACACCTTCACGCGCCAATAAAACAGCAGAACTACCGGCTGAGCGAGCAATCTGTGCACCCTTACCAGGCAACATCTCAACACAATGAATAGTGCTACCAATTGGAATATTACGAATTGGTAAATTATTGCCGGCCTTAATTGGAGCTTCCGAGCCATTCATAACTTGTTGACCAACAACCATGCCCTTGGAAGCTATGACGTAACGACGCTCTCCATCGGCATAAATCAGCAAAGCAATATTTGCGCTGCGATTGGGGTCATACTCTAAACGCTCAACTTTGGCAGCAATGCCGTCTTTATCGTTACGTTTAAAGTCAACAACACGATAGTGATGCTTATGACCACCGCCCTTATGGCGGGTAGTGATATGACCATTGTTATTACGTCCGGCTTTTTGGAACTGTGGCTCAACCAATGCTGCAAAAGGCTTACCTTTATGCAAATCAGGGTTAACCACCTTCACCATCGAACGACGACCTGGTGAGGTCGGCTTAGTTTTCATGAGCGGCATAATTAATTTGCCTCCGCTTCAAAGTTAATTTCTTGGCCAGGTTTCAAATTCACGTAGGCCTTCTTAGTATGGTCACGACGCCCCTCAAAACGGCCAAAGCGCTTTGGCTTGCCTTTTTGATTAACAATCTGCACTGAATCAACCTGAACCTTGAAAAGCAACTCAACTGCTTGCTTTACATCAAGTTTGTTTGCATCACGCGCAACTTGAAAGATGACCTGCTCATTTTTCTCAGCAACCATAGTAGCTTTTTCAGAAACCACTGGGCCTAACAAAATTTGCATTAAACGATGATCGTTTTTACGAGTTTGGCTCATTTCAGCAACTCCTCCATTTTGGCGATCGCTGATTTGCTCACCAATACTTTTTGAAACTGAACTAAGGACAAAGGATCAGCATGCTGTGGCTCAACCACTGCAACCTTATGAAGATTACGTGATGCCAAATACAGGTTCTCGCTGACCTCATCAAGAATGATCAGCACCGACTCTAAGCCCATACCCTTTACTTTTTCAGCTAAGAGCTTTGTTTTAGGGGCATCAAGGTTGAACTGATCAACAACATTTAAACGTCCTTCACGGGCTAACTGAGAAAGAATCGATCGCATACCAGCGCGATACATTTTCTTATTCACCTTGTGCGTGAAATTCTCTTCAGGAGAATTAGGGAATATGCGACCACCCCCACGCCAGAGCGGGGAAGAAGTCATACCAGCACGTGCCCGGCCAGTACCTTTTTGGCGCCATGGCTTTTTAGTGCTGTGCTTAACTTGTTCACGATCTTTTTGTGCGCGGTTACCGCTTCTTGCATTTGCTTGATAAGCAACCACAATTTGGTGCACCAATGCTTCGTTGTACTCGCGCTCAAATACTTCTGGAGATGCCTGAACACCTGCACCGAGTTGACCGTTGTCTTGGAGAAGTTTAATTTCCATCATTCTTCTCCTTATTTAGTTGCCGCAGCTTTAACAGCCGGGGTAACGATTACTTTTCCACCAGGGGCGCCAGGAATAGCACCCTTGACCATAATGAGACTGCGCTCTGCATCAACGCGAGCAATCACCAAATTTTGTACTGTGCGAGTTACATCACCCAAGTGACCTGTCATGCGCTTTCCTGGGAACACGCGGCCTGGATCTTGGGCCATACCAATGGAGCCTGGAACATTGTGCGAGCGTGAGTTACCGTGACTGGCACGACCAGAAGCAAAGTGATAACGCTTAATGGTTCCGGCGTAACCCTTACCAATCGTTACACCCTGCACATCCACCTTTTGACCTGCCGTGAAGACATCAACGCCAATAACTTGGCCTGGCTTCATTTCAGCAAGTTTTTCAGATTCAACATGAAATTCGTTTAAGGCATTGCCAGCCATCACACCTGCTTTAGCAAAGTGTCCGGCCATTGCCTTATTAACGCGACTTGCGCGACGAGTGCCGTGAGCCAACTGAACGGCATCGTAGCCATCCGTTGCTTGGGTTTTCACTTGAGCAACCCGGTTATCGCTCACATCGATTACGGTGACAGGAATTGCTTCCCCTTCATCCGTAAAAAGACGGGTCATGCCGACCTTACGGCCGATCAAGCCTAAGCTCATATTCTTACTCCAACGCCGACTTCGATTGGCCGGCAGAAATTTAATTTAAACCTAATTTATATAATTAATATATATAAATCAAGCACTTACGAATTTATATACCGCTTTTTTACTACACTAAACTGCGAAAAGCCTTCAATTCTAGCTTAAAAGGGCAAAAATCACAAACTTTGCCCTTTTGGAAACTTATTGAAGCTTGATTTCAACATCGACACCCGCAGGTAAATCTAATTTCATCAAGGCATCCACGGTTTTCTCAGTTGGATCAACGATATCCATCAAACGTAGATGAGTACGAATTTCCATCTGATCCCGTGAAGTCTTATTCACATGGGGTGAGCGCAATAAGTCAAAACGCTCAATACGGGTTGGCAAAGGAATTGGACCCTTAACTACTGCCCCAGTTCTCTTAGCTGTATCAACAATCTCAGCAGCCGACTGGTCAATTAAGCGATAGTCAAATGCTTTTAAACGAATTCTAATTTTTTGGTTTTGCATAGTATTTCCAAAGAGCAGTGCGGTGCTGCCGCGTTAATCATTACATCTAAAGAACAAGGGAATGTCTGCAGCACAAACATTCCCATTAGCAAAACTATTACGCCAAAATCTTCGCAACTACACCGGCACCGACTGTACGACCGCCTTCACGGATCGCAAAGCGTAAGCCCTCTTCCATTGCAATGGGAGCAATCAACTTCACGGTGATCGTGACGTTATCGCCTGGCATCACCATCTCTTTGTCTTTTGGCAACTCAATGGAGCCAGTGACATCGGTGGTACGGAAGTAAAACTGTGGGCGGTAGTTGTTAAAGAAGGGGGTATGACGACCACCCTCATCTTTAGAGAGTACATACACCTCAGCGGTAAAGTGGGTGTGTGGAGTAATCGAGCCGGGCTTAGCCAAAACTTGACCGCGCTCGACTTCTTCACGCTTAGTACCGCGCAAGAGGATACCGACGTTATCGCCTGCTTGACCTTGGTCTAAGAGTTTGCGGA
>JACCEA010703217.1_pt1 | contig 11910 bp, 6 predicted proteins | sample 7449851 | NCBI WGS metagenome assembly JACCEA01 (sample SAMN15323453, study PRJNA562643) | freshwater metagenome | isolation source: river surface water | place: USA:Blue River Watershed | collected 2017-08-18 | reverse complement strand
GGAGCTGGGGGATTTAGTACTGGAGCAAAACAAGCTGGTGCGAATATTGCTATTGCCATTGATACGTGGGATATTGCACTTGATGTGCATAAACACAATCATCCAACTACTAAACATTTAAATATAGAATTGGGAGGAAATGTAAAGAAAACGACAGAATTTATACTTTCTCATCTACATCCAATGAAAAAAAACGATAGAATTCACATACACGCAAGCCCACCATGTCAACAATTATCAACTATAAATACTAGACGTGACGAAGAAGATGGCTTAAAGATGGTTAAATGGACGGTTAAATTCTGTGAACAACCGTGTTTTGATTCTTATACGATAGAACAAGTTAATAATAAACATGTACGCGACTTGTATACGAAATTGAAAATACCATTTATTGTATGTGATTTTTCTAAATTAGGTGTATGTCAAAGTCGTTGTAGATTGATAGCAAGTAATCATTCATCATTACTTGAAAAATTAAAAGTCATTGATATTCCATTTGAACCATTACACAAAATCATAGGGAAACCGATAGAATATATATCACGCATATTTGGAGATACAGAATACAAAAAAAAATATGATAAAACATTACCCTATTACACTGTTATACAAACATTTGACCACTATAAAATATATTGTAAAAATAATCATATCCATGAGTTAGATATCGATATTGCATCCAAATTACAAGGTTTTTCTAATCATTATTTTAACACATCAAAATTCATTGCCAAACAAAAATTAAAACAAATGATAGCGAATGCTATCCCAACACAAGTTGGATTTATTATTGTTTATATTTTATTAGAAAAGATTTAGATATTCTACAATTTGGTTCGTGAGTTTATATTTCCCAGATAACGTTTGTTCAATAATCTTCCGTTTATTATGAGAATCCCATTCAGTATAATTTGATATCATAATTGTATTATTATTTCCACATTTATCCAATTCTTGTTTAGAAAGTGATACAAAGTCATTATCGATAAACATTTTAATAATTTTGTATACAATACCCGTTTGATTGTCATAAGCTTGTTTAACATTTTTCAAACCATTTACTTCGTAATTTTGAATATCAGTCTTTGGGTTTGAATCACTTGTTTCCGTATCAGTACTAGTTCCTGTAAAACTATCAGTGTTATCTTCTTTTGTATTCTTTACCCGTTTATATGGTGCACGAACTTTGCAGATTTTACGATCTCCAAGTTTACCTGTATGTATTTTTACTTTCTCAAGTATATCCACATAATCTGTTTCTGGATTCTTTTCACCTGCGTTCAACGTAAATTGCTTTACATTCGTATGTGTTTTTGTTATATTATCATATACATTCTGTGTTGACCACAGTTTCAGCGGGGTGGCATTCTTATGGATACCACAAATTCGAAGTGACTGAATCAAATCAACACACAATGCAGTCTCTGATGGATCTACATATTCATCTGTGATGTGCCACATATATTGATTATCCATGAAATTAATACATCGACTCGCCAAATTACCAGCAGAAATTGCAACACGAGGATATTTTTTCAATCCACCATTGTTATATAGATAGCTTAGCGCCTGCATAATACCAAGATTTTTGAATTGAAATACTCCATTCTGAATTTGGACATCAGAAGGCTGACCAGGCACTCCATCGATAGAGAGTTCTTTTAAACCTCTGAAACTATCATGATACAATGTAATACCTGTACCGTTATAAGCAATGGCAACCCAGTTTAATTTCCACGCTTCATGATTGGAAATGGTCCTAACAAATTCTTCCTGGTGAACAACCAGATGAGAGCATTTTGTAAGTAGCACGGTGGGGTGATTGTTATACAATTCTCGATGTGTAAGGGTATCCAGAACATAAGATAGATAGGGTGATTTGACAAAGATACTATCATCTTTTTGTTTTATAATTTTGGGGAGACAGACATGTTCCAAATGTTCAATACCTTTATAATCAGGATGTTTCTTAACAGAAATCATACGATTTGCATTCGTACCTTTACGAAACCAATTCAGATAATGTGTAGCTGAAATAAAAAATGCAATATTTGAATGCTTGTAAATATCTTGCATTAAATCATATACATTAATCTTATTCTTAACCATCAAAGTATTCATAAGTGCATCTGCCTCGTCAACATACAACGAGTACTTTGTCTCATATTCAATACGATATTTGACAAATTTAGCAAGCTGAGAAACATTGGCCATAACCACAAGAATATGAGATTGTTCAGACGAAGCCCATTCTTGAACATGATTGATATCCAAAACTTTACAAAGTTTTTCAGAATCGAGATTTAATTCTATATTTGTAATGATATTCCGAATAGAAGAAACAAGTTGATGCGCATCTTCAGTGAAATTTCTCACGATAATAACCGCTTTACGGCGACGAAGAATACTTGCAAGTGCATAAGCAACCATAGTTTTAGTTTTTCCAGCTTGAATATCTCCATCAATGGTATAGAGTTTGTCTTCATCTGGAAAACAAGTCGTAAAATCAATTTTACGGATATGGTCAGAAATAGCACATTTAGAAATTAAAAAATCAAAAGATTTCTGAAAAAGTTGAACTTGTTGAAATGCTAAATATTGAACATGATAATTATGAAGCATTTCCGGACTTGGAACTATTTGATCTTGAACTTTTTGCGCAAGAAGCTGAACTTTAAGTTGTTCATTTTCTTGCTTGAGCTGTTTAATAATATTTAGCATATCAGCCATGTTTACATATATAATTAATATCACACAATTAAACTATTTAGGAATTCATTTTTGTATAATTTACAAGTGATTTTATTTCAGATAGATATTCAACATCGTTCAAAACTTCTGGAACATTATCAAGTGTATTGTAAAACAAGTATTTAATCGTATTTGTTGTAATTGTATCGCACTTGTTAATTTCATCAATTAAAATTTCATGTCGTTTGATTTTTGTCAGTTTTTGTTCCTCTTCATCAATATAAAATTTATCGGGATTATATCTTAAAAATACAACCGGTAATGTATTATCATCTATCATCAGACTTTGAAATACTTGAGCCATTCTTCGTGTTTCGCACGCTTGTGAATACCATAAATGTTGTTCTTCGTCAATTTCTAAAAATATTACAATTCCATCTTTGATAATAACAAAATCAATCCTACAGTATGTATCACCTGACTGTATACATTTAAAATCAATTTGATGTTCTCGTTTATACGAAATGCCATGTTTATCTAGTAATTTTGAAATTTCATGTTCTTTCTTTTTTTGAATTTGATGACCTTCTTCAGTATGATTATAATTATAATGCAATTTATAATGTGAATTTCTTTTAAATGTTTTGTCACAATCTTTACATACAAATCGTCTTTCATCTGAATGGACTTCTTTAATATGTGTTGTCAAAGCTCCATTAATTTTAAAACTTTTATCACATAAATCACACTCAAATTTACGTTCATCGTTATGAATTTGATTTTTATGAGCAGTTAATTCATAATTAGTATAAAATTGTACATCACATGTATCACATTTAAAATTTCTAATTTGTTTATGAAATCTTTCTATATGTCTATCTAAATCTTTTTTAGTTTTATAAATTTTGTCACAATTATCATCAAAATTACATGAAAATGTTTCATTACCGTGAACACATTTAAGATGTTTAGCAAAATCATTTTTCATTTTAAATTGTGCAGTACATGTATCATAATCACATTTAAACATTGTATCAGTTATTGTATGTTTTCGAGTTACATGAGCATTCAATTCATAATTTGTTTTAAATTTTCCGTCACACGTATTACATGGAAAATTATATTCATCATTATGTGTATTAACATGACGTTGTAAATGTCCAGATGTTTGAAATTTTTTATCGCATATATTACATGTAAAATTTTTTACATTTTGGTGAACCAATTTTACATGGCGAAGTAATGTTTTATTCAAAGGGAAAGCTGATGTACAATTTTCATAAGAACATGTAAATTTTTTTGTTTTCAAATGTTTATAATCTATATGATCAGTTAATTCTTTTTCGGTTTTAAATTTTCTGTCACAATTTTCATATATGATAATTTTGTATATGCTCAGCTAATCCATTACTTCTTGAATAAACTTTGTCACAATTTTCATATGTGCATTTATATTCTTTTGGCAATTTGTGTATCGATTTATGAGATTTATAATTTTCATATTTATCAAATATGTCTTGACAAATCTCGCACGTATATTGAATTTCATTCTTTTTTTCATGTTTTTCGAAATGTCTAACTAAATGAGATTTATTGTAACAAATGTAATCACATGAACTAACATGACACTTTATAGCATCTTGCCCATTTCCATGATTCTTTAACACGTGAATATTCAAATCTGCTTTAGTATAAAATTCGTCTATACAATCATCACATTTAAAATTTTTTTCAAATGTGTGTTTGCGTGCTATATGCGTTTTTAATGCAGAGTTTGAAGAAAAATCTTCCTCACAATAATTACAAATATACTCCATGTAAATTTTAAAGATTTGCATTTTTAAAATTCATTTTTACACATTGATTTATTAAATCAAATTTTTGTATTGGACACTAAGTGGACCATTAACAGAACTTGTCAAACCTAGCATTGGTTCTTGGCACACCCATCGACCCCATAGCGTACATCATGGCACTCGGATCGAAACAGTTGCACCCACCAGGGCCGCAGTTACCGCTGTTGCAAGCGAATTTAAAAGAGTATTGAGGGCGACGTTTGAAACCACAGTCAAGAGCTTGACCAGGGAAAGAAGAATAGTGACCACCATATTCATCTAACATGGGGATAGGATTGAAAAGAACATCATTAGAGACGAGTTCGTTAGTATAAACATTACCAGGTGCTAATATAGTTCTACCAGAGGTATTTGCATCATATCGAGAACACATTTTATTTATTTAAATTAAAATTTAAAAAGTAATTTGCAATTTTTTATTTTCAGTAAACCATTCCAAAAGATGTTTACAAATATCAATTTTATTTGAACTAAATGTGTTGAAAATGGTTTGAATCTGTTTTGGTGTAAATTTAGCCAATTCATCATGAGTAAAAATTTTATGTACTTTATCTTTTAGTTTATTATCGTTAATGTTGGTATTGCCAGGAATTTCAATATTGGCAGGAATTATAATTTTTGTTAATAAATCGCCAGGTTTAAATGAAGTACATTCCATACCTTTACCTTTTCTCATGATAGCAAGAGATTCAGTTGAACGTAAAAGTAAACTTTTAGTTGTTACATTATGTATAGCATAATATTCTAATGGTGGTTGCCCAAATCGTTTACGAATTAATTCGTTCACTTCATCTATATCATTGGGAGAATTTACACTAGTAAATTGAGTCCATTTTTCACCATCATATTTCAAAGGAGATAATACATTACGCAATACAAACCAATGTTTATCGTTACTGACAATAAGAGTATCAAATGTTTTCAATATCCATTTTCTAAATTCTGTATCAGAATTCGAAGTAATTGCAGTTTTAATAAGTTCATCTATATGTTGAGAAGTAAGTTGCTGTAAAAGTGCCCATTTTTCGTTATCATTTGTATTTTCAATTATACGTTTTACAATTACTATATCTTTTGCATCTAAATAATTTGATATGAAATTATCCAAAGTTGTATTCATTTGAACCCAATGATTTTTAAAATAAAAATTATCAAATATATTTTGACTATAAACAAGATAAATATTATCATCATTTGCATAATTGATTAAATTGTCAATACCCATATTATTTTTAATGTATTTGGAATGTAAAATCATATCTGATAAAACATTTTTAACTTGGAATTCTAAAACATTACTATTCCTATCTTGACACCATTTGGTTAATTCACTTATAGTTGTATATCCAGAATGTAAACTGAAATACAGTTCTATCGAGTTTTGTATTGTTGTTCTATATGTATCATCATAAAGTATATTATAGGAATCAAAGGTAATTGTGTCATCCGTTCCTTTAGCATTGCATTTAATTATACAACTGGTATAATCACATTCCCTAGAACCATCTATACCATTTACATTATTATTATTTTTACTATTCAAAAAACAATCAAATGATATTTCCTTTAATATTCGTTCAATGACTTTTGTTTGATAATCCTTCTTTTCCGAAATTGAATACATGTACAAATCTATTGAATATAAATTCTTTTTCAAATTTTCAGCAATTTGTTCAGTTTTTTCAACTGACAATACTTTTTCTACTACTGTATCATTAACATATTGAGTTTGACCTTCATCAAATTCTGTTCCAATTTCTTCTTCTAATTGAGCCAATTTTTTATCATCTTCTTCTTCGTCATAATCGTCATCGTCGGAATCAGAATCTGAATCTAAACCCAAATCCTTATACATATTTTTTGGTATTTTTTTCTTGGGTTTTTCATCTTCAGAATCGCTGTCAAATTCCATTTCCAATTCTTTTTCTAACTGAGCAAGTTTTTCGTCGTCAGAATCTTCAAATTCCATTTCCAATTCCTTTTCTAACTGAGTCATTTTTTCTTCATCAGAATCTATTTCCAAATTTTCCATTTGTTTCCCTAAATTTTCAATTTCGTCATCTACATCCATTTCCATTGCCAATTCTTCTTCCAATTGTTTTTCTAAATCATCCATATTATCATCATCATCCCATCCAACGTCTAACTGTTGGTGATTGTTTTCTGTTTTAGGAATAGCTGTATACATGTATATCTTTACAATAGGTTTTTCACCTAGATTTATCAATGCTTTATGAGAATATAAACGAATTGTTCTAGCAATTGCTTGTTCAATATCAGTAAAATTCCAAAATGGTGTAAGTATATGAATATGTTTAACATTTTTAAATGTCAAACCTTCTGACGTTATTTTACTTCCGATGATAACTCGAATATAATCACCATGTACATTATTAGGTGAATTAAATGTATTTATAATACTCATTGTTCGAAGTGGATTTGTCATTTCATTGGTAATGACCGCATAACGATTTTTATTTTTTGTCTTTTCACCTCCCCGTGGGGAACGTGTAAATCCGAGTGCATCCATGAATTTAGCAAATACTAATAATCCAGAACCTTTAACAAAAGTATTGTATACAAAAATATTATCATTTGGATGTTCTAAAATATTCATTAAAAGTGCTGCATATTTTGTTGAATATTGTGCAATATATTGAATTTTTTCTTGATTTGTTTTCAAAGTTTTGAGATGGTCTAATATACCTTTGATTTGCAATTTAGTACCCCAATTACCATTTTGATCAACCATCAACGAAGCTTGTCGTGAATTTGAAAATATACCTTTTTTATGTTTGTCATCAATAAGTGCACGAATATAACCTTCAGATTGTATAGATGACATGTTGACGGGAACAACTTTAAAAAATGATAATGTACCAATTCCAGATTCTCCCATAAATACTTGTTTTATGTCTTCAAAATTACTACGGAAAAAACTGACATAACCTATAAATTGTTTTTTCAATTGTTGCAATTCACCTAATTTAAATGTATGTGTTTCAGGTTCAATATATTTGTTTATAAATTGAGCACCTGTTGGAAGTTGTTTGTCTTCGGGTAAAATCATATTCATAAGATATGCAATTTCCACGACAGAATCTTTAATTGGTGTACCTGTTAAAAGCAATATTCGTTTATCTTGTAATTTGTGAAAAAATTCGTGAAATGTTTGATATACATTTATAACTTTATCAAAATTTGGACGAATATTATGTGCTTCATCAATAATGAAGAGATATCTATCAAATAATATATTTATCTTTTCGACAAATTCTTTTTCTGAACTTGACTGTTTTCTGATCTTGTTGATTCGTTTAGCAAATTTAATGAATGTAGAAAATTCATAAAATCTTCCATATATTTTTTTAGAACGAATCTGTTGTGTACGTTGATTTAATTGCTCGTGTTCAGGATGTTTATATTTATTTTTAGGTTCAACACATACATTTACCAATTGTTCTATATATTGTTTCTCAAGTGCACCACCTTTTGTGATAACCATTGTTTTTCTGATATTTTTAGTTTGATGTAATTTTTCAGATATAGCTATAGATGAACATGTATTATGGGTATATAAATTTTCAACTAAATAATTGTGATGTTGTTCAACTTCTACGTCATATACCAATCCTTTGTATTCATATTCCAATGAACTTTCAATCAAATAATTTTCATCTTCACCCTTGATTATATCACCAACACTGAATTTATTACTATAGGTATTTGAATTTGCTAATAATATACGATGATTGTGTGTCATAGTCAATCGTGTTGTTTGATTTGTTATTAAACCGCGACACACTATTGTAATTACATTTTCATTTACATATTGACGGAATAATTTTGTTATTTTGCCATTACACACATTACCTTGGTCATCTATCGATTTTGTATATAATGGTACTGTGATAAACAACCATTCTTCCGGGTAATTAATATCAGGTATTAAATGATTAATGGTAAAATATTTATCCCATAATTCTTGCATTGTAATTTTTTTTTCACCCTTGATAAAAATTCTTGAATTTGGTAAAACACATTTTCCTGTACCTAAACCATGATATATCAATAATGATTTATAATCTGTATGACCATTCATAAATCTAGATACTATTTTTTGGTGACGAAGTAAACCACCACTCTCGTCAGATTGTAATTCACGAAATTCATATTTTTTATAAATATCTAAACTAAAATTATCAGCATCAGTTATAATATCAGGGTATTTGTAAAAAAAGTTATCCATTTATTTACATTATTAATTCTTTTAAAACTTTGTATTTTAAAAGAATTGATTTATTTTTTAACAAAATGTTTGTACTTTTGTGTTATATCGATATCGTAAAATGTATATATTCCAAAATCTTTGGTATTTTCTACATTTGTTTTTAAACTAGGTGAAGTATTTACAATTATTTGTAAAAATTCTGGATAATTTAAAAATGTATCTATATCTACATACATGGTAAACAATTTTTTATCGGTTAAATTCATAAATAAAAATTCATGTGAATAACTTTTAGCATAATCAATGTACAATTTATTTTTATCAAAAACTATAAAATTTGTAAAATGAGCACGAGCAGCTGGACTATATGTAAAAAATTTTTCATAAATAAATTTGCGAAGAGGTTTTTCAAGTGTATTAAACATGTAATATGAAAATATTAACAAATCTCGTTTGCCTCCAACATTGGCATCACATTGATTTAAACCTTCACAATAATAACCACCTTTTACTGTACATAAATTGATAATATCAGTTAATTTTGATATAGGAGGATATACACCTGTTCTGTCAAAATCATTTAATATAGATAAATGGTTTGTTGTGCAATATATTGTTGTGAATTTTAATTTATAAGCAATTTTGAATGGATTTTTATAACAATCTATTATTCTTATATTATTTGTATGACAATCATTATGACGTAATCCTATTTTGGCAAAAGCAGCAAGAGTAAATATGGTTTGAAAATATATATCGGTAGTATCGACTTTATTCTTCTTACAATTCAAAAAAGTTACAAAAGAATCTTTGATAAAAGGAGTTGTAACATATTTTGCTATTTCGGTATAATCCATATTTATATTTTGAATATGGGGTTTTAATTCTTGTGCTGTGCATATACCAGAATCTATAGGTATTAAAACATTTGGTGTTATATTTTCAAAAAATAAAAATGGCATTATATAGGTATAAATTTTCCATTCTCCGTCTAAACAACTTAGAGCAGTAGTTTTTTTGAAATTATAATTTTCATAAACTTTCCACATTTTAATAACTACATTTGATTTATTTTTATTTATACTCTGCATCATGGCATTAAAAATACCTGCACCAGATAATCCGTCATTTTGAAATTCTTTAACAGATTTTACATTTAATTTACAATCTATTTGTAAAGCATTATCTTTTGCAACTTTAATTGCATCTGTAAAATTTGTACTTCTATTAGCTATTAATTTATCAAAATTCGCTGTTATCAATTCTTTAACTACATCTTTTGGGGTTTTATTAGTGCTTATCACTATAGGTGGTATTTCTCCTTCTTCTAATATTTCATCTCGGATTTTTGGTTTAGGTGAACGTGTTTTAGTAGGTGGTATTTCTCCTTCTTCTAATATTTCATCTCGGATTTCTTGTTTAGGTGAACGAGTTTTAGTGGGTGGTGAACGAGTTTTAGTGGGTGGTGAACGGGTTTTAGTGGGTGGTGAACGGGTTTTAGTGGGTGGTGAACGGGTTTTAGTGGGTGGTGAATGTGTTTTAGTGGGTGGTGAATGTGTTTTTCCCTGATTATTTTTAAATTTCAAAAATTCAGTCTTGTCAATATTTTGATACTTGGTAAACAATTCATTACAAATTGGCCCCATTTTTTTATTGGATATTTTAACATTACACATTCTGGCAATTCCTCGTAATTCATTGCGAGATAATTTTTCACAATCTTCTATTGTAATATTTATACATGGATTTTCTAAAATAAATGTAATTAATTCCTTTTTAGTTAATTTTGAAATCCCTTTTAAATCTAGTGTTTTTGCGATAGTTGTTAAATAGGATTTGGTAATCTTTTCCATATTTATTTTAATTTGTATTTAAATAAATTATGATGAATAAAAATTATATTGCACTTTTTATGGTAATATTTATATTTTTTATAATCGTTTCAATTTCAACTATTAAAATAAGTGAAAATCTCGAACCTTCTGAAAGTAGTAGTAATAAAACAGATCCTCCACATCTTACTAAAATATTAAAACCTACTGTAGTAGATAATAGCATTTTTGATGTTCCAAATCCAGCAAATGATTATTTAATTTTGATTACCGCAACGTGTTCAGGATATATGGACTGGCAAAGTTTAGCAGCATATGAAAAAATTAAAGAAATATGGCCTGAAGCAAGTGTTATTCGTTTATTACATTGCAGTGTAGAAGATAGAAGCAAGTATAAATATCAACACATAGTACCAAGTGTATATACAACTGATTGTTCAGTTCATCCTCGTTATAAAGATGAATATCCACCATTGAATAGACCAGTTGCTGTTCAAGAATTTTTCGAACAACATCCTATCGATACTATAAAACAAAATTGGATTGTTATTATGGATTCTGATACTCTATTACGCAAACGCTTAAATTATTTCCCAGTTTATAAAGGACGTCCAGTTGGTCAACTTGCTAGTATATTAATGGATAAAATGTATACAGCCGCTGAAAATACAATTTCAAAAGATCCACAAGTTATAAAAACATTACCAATATATGATATTGGTTCTCCTTATATTTTACATAAAGAAGATGCATTTAAAATGGCACCTTATTGGGTAAAATTTACAAATGATTTACGAGAAAATTTACATACCAAAGAATATATAGGATGGATAGTTGAAATGTATAGTTATATTATGGCCTGTGCATATATTGGACTAGACCATATTGTTCGTTCAGATTTACAAAGTAGATGGCCATATACAGATACTAAAGAAGATGTCGCTAGTTATCATTATGATTTAGATCAAGAAAAAGACGGTCATAAATGGTCTAAACGTCAATATATGTCTGATTTATTAAATTCCGACACGTTGATGGATACTAATAATTGTCCGAATGAACATGTAAAATATATATTGACTTCGATCAATAATTCTTTGATAAAATGGCGCGCCCAAAATAAAAAAAATTAGATAATAAATGATAATAATAATAATAACAACAATTATAGTTTTAATTATATTATGGTATTTGACAAATTACAATTTTGCATATGCAGTACTACCAAAACCAGTACCTGTACCACCAAAACCAGTACCTGTACCACCAAAACCAGTACCTGTACCACCAAAACCAG
>JACCEA012530941.1_pt1 | contig 11911 bp, 15 predicted proteins | sample 7449851 | NCBI WGS metagenome assembly JACCEA01 (sample SAMN15323453, study PRJNA562643) | freshwater metagenome | isolation source: river surface water | place: USA:Blue River Watershed | collected 2017-08-18 | reverse complement strand
ATAAATATTTTAAATATTAAAGATAATACAAAAATTTTCAAAAAATAAATATAATAATCATTTTCTTATAAATTCAGTATAACGATATAAATTTATAAAAAATTCTTTTATAAACTTGTCATTTAAATTTTAATATCTTTATCAATTAAGTAAGTAAATCACATTATATTCAAATTCTATATAAAAAAATAAAAGAAAATCTGAAAACTCCAATTCTCAAAAATGGTCTTATGATAGCTGATATAGGAAATGGTCTTTATAAAGCCAAAAAAGAATTTTTTATTGCATTAAACCTAACTTTGCCTATGTATAAAACAAAAGTAGCTGCTATTAGGGTTACTTATTCTATAGGTATGGTATTTACGGGTCTTATTATTAAAAAATCATCAAATACTTCTCTATTTGTAATATCTGAAGTCTTAAGTAATATATTTCTTATGGCCTATGTATTATTTTATTTACCTTTTTAAAAATTTGTGATTATTATATTTATTTTTTGAAAATTTTTGTATTATCTTTAATATTTAAAATATTTATTATCAGAAATTTCTTGATTATATAATTTTTTAATAAATTTTTTATAAGAAGAGGATAATATCCAAATGTATCTTAAATTTAAGATACATTTCAGAATATTATAAAATTTTTAAGACTCCTTATTTTCAAGAACACTTATAAAGCCTAATCTATTAAAACTTACCTTTCCTTCTTTTAGTGCATATAAAGTATGATCTCTACCACAACCAACGTTTTGCCCGGCCTTAAACTTTGTACCGCGTTGTCGTACAATAATAGATCCTTTTTTTACTTTTTGTTCACCAAAGCATTTAACACCTAATCTTTTTGATTGTGAGTCTCGATTATTTTTTGTGCTTCCAGCACCCATTTTGTGTGCCATGTTTTTTGTCCTCCTTATTTTTTGTAAAAATTTAACTAACTAATTGGATTCTAGTATATTTTTGTCTATGTCCTTTTGAGCGTGTATAGTTTTTTTTAGGCTTTGTTTTTAAGACTAAAAATTTTGGACCTTTAGTTTCCTGAAGAATTCTTCCTGAAAGTATACTTTGATACAAAAAAGGTTTTCCTAATTGTAGCTGTATGGCTTTCTTAAAGAGTAAAACTTTATTAAGAGTAATTAAAGCCCCAAGTTTTGCTTTTTTAATTAAATCAAGGTCATACCATCTATCTGGTGTTAAAAAAAATTGCTTCCCAGAAGCTTGAATAATAGCATATTTCATAAAATTATTGTGTATATTTTCAATAGAAAGTCTTAATTTAATTCTTAATTAAATTAAGACGCATAAAGTTTTATAATATTTTTAAAGCAAAACTATGTTAACATGCATTAAAGATATATTATTCATTATATAAGATCAGATTATCTTTTTCAAAGGTCTTTTTTTAAAAAGAGGGAAAAATGCGGATGGAGAGACTTGAACTCTCACGAAGATTTTCACCAGATTCTAAGTCTGGCGCGTCTACCAATTACGCCACATCCGCTTATTATCATCTATTTTAAAGAATAATTAAAAAATAAACAAGCTTAAAAATAATAAAAAAATATGACGGAATTTTATTATTTATTGATGTCTAAATTTGAATTGTTAACAAATAATGTGATTGAAGAAGTTTTGAGGGAGAGAGCGAATTATTATTTTGCTAAAAAACGAAATAACGATTTCTGGTTAATTGAAGCTCCACAATTTATTAATGATAAAAAACTTAGTGAAGAAATTGAAAAAATAAAATTTTTTGATAAAAATTGTGAATATTTTGCAATTGTTTCTTCAGATAAAATTTTTATAAATTGGCTAGCACTTAGAATCGGCTATTTTGAGCCAATCAACAATAAGAAAATAGCCTCAAAACGAGAATATACAATAAATGGGATAACAGGACAGATTAAGTATTCAATTAAAAATTTACTTAACCCTTTAATCTCAGAAATTTAAAAATTAATAAAAAATTATAAAAACTTAGTAAGCTTACTAAGTTTTTATTAGCTTGAAGGAATACTTTTTTTAATTAAAAAGAAAATATTATATATAGCCCAAGATGCGGCTAAAAGTATAGGACCAAAAGTAAGTAAAAATCTCATAATAATTTTTTTATTTTTTGTTAAATCAATACGCATTATTATACAAAGATATAATCTTTAGAAATAATTTGAATACTAATATATTAAAATTTTTGAACAAAAGATAGGATTTTCCAAGAAAATTAAAAGATTCTTTTTGTTAAAAACAATAAAGGAATATCCTCTATAATAAGTCCCGGGAGAGGAGTAATAAAATGACAGCAACTTTAGAAAGATATGAAAGTTTAAATATCTGGGAACGTTTTTGTTCTTGGATTACAAGTTTAGAAAATCGCTTATATATTGGATGGTTTGGTGTAGTAATGATTCCTACACTATTAACAGCAACTACATGCTTTATTATAGCATTTATTGCAGCGCCACCAGTAGATATTGATGGAATTCGTGAACCAGTTGCAGGTTCTTTAATGTATGGAAACAACATTATTACAGGTGCAGTAATACCAAGCTCAAACGCTATCGGTGTTCACTTTTATCCAATTTGGGAAGCAGCTTCTGTTGATGAGTGGTTATACAACGGTGGTCCTTACCAATTAGTTGTTTTACATTTCTTAACAGGTGTTGCTTGCTATTTAGGACGTGAGTGGGAATTAAGCTTCCGTCTTGGTATGCGTCCTTGGATTTTCGTTGCATTCTCTGCTCCAGTAGCAGCTGCAACTGCAGTATTCTTAATCTATCCTATCGGACAAGGAAGCTTCTCTGATGGTATGCCTTTAGGAATTTCTGGTACATTCAACTTCATGTTAGTATTCCAAGCAGAACACAATATTTTAATGCATCCTTTCCACATGGCTGGTGTAGCTGGTGTATTTGGTGGATCATTATTCTCTGCTATGCATGGATCTTTAGTTACATCATCTATTATCCGTGAAACTTCAGAAGTAGAATCTCCAAACTATGGATACAAATTTGGACAAGAAGAAGAAACATATAACATAGTTGCAGCACACGGTTACTTTGGACGTTTAATTTTCCAATACGCTAGCTTCAACAACTCACGTTCTTTACATTTCGTCTTAGCTGCTTGGCCAGTTGTAGGAATTTGGTTAACTGCTTTAGGTATTAGTACAATGGCATTCAACTTAAATGGTTTCAACTTCAACCAATCTATTGTTGATAGCCAAGGTCGTGTAATTAATACTTGGGCTGATATTGTTAACAGAGCTAACTTAGGTATGGAAGTTATGCACGAACGTAACGCACACAACTTCCCGTTAGACTTAGCTGTTTCAGCACCAGTTATTCTTGCTTAAAATTTATTAAAATTATCATACACTAACAAGTGTATGATAAAAACAATTAAATGTTTTTAATACTTTTTCTATAAAAAAAACAAATCAATTTCATTATTTTTAGATAAAAAAATAAAATATTTTTTAAAATTTTTATAAATAAATAATCGTTGATATGGTATAAATGAAAAAAAAGTTGTCAATATTAGAAGACCAAATGAAAAATAAATTAAAGGAATAGTTGGATCATATTTTATAAGCAAACCTGTCGCTTTAATAACTTCTATTACTCTAAAATCTTTTAAAAATTTCTGATTAACTTGTTGTTCTTTTACAAATTTGCCTGCCTCATCATAAATTATGAAAGTGTTTCTTAGTTGATCAAAAACAACTATATTTGAAAAAGAAGATTGATTAATATCTTGATAAAGGGAATAAGGGCTAGACGTAAACCAGCTAATCCAAATTTTTTCTTTTGAGGCTAAAGATAAGAAAGGGTATTCAAATATATTAGAATTAATATCTGTAACTCTTACGCTTACCATATTCCAATCACTTTGATAAATATTTAAACTTTTATAAATCAAAGGCTTATTGACTGAAATTGTTTTTTGTGAGATTTCATTTCCATAATTATTAATTAGGGAAAGATTTGAATAAAATTGTCTAATCTTTTTATCATTATAGGTAATCCAGAAATCATTGAGACGAATATTAATTTTTGGAAGGCTGGCAAAATTTCCCAATGTTATTACATTCTGAACCCGAGCAAGTTCTCCTTTTGGAATTATTTCTTCAGCTTTAAAATTTTGAAAAGAACTTAAAGAAGAAGAAAATAATAAAAGAACTAAACTAAGATGAACAAAAATTGGACTAATTCTACCAATTAAAGATTTATAAGCATAAATGAATTTCTTATTTTCATAAACATAGAAATTTAACTTTTTAATTTTTAAAAGTAAAGTTTCTTTTTCAAAAAAATCTTTTGAAATTTTTAAAAACTCTTTTTGATTTTGAAAATATTTATTCTTTACGTTAAAAAAAAACTTCCTTGAATTTTTTAATAAAGGTAACTGATTATAAAAACTACATAAAATTAGAGAAATAGACAATAATATTAATAAAAAAGTAAAATACCAAGAATGATAAATATGATTCCATTGAAAAAAAAAGATCCATTTGGAAGTTATAAATCCATATAATGGATTAGTATCAGGGTAATTAATTTGATAAAAAGTATCATCTTGATCTTGCTCAATAATCGAACCTATTGAACTTATAAAACCGATTAAAAAAAGAGTAAAAATAGCAAATTTTAAATTTTTTAAGAAAAAAAAAATTTTTGCACTCATTAATTATTTTTTTATAGCAAATATTGTAACTAATAATTTACGTCCTTTTTGTCGTCTTTGTTTTAAAATTTTACGACCACTTTTAGTTGATAATCGTGCTCTAAAGCCAGAAGTCTTAAGGGCTTTTCTTTTAGTACCATTTAATGTATTTTTTGACATAATATTTATTTAATAATTGATAGGCTGTCTAATAAAGGAGTATATCATAGAATCTTTGATTTCTTCAAACATAGTATGAAATGACTTTATAGCTTGTAAATTGTATTCAATTAGGGGATTTTGTTGACCATAAGACTTCCAACTAATCGTATCCTTTATATAATTCATACGTTCAATATGCTCTGTCCAATAAAAATCTAAAAGATCTAATAAAATAGTAGACTTACTAGATTTTAATAAACTTGCTTGATAAAAATTTGATTTTGCAAATAAAAGATCTAATTTTATCCAAAGTTTTTTATAAGAAATTGGAGAAACTTTCTCTGATAAAGTTCCTTCTTCTAAATATCTTAAAAATAACTCTTCATAATCACTTTTTTCTAATAATTGTCTACGAATAGTAAAAAAAACTTCGCGCTGAGAATTTAAAACACTATCATACTCAAAAATATTTTTTCGTAACTCATAATTATAATCTTCAATTTTTTTTTGAGCATTTTCTAAACTTTGAGTTAAAATATTTGATTCTAAGGCTTGATCTTTATCTTCTAAAATAGAAGAAATCCAACGTGTGACATTTTCACCACCAAAAACCTTTATAATATCATCTTCCAAGGAAATAAAAAATTGAGAGAAACCAGGATCGCCTTGACGACCTGCTCTTCCGCGTAATTGATTATCAATACGTCTATTCTCATGTCTTTCTGTACCTAAAACAAATAGTCCGCCCAAAGATTTTACTCGTTCATTTTCTTTTAACCAAATTAAAAAATATTTTTCATATAATTTTTTATATAAGGAAGTAAAAGCTTCACTAGACTTATTTAAAGAATAAGGTAAATTTTCTATTATTTTTTCTAGAACATTGGAGTTATCTTTGTATTCATTTTGAATAAAAAGAATATCTGATAAATATTGATTCGAATTATCTAAAGCTTGGGAAAATAAAAATTTTAATTGCTCTTTGACTTGAAATGAAACATTTCCACCAAGAATAATGTCAGTTCCTCTGCCTGCCATATTTGTGGCAATAGTTACTGCATACTCTTTACCCGCTTGGGCTATAATTTCATTTTCTCTAGCTAAATTTTCAGGTTTCGCGTTTAAAACTTGATGAGGGATTTTTGATAAATGAAATAATTCGGATAAAAACTCAGATTTTTCTATGCTAGACGTACCAATTAAAATAGGTTGTCCTTTTTCAAAGCACTGCTTTGACTTATTTAAAACAGCTTTCCATTTACTAAGTTCACTTTGATATACTACATCGGATAAATCTTGTCTTAAAAGCTTTTTATAAGTAGGAATAACTATAACATCTAAATTATAAATATCTTTAAATTCTTTTTCTGCAGTTTTTCCTGTACCTGTCATACCACAAAGTTTTGGATATAAAGTAAAAAAATTTTGGTAAGTTATAGAACTCCTAGTTTTACTAGATCCTTCTGTTTTAATACTCTCTTTTATTTCAATAGCTTCATGAAGGCCCATACCCCATCTTCTATCTTCCATTACTCTACCCGTAAATTCGTCAACTATAGCTACTTTATTTTTAAGTAAAATATAATCCTTATTACGTTTAAAAAGATATTTTGCCTTTAATGCATTTAAAATTTCTAAGGCCCAAGGGTCTGATGAATCATATAAAGATTTTTTATCAAGTAATTTCATACATTCTTTATATCCAATATCTGTCAAATTGATATCTTTACGTTTGTCATCAATTTCAAAATGTATATCTTTTTCTAAAAAATCAGCAAGAAAAGCTGCAAAATAAAGTTTATTAACATTTTGTCTTTGCTGAAAAGTAGACAAAATTAGAGGGGTTCGTGCCTCATCAATTAAGATTGAATCAATTTCATCAACTAGACAAAAACTTAAAGGCCTTTGAACTAAATCATCAAGATTATAGGAAGCATTATCTCTAAGGAAATCAAAGACAAGTTCTGAGTTTGTTAAATAAGTAATATCTGTGCCATAATTTTTTTGTTTACTTTTTAGACTCATATTATTTTTGATTAATCCAACACTTAGGCCTAAATTTTCAAAAATTTTTCCCATCCACTTTTGATCACGTTCTGCTAAATATTCGTTAACAGTAACAACATGGACACCTTTTTTGGATAAAGCATTTAAAGCAATAGGCAAATTGGAAGCCAAGGTTTTTCCTTCTCCTGTTTTCATTTCCACTATTGTTCCTTCATTAAGAAAAATTCCTGCTAACAATTGCGTCTCAAAATGCCTTAGACCAACAGTTCTAAACGAAACTTCTTGTATAATAGCAAACCATTCTGGTAATATATCCAGAAGATTAGTACTTTTTAATTTTCGTTTAATATCCTGAATCTTAGCACTAAGCTCATCTTCAGAATAACTTTCAAAAAGATTTGCATATTCTTTGATTTGAGAAAGTTTATTTGTGCCTCTATAATTTATTTGTATCATAACTATATAAATTTTTAATTTTAAATCTATAGAAAAATTTTTAAGTAAATTGTCAAAAATTGGAAAATATCTTGAACTATATTGTATATATATATATATAAATTATAAATTGAATTATTAACTTTTTCAAAAATTATTAAAACTTTCAATATGAAATCCAAAAAAGAAAATCTTAAAACGAGTGCTTATTATTCTATCAAAAAATTAAAAAAAATCTTTCGTAAAATAAGAAAAATATTTAGTAGAAATTATAAATTCTTAATTGAATCTTTACAAATTAGTGGTCTATATTTTTACGCCATAGTTACCTTAATGTATACTGTGATAAATTGTCTTGGCACTTTTCCTGACCTTCTATATAAAATTGTTCCTTTTGCGGATCAAATTTTATCTTTTTCACCTTTAAGAATATTAGCTACACCTGAAAAAACTTTCTTACTTTATTTGGGAGCTGTGGAATTTATTTTAAATAGAAAAAGTACTGCACTGATTGTAAAATATAATTTTTTATTGATATTTATTTTAGAAATGGTTCAAAATCTTATTATTGCTTTATGGGATCTTTTCTCACATAGAGATTTAGATTTCTTAACAGGAGATTTTGATTTTTCCGAAGAATGGGCTATTAATTTTTTCACACTATATTTTATTATAAATCTTGTAATGTTTATATATTGCTATATTTCAGCAATGATGGGTAAATTCCCTTCCTTTCCTGGTCCATTTCGAAAAGTGACAGATTCTATTGCTTTCTGGTTAAATATAAAACGTGAAAATAATAAAAAAGATAAATCATCAGGCAATAACTAAAAGAAAAATCTTTTAATTTATAAAATTTCCTATAATAATAGGAAAATATTAAATTTTTCTTATGAGTCATAGCGTTAAAATATATGATACTTGTATTGGATGTACACAATGTGTTCGTGCATGTCCTACAGATGTTTTAGAAATGGTAATTTGGGATGAATGTAGAGCAGGACAAATTGCTTCAGCTCCAAGAATAGAAGATTGCGTAGGATGTAAAAGATGCGAAAGTGCTTGTCCTACAGATTTCTTAAGTATAAGAGTTTATCTTGGTGGTGAAACAACACGTAGCATGGGACTTGCTTACTAAAGTAGAATTATCTCTTTATTTAAAGAGATAATTTAGCTAATAGCTTTGTCGTTAAGCAGTTTAGCTTCTAATATTTTTCTTATATCTTCCTTAATAATTTTACCAACAAATTATAAATTAATAAAAATAAAGTATAAAATTCAGTAAAATTTAGCGTTATTCAAGTATTTAATCAATGAATCTCTTAGGAAAGAAAACCATAACTATGTAGACCTTTGGAAAAAAAGTTTACTCCTAGATAACATAGCCAAATTATTAAAAAACCAAAAGATCCAATCAAAGCTGCTTTTTCCTTTTCCCATTTTTTAATAATTCTTGCATGTAAATAGGTAGCAAAAATAAGCCATGTAATTAAAGCCCAAGTTTCTTTAGGATCCCAACTCCAGTAATTTCCCCAAGCTTCGTTTGCCCAAACTGCACCAGCAATAATACCTAATGTTAATAGCGGAAAACCTACTCCAATAATACGATAACTAAAAATGTCAATATTTTCTAATATTAAAGTTTTTGAAGTTCCAAGCTTCCCATTTTTATTTAAAAAAGTTAATAAAAGATATAGAATGGAAAGCAATGATCCTATAATTAAAGTCGCGTAACTTAAAATCATTGTACTTACATGAAACATTAACCAATCAGATTGTAAAGAAGGAACTAATGGGCTTATTTCTTGTAAAGATGATGGTAATACAAAATTAGCAAAGAAAGCAATACAAAAAATAATAGGACTGATGATAACAGTAATTATTTTTATATTACTCTTTTTTTCAATAAAAAGACTTATTAGTAATAACATAGCAGACAGAAAAATTAAGGATTCAAATAAATTACTAATAGGAAAATAGTGTCCAAAAATCCATCGATACAATAAAAAGGAAATAAAAATTAAATTAGAGCTGATTAAAAAGAAATCGTTGAATACAGCTAGAATAGAGTTTTTAAATCTCAATTGTAAAAATTTTAATATAGTTAAAGAAAAAACACTTAGAGTAGATATAATGGAAAAATAATTCATAAAAATTAGATTTAATATTTAAATAAAGAAATATTCTTCTTTTATTATAGTTTTTATTATAGTTTCTAGTCAAAAACTATTATTTTAGCTTGTTAAGTAATGTATTTAACCATCAGTAAAATAATATTTTATATATATCTAGAATAAAATATTTTTATGTTTGGCAATTATATATATATAAATATATATTAATGTTATTAATAATTTAATAATCAGGAAATATTTACATATATATGTTATTAAGTATATCTTAATATTTTTTACATTTTGAACTACTTTTATAAACTCAGAAAAGTTAGTTATTTAAAGACTTGACATAAGATCTATATTTGATTATAATATAGTAACATATTTTTTAATATATAAAATGATGTCGTAATTCCCGAATTTCAAAGAAGAAATTTGTCCAGAAAAAAGAAATTCCTATAAGGAGGAATGGTAGCTTGACTTTTTAATAAAAAAGTTGTAAACTATTTTTGTAACTTTAATTTTTTCTTCTCTCCGAAAAAATTAAGTGAGGGTTAGGTACTTAAAAGGGGAAGTGGGATGCATAGATGGGGTTCCCAAAACTACCTAATTTGGTGAACATTAACGGAGATTTGAATCATAATATGTGAATTCTTAGACTATCTATTTAATTGGTAGTCGACATAGGCTAAGAAGCCTTAGCATACTGGTTCTAATCTCCTTTAATCCAACTTGTCTATGAAAAAATAAAATTATAAACCTGAACAGAGGTCTCTATTATGAAGCGAACACTACAAATCGCGGAAAGAGCCCTAAAAAAGGTTCTTTCCGTACGCCGTTTTAGTATCAGAAATCTCAAAAATCCTTTTAAAAAAAATCCTTTTAAAGGATTTAAGGTGAGACAACTGTTACCAAAAAGATTGCTAAGGATAGCCATGATAGTAATCGCAATGTTAATAGGATTCACTATCGGTGTTGCTATCGGTCTATCAATGAAGAAAGCTAATGCATTTGAAGATCTGGCTGATGAAATCTATAGACATGGTAGAATACGCTCACATATAAGTACAACGCCAAGAATGCTGTTTCACCCAGATGCGTTATCACTTTATATTAGTGCAAGATATCCATCTCTTATTAATATGCCAGTATTTGACATGCCAAGTCCTTTAACTCCTTTCCTTAGAACAGGTTTTCTTGTTGGATTATCTATCGGGGCTGCTGGAGTTTTAGTGAATAGATTTTTTATTGCTAAAAAGAAAGATTAATTTATCCACTTTTATGGCAAAATTTAATATTAAATATCTTATAGTTCTTGCAAAAACTTTGCAAGACTATTGCATTTCTAAATGTATTGAAGAAGACTATGTATTAAAGCCTATGGCTTATGCTTTTTTGTATATTATCACTTGGGGAAAAGCAGATTACAACTTATTCTCAGATTTATGGGATTATTTTGTTAAGGCTCCACTGACAGCATGGAATGCTAAAAGACTAAACCAAAAAGGAACTTTACATTATCACTTTCTACTTATAAAAGGAGATAAAGGATATCACTATTTTAGTCGTTTTTTCAAAAATTAGTATAAATTTTTTAGTAATAACAATACTAAGGAGGAAAAATAAATGCCAGACGTTTCAACAGAAGGACTTTTTGGTTTTGCTCTAGGTTACTGTATATCAAATTGTATTGAAAAGGATTGGGTTATAAAACCAGTCATGTGTACGATTACGTATGGTGTTTGCGCTGTTTGGGGTTTTGAAGTCTCATATCCCTATATTTCAGACAAATATAATAAATTTGTAAAACCTGCTCTACAAGCTATTATGACTTATCGAAATGTGACAGAAGGTTCATCTACACTATTACCCCCAAGTGCGAGTGGTTTACCACCTGTGCCTGATATCGCTGCTAGAATTCGTAGTCATAGAGGAGGTAGTTTAAACTAATTACTAAATTTTAGTGTTATTGGGGATTAGCTAATTATAATAAGTCAATAAGTTTACTAAAAGCTAGAAATATGAAGGTTATATAACCTTCGTATTTCGTGTTATTAAGTAAAAAAACACCCATAATAGGATTGATTTGTCTTCATATATAGGAAACTATATATGGAGTATATATCCTATTATTTTATGATGATTTTTGACCATTATTTTATTTGAAATTTTTTCCATAAAGCTCCTTAAGCTGGACTCGAACCAGCGACCAATCGGTTAACAGCCGATTGCTCTACCAACTGAGCTATTAAGGATTGAAACCTCGGCATTGTGCTATTTTCTCAAGAGATCCCTCTCTTAATATTTTCGCCGCTATAATCTTTAACAACCATGTTCGGGATGGAATGGTGTGGATCTATTATGCTATAAACACCGAGATAGAAAAATTTTTTATATTGCTTAAAATATGGTTATTAGTAGATCTTGGCTAAATACATTGCTGTACGTACACCGGATCCCTATTAATCGGCTAGTCTTGCCGCAACCTGAGAGTACTCATCTTGAAGACGGCTTCCCACTTAGATGCTT
>JACCEA010696117.1_pt1 | contig 11911 bp, 10 predicted proteins | sample 7449851 | NCBI WGS metagenome assembly JACCEA01 (sample SAMN15323453, study PRJNA562643) | freshwater metagenome | isolation source: river surface water | place: USA:Blue River Watershed | collected 2017-08-18 | reverse complement strand
GCGGGGGTAGTTTTCTTGCATTCACCGGTAGTTTTATTGGATGATGTTGGGCGCAATTCATTTCCGGTTGGATATAGCGAACAGCGATTTCCAGAAAATGTGAAAAAATGACAACCTGAAAATTTTCCACATTTTTCGCAACATTCCTCGACAGAGCTGGCAGGAGCAGATTGGCAACCCCATTGATGGATTTCAAAATTCTTCATTAGATTTGTACTATTACAAGAATACGTAAACGCTCCGTCAGGAATGGGGATATTTAATGCATCCATCAAACCGCGATATGGCGAAATAACATAAGGAGGGAATACAGAGCCAGATCCGCCTCCAGCAATCACAGGTTCCGAAGCAGACTTACCAAATAAAGCAATCTTCATTTTGCTATCCTTACGTAATGGCAACAACCCCTTATCGTTCTTCAGTAAGACATGAGATGCGGAGCTTAATTCCCGTGCAAATTGATTATGGTCTTCCGAGGTCACAATATTGCTCATAGTATTAGTATTCACAGTGTCAAAAAGGCCCACTTTAAACATGGGTGTCAAGATTCGGAGAACTGCATTATCTATCACAGATATTTCAATCTCTCCACTATTAACTAAATCGCTCAATTTTGAACCAAAATAATCGCTTCCTATTAAAAATAAAATTCCCAAAGTAAGCTCATTCGTTACAATTGTAGAACGTTTTGTTTACCAGGCATTTCTTGGTCCAAGCCTTTGTCGACTGAAACACTATGAGTAGCACCCCAATCACTCATCACCCACCCATTGAATTTCAAATGACCTTTCAAATCAGTATTTAAGGTTTCATTATTTTCACAACTCCATATATCATTAATTTTATTGTATGAACACATGAATGATCCAACTCCTGCTTCAATAGCACCAAGAAAAGGTTGATAATACAACTCGTGGCGAGTCCTCTCATCGTCGTTAGCAGATACTTCACTACGATCATTTTCTTGATTGTTATTAATCCAATGTTTAGCATTAGCAATGATTGGTTCAGATTGGATACCTTTTACTAATGGCTGTACCATCGAATATCCGAGAAAAGGATCACCACCTGACATGTATTCAAAATTTCGACCATTGACCGGAACGCGAGCAAGATTTAAACCAGGACCAAGCAAAACGTTTGCACCTTTGCCATAAAATTCTTTAGACATTGCTTTACCCCATTTGTAAGCGAGTTCTTTGTCCCAAGTGGCGCCAACACTTAAAGTAGCTGGCCAACATGTAGAGGTACCAGGATGTTGATCATCGCGGACTCCTTGCGGTCCGTCTTGCAAATTCAATGAAGGAATTCCCAAACGTTCATTACCGGCGACATTACCAACATATGAACCAGATGTTCCATGAAGCATTGTTAGTTTTTCTTCAGTTGTCATTGCACTTAGCAGCGTTTGAGCACGCTCCTCAGGGGACATCGACGTACGCATCCATGGTTTTGTGCTCAAGTTTGATACAGCACAAAAGCAAAATCCCAATAGAGAAATAATGATTACAAGAGAAAATTTCAAGCGATTCATTTTAACAATCCAATCCAATGTAAAACTGTGATAGATCCGTATTCCATATTGTATTATAGCAACATGTCATGTGGAATCAATCAAATGTTATTTAAGATGCAAACGAACGGACGAACTTCAAGTAGACCTATTGGGCAGTTTAATGTTTTGCAACGGTCAGAAAAAAGCAAATATCGGCACAACAATAAACAAAATCAAATAAAATTTGGACTGCGTCATTTTGTGGTACTATCAAGGAGTATCAGCAAGAGCTTTTCTACGATGTTAAGTTCAGGATTACAGACCCTAATTATTCCTCCTCGTGAGGAGCTGGATCCTCGGGTAAGTTGAATGTATGGAAATACCACCATGGTTCAACAGTTTTGATTATTCTTTTGCAGTTTGCCAAAACCGATCATTCTCGAATTAAAGTGGGATCTGATGGAATTGTTTACAAAATGGTTGATTCTAGGGAATGGGACCGATATCAAATTATGACTGACGAAGCAGTTGCGAATGAGGCGCGACGAAGTCGAGAAGTGAAAGAGAACATGTTGCTTCTTAGTGGAAAGTTAAAACACGGAGAACATCACATTCGAAGTCCAAAACGAGGTATTGGTACAAAATTTGTTCCTCCTCAATTAGGAACAACAAGTCGAACGCGCAAAATCGAGCAAAAGGCTTGGCATAACGAATTACAGACTGCAATGCTACATGGAAAAACGAACCCGCCATCGGGTCGAACCTCCTTCAATCAAACGATTTCTTCTTTGGTTGAAAATGCAGTGTACAATCATGAACAAGAGGAACTACCAGAGTCCCCTATTTTCGACTACACGACCAATATTCAACAAGATAAGGTGTCAAAAGCATTTAACGTCATTAAGCAAAAATACGAGCAGAATCTACATGTAGTAGAAAAACTCTACTCAGAGAAAACGAGCTTGGAAGATTACACACAAACGTTAGAAGAACAGTTGATGACATTGACGGGAGCTCGCTCTGCGAAGGAATTGCATGTGATTTTGAGTGACAGAAAACAAGCGGAACTAGTGCAAGGAATGAGAGATGAACATTTACCAGTCACGGATCATCATATTGAAACAGACGATGACGAGAAGAAAGACTCTCCATTCTCAAAACCGTCCACTTCTTCTTACGACCCACGTGTCGTTCGTTCTAATCGCCCTCCGCGGCCTTCTTCAGCTCGTCCACATGGTGGTAGTTACACTGCAGCAGAGTTTGCAGATATGTTTAATGATGGCGGACAACACAGTTCTGGGACGGAGTCACCACATGGTACTCGCTTGGGTCGGTCAGCAGCACGCTCGATGCCAAGTTCTCTACGAAGTAGTTCTGCTCCAAAACATCTTGTACGGCAAAGCTCTCCTGGTCTTCCTGTTCGATCAACAAGTGCTGATGCTCGCCATTCGAGGACTGCACCCTCAAGCAGAAGTGCAAGTGCTACCAGACGCTCGGTAGATGGAATATCAGCAAATTTACAAGCAGATGCTGATAGATATGTTCAAAAGCGACGGTTGATCGAGGAAAAGGAAAGGCTTGAAAGATTAGAACATGAGAAGTACCTATTGGAATTGGAAGAGCGTCGTCTCCGCGCATCCCGGTATGGTCATGAATTTGAGGATATGACCAAGCGTACGAAGGATATGGAGAAAAAGCGTCAAGACAAAGAAGATGAAATGAAGAGAAAAGAAGTTGAAGAGCGTCGAAGGCAACTACGCGAACGAAAGAAAGCCTCCATTGAAAAGGAAAACGCAATGATTGCAGCTTTTCGTGGAAAGATGTCTTGGAAGGATATAAAAGAAAATGAGGAAGCACAAAGACGGGAAAGAATTGAAAAGAGGAAGACAGAATTACAGTTAGAGGCTGCATTGCCGAAGAGCATTGAAGAAAACTTAACCAAATCCAAACAAAAAGAAGCAACAGCTGCTGCAATAGCACAACAGGAAGCAATTATTCAGAAACGAAAATCTTCGTTTAAGGCAGAGGATCCATTACAAGTGCGAGAGAGGTTACAGCGTAAACAACAAGAATGGAATGAGCGTATACAAGATGAAAAGTTGAAATTGAAGACCCAATATGATGACTCCAGGCGCAGTCACGGTTTCATAATCACGGAAGATGGAAAAACGTTGTTGCCCAAATCAGCTTTGGAGCTTCGTTATGAAGAGTACAAGCGTAAAAATATGGAGAAAAAGAAAGAAGAGGAAGATAAGGCTCGCGAGGAAGCTGAAAAGAAAAAAGATGAGGAAAGACGTAAACGTGAAAAAATTTTAATGGCCAAGATCCCCGATGCATCCAAGAAAACAACAAAAAAAGCAGAGCTTCACAGAGCCATTATCCAAAAGAAGTTTGAAGACGAAGAAATGCAACGCAAAATGGATTTAGCCAAGCAAAAGAAGAAAGAATTAGCATTGAAAGAAGCTGGAGCAGCTTTGTCGGTCATTGTTAAAGAAGAAGATATGCGTTTGAAATCTGGCAATCCCTCATATTTAGAATTATCCAAAACAGAGCAGTTAGCAGAAGAAAAAGCTAAACAAGCAAGAGAAGAATATCGTCAAAAGTTGCGAGAGAATAAAAGAAAATTACAGGAATCTCTGAAAAATCGTCCTTCTTTGATAGAACGACACGAAAAAAATATTGCAACCAGAGATGCATCTGCTGCCGCTCTGAAGAAAATAGCTCATGTTGCAGTTGCTTCTAATAATAATAAAGGTACTGAAGATGGCAAAGATAGTGATGGTGATTACAGCGATGACGATAATGATTGGTTGAAAGGCAAAGATCTTGGGAAAGGCAAATCGAAGCCATCGGGTGGTGTGAAAGTTAAAGGAAAAGAGACTGAGCTTCTTGATGATATTTTGGACCCGAAGGAGAAAATTATGCTTGGTGTTAAGTAAGATTTTTTATTGTGAGAATCACTGGCGCTGATCATTTCATCTTTGTGAATCTGGCATGGAGCTAGCTATTAGTAAGGAAAGACATAGGTGACGTTTTGTTGTAAGATTGTACATAATAATTTGATAAAATTTCCGAATCTTGACAATGTAATATTCTATGATCTGGATAGATCCGTTTTGGCGGAAGTCTTTTTTATTTTTGTTGCAACGATGATATGAATTTCCGGGACAGAATAAGAAGGATGTAAGTTTGAACGATCTATCTGTTGAAAATATGGATAATATAAATCGACAAAAGAATGAAACTAAGTTAACTCACGATAGCGTAATCAAAATGCTGACCCAGAAATTTATAAAGCAATTCGTCGCTATGTTTGCTGCGAGTCTGCGTCAAGAATGAACAACATATGTTTGAAAGTTTGCGAACGCTTACCTGGTGTGAAATAAGTACGGTAGTATTTTCATTAGCACAGGAAGTCAAGGCTTGAACCAATGATGGGATGAGAGATTCGATCCAAACAACATCTGCTCCAATGATGACATCCCATTTCTCTTCATTATAAATCGGGTAAGTGCTCGTGTCCATCCAATCTAACGATTTCGCTTCAATTCTAACAGCATGTCCATCTGAATGAAAATTGCGAACAATATTGCTCTGAAGATTGTCTAGGACATATGGCAAATCAGTTAGGACTGTATATCTGGCACCTAACCATGCTGTTGCCATCCCAGCAATACCTGTTCCTGCACCAACTTCCAACACAGCTTTTCCATGCACCAAACGATTTTGATGTAGTTCTAAATATTTTGCCAGCACTATGGATCCATCCCAAGTATTCAACCCGGTTCCCAAATGAGCCTCACCAGGTTCCGTGATAAACAGGGTTTTGTCTCCTTTCATTTGATCAAGTCTTGTTGCTTCTGATGTTCGCATGGTCGAAGAGATAGATAAACCTTGAGATGTGTCAAACGCTCTGCCGCGGATCAGGGGCACTTCAGCTGGTAAGCTTCCACGACCGTGGACATTTTTGACAAGTATCTGTATTGCCTGACGATTGCTGGTCAAATAATCATGAAGTTCATGGTCAGATGTAACAGCGATGAAAATGGATTTGATTGGATCATACGCTTCGACACTGATTCGCCTCTCGTTTTCTTGGTCAATATTCACCAACCCCATTTCAAAAAGGTGATCATCCAAATCGTCCAAAAAATTAGTGAAGGTAGGTAAAGATTCATGCTCATACTTTGGTCGCCATCTTGTTGTTGATGCTGCTGCGGTTGCATCTACTTGTACAAGAAATAATTTGTTGATCATTTTACTCTGCTGATTTCCCGACTCGACTTGGGCGACAGATAATACAAGTGTACACACCAATATAAATAAGGCTAACAATTTCAATTCTGTCTCCATATATGACACAAAAGACGAAGCACGAATCGATTGTATTGTCTATATAGATCCTGAAAGCAACAACAAATGCACGCAGGAAGAGTATTTACATATTACATCTGAAGATTGTTAATAATGTTTATTCGCGCCCTTGTAGCCGTTATATCTTATCTGCGCGGGGTTAGTGATGGAAAATATGGAATAGATGTAGTACAAGTATGTGAGTAAAGAATAGATTATAGTTCAGTCAGATAGTAGAAGAGGGACTCAAAGATGCCTAGATCAGATAGTCCTTTCCTTCAAAATACTCCACAGAATGAAGAAGCGCAATCTCCTTCCGGAGATTTTCGCATTTACTACAATCGAGATCGTTGGAAGAAGCAATGGTTAAGGGGATTTTTGCGAAGGTTTGATGCAATCTTTACCAACATCATTCCAATAGAGGACGTTAAGGATATGCCGGCCCGTTATAAATATGGAATTGGAAGTCTAGCCTTGTTGGGGATAGGAGGCATCTTCCTCGCACTTTTCATTACTTCGTATGAACGACAGCTTCGTCAACTATATTTAGCACCATTAAAGGAGAACGATATCACATCAAGTTCGGACTGTAATACCATTTCAACGTCGAATTCTGGTCAATTTTTAGCAACTTTAGATGGTCATTGGGAAGGTTCTGCTAATTTTACCTATTCACAGGCTGTTTATTCAATTTATCTAACCAACTGGAATGTGGACATTGCGGAATACACTTCCATCCTTAACAAACTTTACAATGGTGTTCTTGTCCCAACGGTCGGTGGTAGAATGGTTAACAATAATCTTGGTCAAAATATTCTGTATTGGACGTCGTTTGCTGAATTGGCTGATCCCAATAATCAAGCACAGCGATTTACTGCAACTGGTGATCCTGTTGCCGTTTTTAATAGGGAGCATATAGTTGGACATTTGAGTTCACAACAAGGTGTTTGTAATGCTTCAATATTCACTAGATTTCTTGCTGCAGAATCCAATGTATATATTCAAACTCCATATGACAGCTATGTCAATAATGAAATTTGCAATCGAACGGTGAATCCACATTACCTAGGTTACGTTGATGGAGTTAATACAAATACCTTTGAAGTGAAAATAGATATTCGTGCTCTATTTACAGCTGCAGCTGTAAATTTGGGAATTTTGAATTTTGACAATATTGTTGCTGTCGAATCAAGTCGTGAGAATCTTCCAATTGATGGTATTCTCTACAGTTATGCTTACTACTATGATCCGAAATTTCCTGGTATGAAGCCTATCTACTGTGTTTCTGCTGGAGATCATCAATTATGCACTCTACGTGTAGGAAAAGTTTTTACATTTCCTTTTTTCCACCATCTGGGAAATAATACTCAATTACCTGAGAAATGTATTTGTGCGGATTTGACGGCTGAAGAGTTGAGCTATCGTGATAATCCATGTAATGTCTTCAATTTCATTGCTGGTTTAATGTTTTGGCAAACAGAATTACCAGATCCATTATTTGAAATGATATCAAAATATAATTATTCGTTTGATACTTTAAATTCACTATCTTTTCCAGCTGCTTTTGTTTCAAGTTATTGGGGACAGAAATCATTAAACAAAACGTATCTAAATTCTCCTCAATACCTTCATGATGCATTTTCATTTTGCAATATCTCCTATGGTACATGTTCTTTGCTGACATTTTCAGCATTTGATTCATCAGGAAATGATTGGACAGTGTCAAAATATTATTATCAGTTGGAGAATGGTGCTTGCAATGCCTCTTTGACTGCTAGCCCAGCAAATTGGTAAGTGGTTGCAACAAATGCTCTTATCACATCTTTATTTTGATTTATTTATTAGGCAGAAACTTATCGAAACTCCATTTTCAGACCTTATTCAGAAATATCAAAATTGCTCATATAGTACTGAGTATGCTTTCTTCACACAATTCGGCGCCTCTATTGGGAATTTGTCTGCAGCAACACCAATTTATATTTTAATATTTTTGGCTTTATTGGCTGTTTTACAAAGCGTTTGTAGATTCCGCATACCCACCATAGCTTATCACAAAAACGAGAAGGATGCGGCTATAGAGGCTTTTGCGGTAGCATTGTTGCGAGAAAGGGATAGGCAACTATATGGGATAGGAAAGGACGATGATCGCTTGAAATCATCATTAACTCGGCGGCTTGTTGAAGAATTGATGAAGGATGGTGCATCATACAAGTTGACTGGTGTGGAACGTGTTCAAGAAGACAATTGTTTATCACCATTGCAACACTGGCAAGAATTAGCTGAATTGAAGTCCTCTGCATCCTTGATTTTGCTTAACAAGTCAACCACGAACTCATTAAGGCTGGATGGATGTGAACCTATTGATAACTTTCTTCAATGGTGGCAGATAGCGACGGAGAGTGACAAAGTCGAAGTTCTGACAAATTTCCGCAATATCGTACATGATGTTTATGCAGACCGATTTGGTTTGGAACGAAAGTCATCACATATTCCAACAAATAGCGCTATCGCAGACTCACAATACTGGTCAGTTGTTCGCGATTCAGGAGTATTTACAAATATTTCATGGACTGAAACGATTTCATCGTCTTGCAATGTCGCCATCTTGATCGGTGAAATAGCTCTATATCATACTTGTCTACAAACGAATACTTCAAATATATCCCGATGTACACAACTATACGGGCATAAAATTGGATACCGATTTGCCGATGGTGACCACAGTATCGGGGAAATGCAAGTGCTGGTTGGAAAAAATGAAATTGCGTGAAGAAAATATATATTTGTCAGACGACCATTTACTACTTCGACTAAGAAACAGGAGATATCTTCAACGATCTCCATTAATATCTCTGAGAAGGATTATTGAATCTTACCGAGGAAGGAATGATTGTTTTTTGTCCTTTTCAAGGCCTACCAAATGGCAGTAGGTAAAGGCGAATAATATTTCCTCTCATGTAAAGATCTTTTCGATTTGCTGTTAGCAAAAACGAGAGGAAGGAAAGTTAATTACCGAAGTCTTATTCATACAAGCAACGAGAACGATTACTACTAACATGACAAAAAGGCTGTTTTGTTGAAAAGGAAATACAGTGTTATAAACACAAATTCAGTAAAAAAACTAGACTGAATTGTATTTTTAAAATGTGTACGTGCTGAAATAGATTCCAACATTGAAAAACTCCGACGTATGTCCGCACATCTTTTTAACATAAAATGATAGTCCCTCTAACATATGCCACTTCGCTTCACATCGCCGCAGACATGCGCGTTGAGTCATTGTTTCTTGTCGAGAAAATATCCTTAATTGATGAACAACTAGCTTTCTACATCATCCCTGACAGAAATATCAAGACTTGTGTCTCCATCATCAACGTTTTGTGATCGGATTTTCATTCTTTGGTGCAGGTAACCCATAACCAGAGTGATAATGAAAAGAATCACTGCAACCACCACAGAAATGATAATAAAATTATCGTTTATCATCACGCGTTGAGGATTCAGGATATCATTGATTGAAGTTTCTGCAAAAAATATAAGGAGATTATCCGGACATATTACGACGGCCAAGATACATAATGAATCATCCTTACTTCCTTCTATGAGAGTGGAGGAAACGAAAGGAAACGAAACTTGACCGATTCGATGCCCATTTACACCTAAAACTTCATTTGACACGAACTTTGTACAATTTGTCGTGAAAAATCCACCCACTTGAAAGCCATCACCACTGCACATTCTTGATGGGCTATAACGAGTGTGTTTTGGAAAGATATATTTTGACGACGAGAAAGTACTTGTTGGTACACAGACATGGTTGCGAATTGCATGGAAGGCAATCATATTCTCATTGTCACAGGATTTTTCTGTGTAATATCTGACCAAACATTCAATCGATCCAAACCATATTCTAAATAGTGTAAATACCTGGAAGCAGTATAAGTGGACATAGGTAATGGAATCCTCTCTTCAGAAGACATTGACGAAGTGCATGCAAAAAGAAGAGATCGTAGGAAGGCACTCTCGCCATCAAAATCGTCAATCCAAATCCCACTATGAGTCGAAAACGGGTCTACAACAGTGGCTTGACATCCAAGGTCTTGTTGTTCTCGTTTTGCGCGAGAATCAAGAATTTTACATTCATTGTCAAGATACCGCGTCAATAAAGCATAACCTACGAACATTTTACCTCATAACAAAACAACCATGTGAGTTTATTCTTAACCTACTGCCGTGGCAAGCGACTTTAATATAACCGTCAGTAACAGTCGGTAGACAAGTATTTGCTCTCACTCCTTTCGCATATGTTGCTTTGATGACATCTGAACAACTAATTCCTTTATCTTCTTCAAAATTCTCAACTTCAGTGTGAGCTATTGTGAAACCGTAAATAACAAACCATTTCTCATGTGATGATGAGGAACTTTGAGGTTGGTTAGTGGTGGCTCCCAGTAAGCTACGATATTGCACATTCTTTAACTGAGAGGGGAGATCCCTTCCAAACCAAACAGGGATGTTGCTTAGCTCCCACATGATTTGGGAGTGATAATTAACGCTTCCCTATAGCAAATAATGAAATGATGACTTCATTGCATGGCATTCGCATTGTTCCATTCGTGTACATTCGAGGCGATCCGATCCGATTTTTTTAACCGGCAATCGAGCCGTTAAAATGCGAAGATTTGAAATTGTGGTGGTTGGGAGAGGATCTGAATTTGGTATTTTTGTCGTTTTCTCTGCATTGGTATCTGGGTATATAGAGTTTTAATTAACGGCGAATTATTGTAACTTATCAAACGGCTAATTCATATTCTACATATCCCATATCCCTCCACTTTCCTGTCGCGCTACTTATAAGTGCACAAATTGGGTCGGGTATTGCAAAAAATTGGAAGTATTGGAATACTCCTGGTATTGATTACAGACACTTTCTATTTGGAATTCGAAGTGCTATCAATCATCATCTTCGGAGTTAATTAATTGAACATATATTTTTTCGTGTATGAGAATATAAAATATTAAAATAAATTGAACAAAGCTTGTTTCAAGAGTTTGAGATTATTGGGGAACTATCAGAATGGCTGCAGTCTATCGACCACCTCATAATCGCAAAGGCGAACCATTGAAAACGGATAAAACCAAGATTTCATCTGGTACCATCAGCAAGACATCAACTAGTGCTAAGATGAGTAAGCGCGTGAATGTGGATATTGTTACTGGTAAAGAGCTCATTTCCGTTTACTTTGAACCGGAAAAGGCAATTGGTTTTGATGCATCCAGTCGTGATCAAGATTGGCTTGGCTCAAATCTGTATGTGCCAGCGCTTGTCATAAAAGAAGAAAATGATGTAATGACTGTTCGTCTTTCCTCCAGCAATGACGTGATCAAAATGAATGGTGGAACACGTGTGACCGACAATGATGATGAAGGTGTTGACGACATCCTGAAACTTCGCGATTTTTCTGAAAAGTCGTTGGTTCATACTTTGCGTGTGCGCTATTTTCGTGATGATATTTATACTTTCGTAGGGCCTATTTTAATTTCATTAAATCCTTATAAAAATATTCGGGGCATTTACGATGACTTTAATATGGAAATGTATCATGGCAAGAAGCAGGTGAGAATTTGCACTATCTAATATGCACTTTGTTCTTAACTAGGTTTCTTTCGATTTATCTTTGTGCTAGAACGAGCTTCCTCCTCATCTTTTTGTAATTGCAGAAAACAGCTATCGTTCGTTGATGGATAGCGTTGTTAGTAACAAGCCAATATGCCAATCCATCATTATTTCTGGTGAGTCCGGTGCTGGTAAGACAGAAGCAACAAAGGTAATCATGAGTTACTTGGCTCGTGTTGCAACAATGGATGTTGCATCCCGTCCTCAAAGTCTCCCAGCTTCTCCTGAAAAAGGAGTGAATAATTCTGACAAAGAAAAGCGAGATGCCATAAAGCTTGGTGAACTCGAGCAAAAGGTTTTGAATACCAACCCTGTTTTGGAAGCATTTGGTAATGCAAGAACCCTTCGCAACGACAATTCTTCTCGATTTGGAAAGGTTAGTGTTT
>JACCEA012051050.1_pt1 | contig 11913 bp, 13 predicted proteins | sample 7449851 | NCBI WGS metagenome assembly JACCEA01 (sample SAMN15323453, study PRJNA562643) | freshwater metagenome | isolation source: river surface water | place: USA:Blue River Watershed | collected 2017-08-18 | reverse complement strand
TCCATCGGGTAAATTAAGCCCAAATCACTTACACGCTAAACTCACAAATTATGAAGAAACCTTATAACCCTGCTACCGAAAAACCCTATTATGTGGACGAAAACGGAGTCAGGCAATACAATTACAGCTCCACTATTTTTTATCTTCAACACAAAGGCCGCGAAAAGTTTGGCTCTCACTTTCGCATCTACAAAGATGATTTGCCGATCATCACAAAACTGCTTGTGTACTTTACGAAATGTGAAAACTTGTACGAAAAACACGGGATTGATCCCAACAAAGGCATCTTATTAGCCGGGCCTATTGGTTGTGGAAAGACCTCACTTATAACGCTTATGACAGAATTCACTTTTGCCATCAATCACTTTTACATTCGTTCCACTCGCGCTATTGCTGCTGAATTTTACGAGGAAGGCTATTGCATCTTGCAGAAGTATTCAAACAGCCAAAAAATCTATTGCTTGGATGATTTGGGGGTGGAACAAAACATGAAATACTATGGAAACGAGTGCAATACAGTTGCCGAAATTCTCCTGAATCGGTACGATGCACACACAAAAACAGGTATTGTTACGCATGCTACCACCAACCTCAGTGCTTCCGACCTCGAAGCCATTTACGGAAATCGCCTGCGCTCCCGAATGCGTGAAATGTTCAACCTCATCTCATTCCCAAACGACTCACCCGACAAACGAAAATGACTCAATTTCCTCTCCCCTTGAGGGGAGACTAAGAGGGGTGAAAAAATCACAAAAAATCATTAATCAAATTCTTTAAAATGAAAATCGACACACGAGACAATAAAAGATTGTTAAAAGAACCCCATCGGCCTTATCGTTTTAGGTTTTTCAAACTGCACTCGAATCGGCAAATGGTAAGGAAAGCCGAAGGATCATCCGCCACCATCCGATTAGAGAAAGATTGAAAAATGGCTTGCAAGAATAAAAAATGATAAAGAAAAAGAATCGGCAAGCCAAGTAAACGATAGAGCCTTGACCTTTTGATTCTTTTGGGTCAAGCCAAAAGAATGGAAGAATATAAAAGAACATAAAATAATAACTAACTAAAAAATGAACTTATGAAAATCAAAGACCTCATCCAATTCCCCCTAACCAAAGCCCAATACTACCCGGAAATATTTCCGAAAAAACAAATTGTGTTGCACCATACCGTGAGTGGCGCTAATGCCAAAAACGTCATCAGCGGTTGGGGCTATACCCCGGTTCGGGTAGCCACAGCCTTTGTAATCGATGGAGAAGGAAATATATACCAATGTTTCAGTTCAGCACATTGGGCACATCATTTAGGAACACACAACCGCAATAACACCCAGTTGAACCAACAATCTATCGGCATTGAAATCTGCAATTGGGGAGCGTTAATCGAAAAAGGCGGAAGGTATTATTCCACCTTCAACCGAGAAGTTCCCAAAGAAGAAGTCATCGATTACGGCATGCAATGGCGCGGTCATCGCTACTTCCACAAGTACAAAGACGAGCAACTCGAATCTTTAAAAATTCTTCTCGATACCTCTGCGAGAAATACGCCATCCCCAATTCCTACCAACCAGATATGTGGAAACTCAACACCCAAGCTCTGAATGGAACACCAGGCATCTGGACACACGTTTCCTTCCGTGCTGATAAATCGGATTGTCATCCGCAGTTGAGTTTGATTTCGATGTTGAAGAGTTTGGGAAAAGGAAGGTAGGTTGATTCCCTATAATTGGGAAATAAATATTTTTATTTACCTTTACATTTCGATTAAGGATATGTCCTATATTTTACCACATATCTTTTAACAAAATGTAATAATGGCAAGGAGATATTTATCAAAGAATATACTTGAAGATCAGATTGTCATCCACAGTTGAGTTTAATCAACCTCTTAAAGTCACTCAGTATTTAAAAATCCTATTCAAGAATTAATCTCAATATCGCGTATCGCGATATGCGATATAGTAACTAAAATGAACTATTTCAATACAAATTGAGGATCAAATGAATGTTACTTCTACAAGAATAGTTCGTTTTATATTAAATTGAATAACTTTTTATTCATAAATTTGTATTAATTATTGAAACAAGCACCCTATGGCAATTGCAATTAAAAGTATTCCAACCTTAACTGATAAAGTTGCTCAAAGTTTTATCCGTAAGGCTGATGCTGCAACAAAAAAAAGAGGTTCTGTGGACTTTGGAAAACAAATTTCATCTGCAAATAAAATTTTGGAAAAAGCTAAATTGAAGTAATTTCAAAATGTCTTTTTTAGTCAATTCTTGTACACTTCAGTCTCTATCCAAAGAATTAATCAAAAATTGTGATCCGTTTATTTGTGATGATCCCGACTTATGCGAGTTTTTTGCAAAAGACTGCATAAAATACAATGAAGATTTATTTGGTAAAACCTATTGTTTTACATTAGATAGTGATCCGAAAAAAATAATTTGTGCGTTTACAATCGCAAATGATAGTATTAAAGCTCGAAAAATTCCAAAATCAGATAGAAACCGAATAACTCGTAAAATATCGAATAATAAGATAGGTTTAAAAAGTTATCCGGCAGTGTTGATTGGTCGTTTAGGGGTAAATATTGAATTTGAAGGACAAGGTATTGGAAAGGCATTAATGGAATTCATCAAATCGTGGTTTATAGAATCAAATAATAAAACAGGTTGTCGTTTTCTAGTAGTAGATTCATACAATAAAGAAAGACCAATTAGGTATTACCAAAAGAATGGATTCAAATTCATTTTTAAAGATCAAGAAGAAGAAAAAATTTATTCAGGTATTATTACGGATGAACCCTTGAATACACGATTAATGTCATTTGATTTAATCGTAATTTCTAGAAATTAATTACCTTTGCATCAACATGTTCACCCCGCTTCCCATTAGACCAGCGCGCTCAGGGTGGACTTTTTTTTATCCCAATTCCTAATTATATCCACTCCTCCCATCGAGCATCTCCCACCAAGCGTCTCGTACTGAGCGTCTCGTACTGAGCTTGTCGAAGTAAGTCGAAGCAAGTCGAGGTGTCCATTCTCAATTCTCCACTCCTCCCATCGAGCATCTCCGTGCTGAGCGTCTCGTACTGAGCTTGTCGAAGTAAGTCGAAGTAAGTCGAGGAGCCCACTCTCCACCCCCATTTTTACATATAAACCCCTAGGAATTTCAGTATTTACCCCTACTACTTCTTTCAAAAAAGTAAAATACCTTTGTATTGGATGTATTTTTGGGTTTATTAAGCGTAGGGGTTTACCCCTATATTGATAAGGGTAAACACCCATTTTAAAAACATAAAAAACTGGATATCAAAAAGTTGATTTTGATGGTTTTTCATTCACTTCAATGCACGTCAAAACAAAGTGTAAATTTGAGAAACAAACAATTTATTAACTTTAAAAATTAAAATTATGGCTGGTTCTATTATTACCCTTACCGATGCTTCTACAATGACTGGATCATTTAGAAGAAACTATCCAAATGTAACAAAAGGAGTTTATTACACATCAAATGTTTTCAGTGACATAATGTCTCAAAAAGGGTGTGTGGGAATTCGAATTTACAACGGTATTGATGCAAATGGTAAACTTACAAACGTTTTGGTAGGTGTAGATGCAAATGGGAATGATTTATATAATGGTAAAATTTATGATAGCGGTTTACCTTGTCCAACTGTTTGTCCAGTAAATAACCCATTAAATAGTTAATTGAATTTAATATTAATTTCTTTTTATCTAATGTTATGGGTAGATTTTCTACCCATTTTTTCATTTTCAGTAAATAAAGTAATACTTAGAAATCATAAGTACATTTTTTTATTCGTTTCATTGTCTTTTATAACTCAATTATTGTCATTGATTTTATATAAACTAGGGCATCAAACGGCAAACTTGATAATTAGTTATCATATTTTAAATACAATTCTATTAATTGTTTATTATCATAAATTTAATGATTCTCCGTTTCGGTTTTTCTTGTTATTGAGTTTATCGTATTTTATTTCTATCATTGTTTGTCTAATTTTTAATTTTACCATTGAAGACTACGCTATAGTTTCAATGGTAATAATATTGATCCTTTCAATTTATTCATTTATAAATATTATTTACAAAAATGATAATAAACATAGTAGATTAAATACTGATTTTAATTTTTCAATCTTAATGTATAATTCGACTGCGTTAATTTTGTTTTTTATTCTTCCTTTTCTGGATAAAAACTCCCAATATATTTGGGTATTTCACAATATTATTGAAATGATTTCAAAACTAATAATTACATATTCTATTTGGAAACTACCATCGAAATCAATCTCTTAAGTTTCGTTCTGCTTGGAGTAGGCTTGATGCTAATCTTTGTGATAGCGTTCATCGCCCTATTCCTTGTTTTCAAAAAACGAATTGAGCGCGAACAAGAAGCCTTGCGTACCGCTGAAATAAACTTCGAACGCCAAATCAGCGAGGCATCCATGAAAGCTGAGCAACAAGAGCGTGCCCAAATTGCCATGGATCTCCACGATGAAATCGGAGCGCTGGTTTCCGTACTCAAATTAAATATCCTAAACGCCAAAGGGCGACTTGATAATCCGGTATCACTGTTCAGTTTACTCACCGACACTTCTGTATTAATTGAAAAAACCGCTGAAACCATACGGGGAATATCCAACAGAATTTCTCCACCAACATTGGTTAAAATGGGAATTCATCCCGCACTCTTAGAATTAATTAAAACTATTAATGCTACCGGAAAAATGTACATTGATTACCCCAGTAATTTCAATGGAATAAGGTTCCCGGTCGAATCAGAGCTGAACATATACAGAATCATCAAAGAAACAATCAATAATGTTTTAAAACATGGAAATACAGATAAACTAAATCTAGACATACAAATCGAATGCAATCACCTAAAAATAAATTTTGAATACTACGGTATTGGAATAAACAATTCACAAGTACAAAGACTTCTTAGCCACGCCAAAGGCAATGGCCTCAAAAGTATTCAATCAAGAATAAACAACCTCAACGCAACCATCAACTACGAAGTAACTAAAAAAGGAAAGGCAGAAATCAATATTAAAATTCCGATAGATGAAATCAGTAATTAATGTAGTAATAGTAGATGATCAAGAGATCATCATACAAGGTTTGTTGAAATTATTTGAACTACATCCTCAAATCAATGTAGTTTGCAAAGCCCATGATGGAATTGAAGTTATCAATTGGTTCAAGGAGAATAAAAATAAAATCAAAGTGGACGTGATCTTAATGGATATTCAAATGCCCAACATGGATGGGTGGGAAGCCACAGAAATACTAGTCAGAAAATACAAAAACCTAAAGATAATAGGTTTAAGCTCTTACGACAATGAAGCTTTTATCGACCGTTTTATAAAAAGTGGAGGACGCGGATATCTTTTGAAAGCGCAAGAGTTTGATGAAATTGTTTCGGCTATTGAACAAGTTGTAGAAATTGGTTTTTACCTTACCGAAAGAGTGCCTTTGCAAAAAATCCAAGACTATGTAAACAACAAAGTACTATCTCCGAATTTCAATACCACAAATCTATCGGATCAAGAAATCAAAATCGTACAACTCATCTGTCAAGAAAAAACAAGTCTAGAGATAGCAAATTTACTTTGTGTATCGAAAAAAACCATCGAATCCCACCGAGACAAAATTCTAAACAAAATCAAAGCCCGAAACATGGTCGGAATCGCCATCTACGCCATGAAACACAAATTAATTGAGTTTAAGGATTAAATAAAAAGCGTTACCCGATCACATTCTATCCACCTCTTCAGGTAACAATTCTAACCCGTACACCGAGCGACTAGTAATTAGCATCTTGTGCTGAGCGACTAGTACCGAGCATCTCGTGCTGAGCATCTCGTACTGAGCATCTCGTGCTGAGCTCGTCGAAGCATGTCGAAGTATGTCGAGGTATCCACTCTCCACTCCGTTGTCCACTCTATTTACTCATAAAACCGTTTGTGAATTTTAATCCTTAATTGGCAAGAAACCCTTTTCCCCCAAACTTTTTATGATACCTCTTAAAAGAAAGTTATTGTCAAATCGAATAATATATTTTCGAGCACCATCTGATTCGGGAACAAGCATCTTTTTGTCTATTAGTCTTTTAATTTGTCTAGACAATTCGGCATTCAGCTTTCCTGGAAATAACTCTTTTAAATCTGAGGCTTGAATGCGTTGCAGCTCAACTACTTTTTTTAATATTTTAGCTTCCGTATCCGTAATATACTTTCGTTCTAAAGAGTGAATAATTGCCGGTATTAATATTTCTTTTCTCAAATATTGATAATCCGAAAGTTTATCGATTTTTTCAATTTCCTCCTTAAGTCCGGTTAACACATATCCACACCAGTCTAAAATTCCCAACTCAGTACCTGAATCTGCTTTCGATAAATTATCATAATAATCATTACGATTACTGCAAAAAACAGCTGTAGGATTGATAATTCTACCAACATTCACATTGAACCCCGTTTTAACCAACATAGCATAAGTAAACAAACGAACAGTTCGTCCATTTCCATTCCCAAAAGGGTGAATCCAAACAAAACGGTGATGTGCTATTGCAGCCTTTAACAAATCATATTTTGGGCTATCTTCTTGGTTTATAAAATCTACTAACTCATTCATGTAGGGATCAACATGAATAGCATCAGGAGGTAAGTGACTCGATTTTTGAATTCTTAAATTATGTGTTCTATATTTACCTGGAGTATGATCACCTTCTCCTGCAGGTGGAGGAGTTAATCCATCCACAATCATTTTATGAAGTTCACTAATAAAGAGCTTGTTTATAGGATAATCCTTGATTTTCTCCTCGATAAACTCCATAGCTTTTTCAATATTCTGAATTTCACGAATTCCTTCTGAAATAGCTTGATCGCCATCTAATTTAGTTTCAATATATTCAGCGATCGTTGTGTTATTCCCTTCTATTCGAGCAGAACCAATACTTTCCAACGTATGAAAAATATGTTTCAACTGAAAAAAAACCTTCGGGTGTGTAGAACCACTGAGTTTTTTTTTCCTTAAATAATCCAGTTCAATAATTAAATCAGTCAATGCAGAATCAAATTCTGGTCGAATTAAAGTAAGATCATAATGGGTAAAAACTGCTTCTGACATTTAACAAGTATATTATTCAACATTTAACAAATGCAAATGTAATCATTTAACATTTATCCACAAAAAACTTTATTTATCAACACTTTAAGGCCTTCCATTATCTTTTTTTATTTCAACTTTAAAATCTAAAGATTTAACATCTCCCCAAAAATACATTTAACAAATCAATTCAATTTTCCATTCTTAACTCCGTCCACCGAGCATCTCCTGCTGAGCATCTCATGCTGAGCTTTATTATACTGAGCTCGTCGAAGCATGTCGAACCAATCCGAGGTGTCCACTTGTCCACCGAGCATCTCGTACTGAGCATCTCGTGCTGAGCGTCTCGTGCTGAGCTCGTCGAAGCATGTCGAAGCATGTCGAACCAATTCAAGGTGCTCATTCCTCCTAACATAATTCAATCATTTCTCATCTTTCAACTCTACACTCTACACTCTACATTCTAAATTCTAAATTCTCAACTCTCAACTCTCAACTCTGCATTCTAAATTCTTCACACCGAGCATCTCGTGCTGAGCGTCTCGTGCTGAGCATCTCCTGCTGAGCTCGTCGAAGTATGTCGAAGTAAGTCGAAGCATGCCGAGGTGCAATCCCCCCCTTTTTTCCAAAAAACCACAGCCTTTTATAGTTAATAATCCATTAAAAAGCACCATTTTTCACTGTTTTTAATGAGGTAAAAACCCCCATTTATCTAGGGGTATTCCCCTGATTTCTCAGAGACTAAAAACAAATTAAATAGCTGATTTACATATATTTAAGTAAGTTTATTAAATTTTAATGCAAAAGCACCTACCAAACAATTTACATCATTTTTTATAATTTGCACACCTGAAATATTCTTTAAAAAGCACGCAATTGAAAACCAAAAAAGAACCAGTTTTTCACATCAACCGAAATCCGAACTTTTTGTCTTCATCGAAGTGTATCATGAAGAAAGGAAGGCTATAAAATGACATTGAAAAAAGTAGTAATGATGTGGTTGTTCTGTACGTATGCATACAATGGGGTACTTGCTCAAGCAAATGCCAACGTGCAAGCACACCCTTCTGACTCACTCAATACAGAAAAAGAAATAATCGATTTAAAAAAATACCTAGGTGAAATTAACCTTCCAAAACTAAACATCGATCCAAAACAATTGAAAAAAGGTAAGCTAACACAGTCAGACAGTGTCAAATCATGGAAAAAGTACGTAAGTACAACACAAGGAAGATTCTCCTTGGGGTACGATGCAGGGCAACTGCCGAACTATGTTTTAAGTGGAGATGAACGCCCGATGCATTTAGGCTATACGGAAGGACTAATAAGTAATACCATAGTGGGCATTCCCATCATGCTTTCGTGGAAATATGCAACGATAAAAAATCCGGTAGGAATCAATAACTACATGCGTGTATCGATAGATGCTGAAAGGATCAAACAATACCGAAACATAAGTAAGGAAAACATAACAGAAAGTATTCAAGCGCAAGTAGATGAGTTACAACAGCATAAAAACAAAATAAACGGAAAACTAGGTTACGCTGAAGTAGTAAAGCAGCAACTCTTATTGCGCATAGAAAGCGAAAAAACCAAACTTTCGCAGCAACAAATAAGCTTGGATAAAATCGAACTGCCCGATTCAGCTTCCGCTATAGATTCAACTACCTCAAAAATCGACAAAAGCCAACAAAAGAAACAGCAAATTCAGGACAGCATCAATCAAGTAAGAGCAAAGTATGCAGAAATGCAAGAACAAATCACAAAGCGAAAGCAACAAATTGAAGACTTGCAACAAAAGGCGGATGAGCTCCAAGTGTATATCGATGAAATTTATGGAACCTATCAAGCAATAGATTCGATGCAAAATAAATTAGGTTCACAAAAAGATTTCCTGCTAAATGAAATAGAAGAAAAGGCTCTCAATCAAGCCAAATCTTGGGGCAACCTAAAGAAAATGGATATTGGCCTCGCTTATCCAAAAACCAGTGCCTTAACAAAAAACACTATGCCCATGAAAGGGATAGACCTCGAATTCCAAAAAGGGAAATGGTTTTATGGAATAACCGCAGGTGAAACCATGAATAACCTAATGGTAACGAACAATTCACTGCAAAATAGTTTGCAAAACACTTCTAATTTGTTCAATCAATTTGATTTTCAATCCATCAAAAACAAAAGATTAATTGCCATTTCTAAAATTGGAATCGGTGAGAAAGACAAAACGCACACCCATTTGACCCTCAGGTACATGAATAAGGCGGTGATAACAGGTTCATATACCGCAGACTCAACCTTGGCAAATCCTGCAGCAATCAGTTTTGAAGTAGATGCACGATGGATTCCAAAATTCTCAAAATCTACAGCGTTTGATATCGTGTATGGCAAGACATCTGCCCCTTCAATGGCCGAAGACACCATCCGAAAATCGCCTTTCACAGGGTTGTTTTCTGCCTACCGATCAAATACAGCTTTACTGCGTTTTACCCAGCAAATTCCGGGTATTCGTTCATCCTTTTCGGCACAAATGAGGTACCTGGATGCCTATGCTGATATGGCAAGTCTGGGTGTGCTTCAACCCAATAATATGAGGGTAGAGCTACAATCGAAGCATGAAATTACAAGTGGAACAAAAATCGGATTCAATTACCGAACCGACCAAAACAACGTGAATCGTGAAGCAGATACAACCCGAAAAATTGATGTTTTTGGAATGAGCCTCAATTCAGCTTGGAAGAATAAATTAAACGTAAACGGACAATTCAATGTGCTAAACCAGCGCTTGAGGAGCACAATGGTGAAGAACAATACACTGAATTACATGTCCTCGATATCCCTATCAGCAAATATCACAAGTTTTGGTTTCCGACAAATTGTTTCCTCGCAATGGAATGCATACAAAATAACTGCCCTTACCGGACTAACGCAGTTGATCCACGCCGATTTTCGACATCAATTAGCATTGAAAAAAGGCAGTCAATCATTGAGTATATCTTATTTCTCCAGCCAGTTTCCAAATGAACTGCAAAAATCTCAAACGTGGATGATACAAGAAGTATTTGATTATACATTCAAAGCATACACGTTTTCATTGGGGGCGAAGGGGGCTAACAGTTCCAACTATGGAATGCAGTTCGGTGGTCATCTGGCCTTTTCGTGTCCCTTTACAAAAGAACTTAAATTCTCCTTGCGTGCAGAAAAGCTCATACTAGGTGATTTTTATAGTACGTACAACGAAGTGAGTTTTTCACGCTTCCCATATTATATCCAATCTGCCTTAACCATACAATTTAAATAGATGAAAAAAAGTTGTTTTTTACTGACATTAATACTTTTCAGTTTTGCTCATGCACAAGAAAACATCGTGCTCAATTTCCCTGAGGATGGGGATACTATCTATACCTACAATCCCATGCTTACGTGGTCATTATTGGGAGATATACCGGTGAATAACAACCGAGAATTTTACCGCATTACTCTAGTGGAGCTGCAAAAAAATCAAGATGCTGCTTCTGGGGTATTGATGAACACACCCTTGATGAGGATGGATCACCTAACCCAATATCAAATATTATATCCGTATGATGCTCCCAAATTGAAAGCTGGTAAGCACTATGGTTGGCAAATTGTGAAGGTTGTAAATCAAGTAATTGTAGATAAATCAGAAGCTTTTGAATTCATCATTCCTTTGGATATAATCCCAAGTTCACAGTATTATAAAATGAAAGTCAAAAGCGATGGTAACATCTATGCAGCGGTTGGAACTAAATTGAAATTTGAATTTATTGAAGCTCATCAAGCCACAGAACTTAAGTTCAGAGTTTTTGATGAAAAAAACAAAGAGATTACCGGAAACATAGAACGCGATAAAGAAGACCAAAGAAAAAACATCCCCATTCTAAAACACATGGGCTCTAACTTCTATGAAATTGATTTAGGTGCTACTGCCAAACCAGGTGTTTACAAAGTACTTGTCTCAGATGCTCAAAAAAAGAAATACGAATTAAAATATCGGGTTCAATGAAAAGCGTAACTGTAGCTATTTTTTGTTGGGTAGTGCTTTGTGTTCATGTCACAAATGCTGCTTCGTTTCCACCTCCTTTCGGGGTAGATCCGATGGTATTTAGGAAATTCATGTACGATCATTCGTCGGAATTCAGAGCAAGTTCAACAGAGCAAGAGATAATATATACAGTAAGTTATATCCCGTCCGAATTAAAAGTAATAAATGATTATAAAAAAGGATTTATAGACCTGAAAGAAGCAGAAAAACTAATAGACGACACCAAGAATCAATTCAATTTACTTCTTCAAATTCAATTTCTGGGAGCAACCAATCAAGATATCTTGCACTACAAGCTAGATTCTCTATCCTACGAGGAAAGAATAAAATACCTAGCCTTTGAATTTCGGAAAGACGTACAAATTCTCGATGAAAAAGGCAGAAAGATAGAAATGACAGGATGTCATTTTGAACGCGATTTTGGCTTGTCAACTACAGCCACATTTAGCATTGTTGCTAAGAAAAACAATGAGAACAAGAAATTGACTGTAATTATAAACGATAGAATCTGGTATAAAGAAACGCGTGAATTGACTTTATCGCTACCCAAATTACCCAAATTGAAGAAAACAACAAAATGGAAAAAAGCATAGGCATGAATAACGTAAAATTGGCTGCCTTTTTTATGGCAGGATGTATCTTCTTTGAATCCACAGCTTTTGGAATCAAAGCAATAGTTACAGCTGACTTCTCACCCGCATATCGCAC
>JACCEA011684923.1_pt1 | contig 11913 bp, 7 predicted proteins | sample 7449851 | NCBI WGS metagenome assembly JACCEA01 (sample SAMN15323453, study PRJNA562643) | freshwater metagenome | isolation source: river surface water | place: USA:Blue River Watershed | collected 2017-08-18 | reverse complement strand
GTTGGACGGAAAGCCCAAAACGACCAAACCTTTGTCTTTGTATTTGGCCGACAGGGCTTCGAGCCCTTTGTATTGCGAGGTGAAGCCGCAGTAGCTGGCGGTGTTGACCACCACCACCACTTGGCCGGCGTATTGGCACAGGGCTTGAGGCTTTTCGTCTTGCAAGCGCAAAACCGTGTGTTGCAACACTTTGGGGCAGGCAGGGGGCGTGGCTGCCCCCGTGCTTGTGGTGGCGCCAGCGGGGGTCGCCTGGCTTGTCATCGACAAAAACAAGGTGAATACCACAAGCCAAGGCATAACAGCCCTGTGTGAGCGTAGGGGATAATTTGCTTTTTGCTTCATATTCGTGGATGATTACCGAAAATAAGTTTTTTGTCTAGGACATTTGGCATATCCCCACAACCCTTATGAAAACACACTGCCATGAACTTTCGAGCTGATTCCGAACCGGTGTTGCTCTCCATTGCTGCTGTGGAGCGGGACACCGGCTTGGGTAAAGACACCTTGCGGGTCTGGGAGCGGCGCTATGGGTTTCCTCAACCAGGCCGTGACAGTTATGGCGAGCGCACCTACCCATTAGAGCAAGTTGAAAAGCTGCGCGTCATCAAACGACTGATGGACTTGGGCCAACGTCCTGGTCGCATCGTGCCTTTGCCGATCGAAGAGTTGCAGCGTTTGAGCCAAGGCATGTATGCCGCGCCGCAAAACGTGGCGCACGCCCATGACGACGCCTACAACGATTTGCGCCAGTACATTGAGTTGATCGAACAACACGATGCCGAAGGTTTGCGTCGAAACCTCAACCAAGCCTTGGCCAACAAAGGCCTGAACCATTTTGTGAGCGAGGTGGTGGCACCTTTGACAGGCATGGTGGGTGACGGTTGGATGCGCGGTGAGATTGAGGTGTTTGAAGAGCATCTCTTCACCGAATGCATGTCGGGTTTGTTGCGTCACGCGATCGGCGCCTTGAGCGAGACAGGCCATGCACAGCAACCTGCCATCTTGTTGACCACCTTTCCGCAAGAGTCGCATGGCTTGGGTTTGTTGATGGCCGAATGCATGATGGTGCTGCAAGGCGCGCGTTGCCTCTCGTTGGGCACGCAAACGCCGTTGCGCGATATCGTCAAGGCCGCAGTGGCCCATCAAACCGATGTGGTGGCTTTGAGCTTCAGTGTCAGCATGAATCCCAACCACGTGTTGGATGGCTTGGAAGAGTTGCGCCGCGAGTTGCCCGAGAAGGTTGAAATTTGGGCGGGCGGACAAAGCCCTATCTTGCAACGCCGTGCACAAAAAGGCGTGGTGGCCCTGCGTGACTTGGCACAAATTGCCCCTGAGATCAAACGCTGGCGCAAAGCCAATTTGACCCACTGAGCCTCAGGCCGTTGCGCTGTAGGCGCCCTCTAGAATCGCGCCCATGACTTTGCCTGCTCCCGCGCCACCTGATTTTTTATCCAAACTGTGTGCCAGACAGGATGCGCTGACACGGGTCAACGCATTGCGGCAAATGGGCCCCGTGGTGTTCACCAACGGTGTGTTTGATGTCTTGCACCGTGGGCATGTCACCTACCTGGCGCAAGCGCGTGCGCTGGGTGCGAGTTTGGTGGTGGCGTTGAACAGCGATGCGTCGGCCAAACGTTTGGGCAAAGGCCCAGATCGCCCGTTGAACTCCCAAACCGATCGCGCACAGGTCATGGCGGCCTTGGCCAGTGTGAGTGTGGTGACATGGTTTGAGGAGGACACGCCTTTGACATTGATCACCGAACTGCGCCCCGACATTTTGGTCAAAGGGGGGGACTACGACATGGCCAAGCTGGCAGAAACACAGGTGGTGTTGTCGTACGGAGGCCAAGCTTTGGCAATTCCTTTTGTCAATGGCTACTCGACCACGGCCTTGGTGACCAAGATCCGCCAAGCCTGAGGTGTGCCTTGGCTGCGCTAAGCGCCAAACACGGCGTGCCACAAGGCCAAGATGGCGGCGCTTTCTTGGGCCAGCTCGGCTTGGGGCACTTGGGTGGGTTGTTCATCCAAGCGTGCGCGGTGTTGTACCCGACGCAAGGTGCGGTAAGCGTCTGCGGCGGCGTGACCGATACCCGCGTCAATGAGGCGTGCCTCTTCCGCCAGCAACAACAAAGCGATGTTGCCCACATTGCCGAGCAAGGCTGCATGGGTGTGTGCATGGGCCAAGACCAAATACTGCACCGCAAACTCCACATCGACCATGCCGCCGGCGCTGTGTTTGACATCGAACAAACCGGCCTTGACCGGTCGGGCGGCGCGCAGTTTGTCGCGCATGCTGATGATTTCTTGTTGGAGTGAGCGGGTGTCACGCTTGGCGTTGATCACACTCGCGCGCACTGCATCAAAGCGTTCGCGCAGGGCAGCAGAGCCCAAACAAAAACGCGCGCGCGTCATGGCTTGGTGCTCCCATGTCCACGCAGTGTTGTCGCCCCTTTGCGCTTGGTAATTGGCATAGGCGTCAAAGGTGCTGACCAGCAAGCCGGAGTTGCCATTGGGTCGCAAGGCGGTGTCGATTTCGTACAAGTCACCTTCACCGGTTTTCACCGTCAGCCAGTTGATGAGTTTGCGCACATAGGTCGCATAAATTTCGCCAGCGCGCTCGTGGTCGTCTTCGTACACAAACACGATGTCCAAATCGCTGCCATAGCCCAGTTCTTTGCCACCCAATTTGCCATAACCAATGATGGCAAATTGCGGCACGTCACGGTGTTTTTGCTTGAGGTTTTGCCACACCCAGCGGCTGGTGATCTCAAGCACCGCGTCGGCCAAAGCGCTGAGATCGTCGGCGACTTGCTCCACACTGAGGCGGCCTTCGACATCGCGTGCCAAGGTGCGAAACACTTCGGCATGGTGTGCACGGCGCAACAGGTTGAGCAAGGTCTCCTCATCGGCTTCGTTACCCGCTTGCAAAGCGCTCAGACGGCGCTCGAGCTCCTGCTGAAAAGTAGACGCCACAAAGCGCTCAGCCAACAACGCGTCACCGGCCAATTCATCGATCACGCCGGGGTGGAGCAACAAATACTTGGCTGGCCAGCGTGCCAGCCCCAGCAAACGCAAAAGTTGTTCATGCACACGGGGGCGTTCTACCAACAAGGCCAAATAGCTGTCGCGGCGCAGCAGGGGTTCCATCCAAGCACACCAACGCACGGCGGCGTCTTCGCTCACACGTTGCTCGATGACCCAATCGTGGGTGCGTTGCAACAAGCGCAGCAAGCGCTGCAAACTGTCGTCGCGCAAAGCACGGATGCGGGGCTGATCGGCCCAGTCGTTCATTTGCTGGCGCATGCAGGGGTGCAAATGCGGCAACAAACTGGAGAGGTCTAAAAAGCGAGAGGCGCTCAGCGGCTTGTCAGACATGGGCGTTGACAAAGCTTGCGCCGCGGGGTCTGAGGCTGTCGTCGATGATGGGTCGGTGTGCTCGCCTTGCCCCAGCAAGGTGTCAAATTCTTGCGCCACCAGATGGCGGTGATGCGCCAGTTGCTTCAAAAAGTCGTCCACTTGTTCATAGCCCATCGTCTGGGCGATCCACGCCAAGTCGGCGGGCTCGGTGGGCAAGATGTGGGTTTGTTGATCGTCCAAATACTGAATGCGGTGCTCAACGCGACGCAAAAACACATAGGCTTGCGCCATCGCATCGGCGGTGCTTGGCGGCATGAGGTTGGCTGCGCTGATGCGTTGCAGCGCCGTCAAGGTGGGGCGGGTGCGCAGTTCGGGAAATTGCCCGCCGCGCACCACTTGCAGCAATTGCACGGTGAATTCAATTTCACGGATGCCCCCGCGCGAGAGCTTGACATCGTTGCTGCGCTCGGGGCGCCCTGCATTGCGCTGCGCCGAGTGGTTGCGGATTTGCTGATGCAAATGGCGCAACGACTCAAACACGCTGTAGTCCAAATAACGGCGAAACACAAAGGGCATGACGGTGTCGCGCAGCGCGTGGGCGCTGGCCAAACTGCTGCGTGGTGCCACCACGCGGCTTTTGAGCCACGCAAAGCGTTCCCACTCGCGCCCTTGCACCAAAAAATACTCTTCCAAGGCCTGTCGCGACACCACACTGGGGCCAGAGTTGCCGTTGGGGCGCAAGGCCAAATCGACGCGAAACACAAACCCGTGTTCGGTGGTGTCACCGATGAGGTTGTAGATCAATTTCACAGCTTTGGTGAAATAGTCGTGGTTGCTGATGCGTCCCAAGCCATCCTCACGCCCCGTGGTCTCGCCGGCTTCGTCGTACACATAGATGAGATCAATGTCACTGGACACATTGAGCTCGCGCGCCCCGAGCTTGCCCATGCCGATGATCCACAGTTGAGCGCGCGCTTGTGTGGGACTGGCGGCGTTCACCGGATGACCATGCAAAGCGTCGAGTTGTTGGTGCGCTTCTTGATAGGCCTCCTCAAGTGCAAACTCGGCCAACTCGGTGACCGCACGGGTGATGGTGGCGAGCGACGCCTGTTGTGCGCCATCGAGCGTGACCAAGCGCTCCATCACCAGTTGGCGCAAAATCCGCAGCGCATCGCCACACGACCACCGTGCCCGCAAGGTTTGATAGCAAAGCTGCAAATTTGCCAAAGTGGGTGCACCGGGCGGCAACAAAACCAGTTCGTTGGCATAGCGGCGGCGCAAGCGTTGCACAAAGCGCGAATGAGCAGCCCAGTCAGCATCTGAGGGGGGGATAATCTGGGTCACGCTCGGCTCACCATGAAACTTTCGTCTTTCTTTTCAATGCAAACACGCCACACCACAGCATCGGTGTCTGTGTGGCAACGTGCTGTGTCTTGGGCCTTGCGCGGCGTGTTGGCCACCTGGGTGGTGATGGTCTTGGCCTGGGGTGCCTTGCATGTTTTCATTTTGCCGCGAATTGTGGCCCAACCCGATTGGTTAGAGCAACAAGCGACACGTGCTGTGGGTTTGCGCATGCAGTTGGGCGAGGTGCAGTTGGCCGGTGGTTGGTGGATGCCGTGGTTGACGTTTCAAGATGTGCGCGTGTTTGATGCACAACAGCGCGAAGCGCTGCGGCTCAAAGATGTGACCTTGGTGTTTTCGCCTTGGTCGCTGTTGCGGGGCGGCTTTGAGCAAGTGGTGCTAGATCAGCCAGAGCTGGACATTCGCCGCGATGCACAAGGCCATGTGTGGGTGGCCGGCGTGTCGGTGCAAGGGCAAGACGACGACACAGCGCTTGCCGATTGGTTTTTTTCACAGCATCAGTTTTTGATTCGACAAGGCACGGTGCACTGGCGCGATGAGCTCAAGCACGGCCCACAAGCGCCCGAGTTGAGCTTAGCGAAGGTGGATGTCACCCTGCTCAATGGCTGGCGCAGCCATGCGTTGCGATTGGATGGCACACCGCCTTCGGCCGTGGGCGAGCGTTTGTCGCTGCGTGGGCAGTTTGAGCAACCGCTGTGGGCACGCGCGGGAGATTGGCAGCAATGGCGTGGTCAGTTCTATGCGCATTTGCCCTACACCGATGTCAGTCAGCTGCGCCAGTGGATCAATCTCGACCAAGGCATGTCTTTGCAAGAAGGACGCGGCGCCCTGCATGCGTGGGTGGATGTCATCGAGGGCATGCCAGTGGGCGTGACGGCCGATGTCACCCTCGATGCGGTGCATGTCAAGCTCGGGGCTGATTTGCAGCCCTTGCGATTGAAACGGCTGCAAGGGCGTGTGGGGGCCAAATGGCAAAGCAGCGCCTACGAAGTCAGCAGTCAGGACTTGAGCTTTGAAACCGCAGAGGGTGAACGCTGGCCAGGTGGGCAAGTACGCGTGACATGGTTGGGTGACGATGCGCGCACAGGCAGTGTTCAGGTGGACCGTTTGGATTTAGACGCTTTGTCGCGTGTGGCCCAAAGGCTGCCACTGCCCCACACCGTGGGTGAGGCTTTGAACGCTTTGCAACCCAAAGGCCAAGCCAACCAATTGCACATCAGTTGGCAACGCCCCCTAGACCCCAAGGACACGGCATGGCAGTACACCGCCAAAGGCCAGCTGGTGCAATTGAGTCTGCAACATGCAGCACACAAAAATGCTTGGTGGGCCCATTGGCCCGGCGTTGAAAACGCGCAGATTGACTTTGAAGCCAACCAACAAAAGGGCAAAGCCAAGATCAGCCTGCAAAACGGCAGCGTGACCTTGCCCATGGGGTTGGATGAGGCGCGCATTCCGTTGTCTCAAGCGTCGCTTCAAGGCACTTGGCAAGTGGGTGCGTCGGACATGCAGGTCAACATCAGCCAAGCGTCGCTCAGCAACGAAGATGGCTCGGGCGATTTCAGTGGGAGTTGGAAAACTGGCCCTGGCCAGACCCCTTATCCGGGTGTGTTGGACTTGACCGCCAACTTCGAGCGCTTGCAAGCACAGCGTGTCTACCGCTATTTGCCCAACACACTGTCTCAGTCAGCGCGTCAGTATGTGGCACAGGCGGTGTTGGCAGGCGAGGGCAGCAAGGTCAAAGTGCGCTTGAAAGGTGCGCTGCATGACATGCCGTTCAACGACCCCAAGCTGGGTGAGTTCCGTGTGGTCGCGCAAGTCACCCAAGGACGCTATGCCTATGTACCGCCTGCGACCAAAACCAATACTGGCCTGGCCAAGCCTTGGCCGGTGTTGGAGCAGATCGACGGCGAGCTCATCTTTGACCGCAGCGCACTCACCTTCAAGGGCAAAACACATCTGAGCAACGCCCCCAAAGTGGGTTGGCACAAAGTGCAGGTGTCGGTGCCTGACCTGCATGACCCTGTGGTGTCGGTGTCGGGCGAAGGCCGCGGGCCTGTGCGCGATGTGTTGGCCATGGTCAACACGTCGGCCGTGGGCGCTTTGCTCGATGGCGCACTCGACAAAGCCCAAGCTTCAGGCGAAGCGGACTACAGCTTGGGCTTGACCGTGCCCGTTCAACAACTGGACAAAACACAGATCAAAGGACAGGTCTTGTTCAAGGACAGCGAGCTCCAAGTGGTGCCGGGCACACCGGTGTTGAACCGAGCCAAGGGCGCTGTGTTGTTCAACCAGGAAGGTTTTCAGCTCAAAGACTTCAAGGCCAAGGCGTTGGGGGGTGATGTTGAGTTGCAAGGCGGATTGACATGGGCCACCACCAACAGCAAAGCACCCACACAACTCAAAGCGCAGGGGCAATTCAGTGCGGATGGTTTACGCCAAGCCAAAGAGTTGGGGTTTGTCTCTCGACTGGCCACGAATGCCACAGGCAAAAGCAATTACCAGCTCACCTTGAACCTCAAAAGGGGACAGCCCGAATGGGTGCTGAGCAGCGATTTGCGTGGCATGGCATTGAACCTGCCCTCGCCCTTGAACAAGGCGGCCAACATCGCCATGCCCTTGCGGGTTGAAAATCAATTGACCAAAGAGAGTGTGTTGCCCAAGCCCAAGGTCCTGCAAGATGTGCTCAAGGTCAGCGTGGGGCGTGTGTTGGGGGCCTCTTACTTGCGCGACATAGGTTCAACACAGACCCGGGTACTTTCGGGCGGGGTATGGGTCGGTGCGATAGACAGTGCGCCCGTGCGAGACAAAGGCGTGGGGTTGAATTTGGCCTTGCCCTCGCTGGACGTGGACGCATGGTCAGAGGTGTTGTCACAGTGGACAGGCTTGCCCGTGGGCGTGGGCAAAGCCAGCCCTGGCAAAGCGAGCACCCCTTCCCCCATGGTGGGCGCTTCGGCTGAGGCCAACGCCGCCATGGACTATGTGCCCACCAGTCTTTCGGTGCGCGCTGAGCAAATCAAGGTGGCGGGACGGGCCATCCATGAGGTGGTGGTGGGCGGCACGTTGGCGGGTGAGCTGTGGCGGCTCAATGTTCGTGCCAACGAACTCAGCGGATTGGTCGAGTTGCGCCCGGCCACCGCCAACACGGCCTCGCAGTTGTATGCGCGCTTGTCGTATTTGAATATTCCCCCGAGCTTGGCAGCAGACATGGAAAATTTGTTGGCCCAGCAAACCGGCAACATCCCAGCTTTGGACATTGTGGTCAACGAGCTGACCTTGCGTGGCAAGAAACTGGGCCGCTTGGACATCGAGGCTGTTAACCAAGGTGCAGCCACAGCCAACAACCGCGAATGGCGACTCCATAAATTCAACCTCACCGTGCCTGAAGCCACGCTCACCGCCAAGGGGGATTGGTTGGCTGATGGCAACAACGCTCGCCGCACGCATTTGAATTTTGTGCTCGATGTGCGCGACAGTGGCCAACTGCTGACCCGCTTGGGCACACCCAATGCCGTGCGTGAGGGGCGCGGAAAAATGCAAGGCCAAATCACCTGGCGTGGCTCACCCATGACCTTGGATTACGCCAGCCTGTCCGGCCAAGTCAACATCAACATTGAAAAAGGACAGTTTTTAAAAACCGAGCCGGGTGCAGCGCGCTTGTTGGGCGTGTTGAATTTGCAAGCCTTGCCCAGACGCTTGGCGTTGGATTTCAACGATGTGTTCAAAGAAGGTTTTGTGTTTGACTTTTTCAGAGGCGATGCGCGGATTGACCAAGGCGTGGCCTACACCAACAACTTGCAAATGAAAGGCGTGGTGGCGGGTGCGCTCATCGAAGGGCGTGCTGATTTGGCACGTGAAACGCAAGACCTCAAAGTGGTGGTGGTGCCCGACATCAATGCAGGCACCGCGTCGTTGTACATGGCCGCCATCAACCCGTTGGTGGGCTTGACCAGTTACTTGGCGCAGTTGGTGTTGAGCAAGCCCTTGGTCAAAGCGGGCACCACCGAATACCGCGTGGATGGCAGTTGGGCGCAACCCCGTGTGACCGAGGTCAACTGATGCCCTTGGTGTTGCCCACGCTCTCGGCCTTGGTGCGGCGTCGATGGGGCTTGTGGGGCTTGTTGGTCGCCTTGGTGATCACCATGTTGGCCACGCTGGTGTGGTTGGCAGGTCGCTATGAGGCCAGCCAATGGCAAACGCGTTTGGAGCGTGACACCAGCGATGCCATCAGTGATATCCGCACGGCGCTCACGCGCAATGTGCAAACCCTGCAAGCCTTGCCTTTTGTCAATCCCAAAGCAGACAAGTGGCAACAAGAGGCCATGGTGTTGCTGCGCGGCCACCGTGAGTGGGTGCGCCTAGAGCGCCGCGATGCAGAGTTGAATCTGATCAGCAGTGTGGACACGCCTTACCGCGCTGCGGTGTTTGAGCGTTTGGGGCGAGCCGCGCAACGCGCCGATATCGCGCAAGCCTGCGCCTTGGCCAAGCGTACCAGTGGGCCTGGGTACAGCGCCAGCAACTATGTGCCACAAGCCAATGGCACGGGCTTGGAAGTGGTCGAGTTGTGCATGCCCAGTGTGGTGGATGGTCAGTTGGTGGGCTTTACCGTGGCCAGTTACGCCTTGAGTGAAATGTTGCTCAACATGGTGGGGCCGCAACTCAAGCGCGGTCAGATGGTGGCCTTGACCGAGGCCGATGGCACGCGACTGGCCGTGCACGGTGCTGAGCGGCGCGGCAGCCGTTTTTTCACGGCCCATCAACTGTTGGACTTGCCCGGTTGGACGGTGGTGCTGCGCATGGACAGCTGGCGCGCCGCGCCTGATTTGTTTCCCAATGTGTTGACCGCTTTGGTCACGGCCATGGCCATTGCCTTGGTCACGGTATTGTTGTTGCTCGCACGTGACATGCGGCGGCGACAAAAAGTGGAGTCTGACTTGGCCGATGCGCTGGCGTTTCGCAAAGCCATGGAAGACTCGCTTGTCACAGGTTTGCGCGCGCGCGACAACCAAGGGCGCATCACCTACGTCAACCCAGCGTTTTGTGAAATGGTTGGCTTTGAGGCCAAAGCGTTGGTGGGCAAAGGCATTCCCGCGCCCTACTGGCCGCCTGAGCGCGTCGATGAATATGGCAAACGCCAAGCCCTGCGCTTGGCAGGCAATGCACCCCCACGTGAGGGGGTGGAGTCGGTGTTCATGCGACACAACGGCGAGCGCTTTGAGGTGCTGATTTTTGAGGCGCCGCTGATCAATGCGCAAGGCCAACAAACAGGCTGGATGGGCGCCGTGCTCGACATCAGCACGCAACGCCGCGTGGAAGAAATGTCGCGCACCAGCCAAGAGCGTTTGCAAGCCACCGCACGTTTGGCCACCGTGGGTGAGATGGCATCCTTGCTCAGCCATGAACTCAACCAGCCCTTGGCAGCGATATCCAGCTACGCCACTGGCAGTTTGAACCTGTTGCAAGAGGGCGCCGTGCCTAACCCAGAGCTGGCCGATAGCCTCACCAGTGCGGTGCAACGCATTGCACAACAAGCCGAGCGGGCGGGCAAGGTCATCAAGAGCGTGCACGATTTTGTACGGCGTCGCGATCAATCGCGCGAAGCGGTCAGCCCGCGCACCTTGCTCGACAACGTCATGCCTTTGGTGTCTTTGCAGGCACGCAAATTGGATGTGCAAGTGGTGGTGCAGTGCCCAGACGGGCTACCAACCGTTTGGTGCGACCGCACGATGGTGGAGCAAGTGCTGCTCAACCTGGCACGCAATGGCATGCAAGCCATGGCCGATGAGCACACGTCGCACAAAACACTCACCCTCACTGTGCGTGTGGCGGCTTCAAACCAAGTCAGCCGTTGGTTGGAGTTTTGTGTGGCCGATGTGGGGGCGGGCATTGCTCCCGATGTGGCGCAACAACTCTTCACACCGTTTTTCACCACCAAAGTCGAAGGCATGGGTCTTGGCTTGAGCTTGTGTCGCACAGTGGTGGAGCAGCATGGTGGCTACCTAGGGCATGCGCCCAATGTGCCGCGAGGCACGGTGTTCAGTTTCACCTTGCCACAGGTCTGACGCACAATACATCGCTTCAAAGACCGATTCCTATGCAACCCAGCAAAGATGTAGAAGTGTTCATCGTCGATGACGATGCCGGTGTGCGCGAGGCGCTGGCGTGGCTGTTGCGCTCACGCCATTTGGCCAGCCGCAGTTTTGAGAGTGCCGATGTGTTTCTCGCCTTCTTGAACCAAGGCAGCCGTATCTGGCAGCCCCAACAAGCCAGTTGCCTGTTGCTCGATGTGCGCATGCCAGGCACCAGTGGTTTGGCCTTGTTTGAACAATTGCTGGCGCGTCAGTTGTTGACGCTGATGCCAGTGATTTTTTTGACCGGACATGCGGATGTGCCTACCGCAGTGGACGCGGTCAAACGCGGCGCATTTGACTTTTGTGAAAAACCTTTTTCAGACAACGCCTTGGTAGATCGCATTGAGCTGGCGCTGGAGACCTCGGCCTCGCATTTGAAAGCGCTGCGCAGCACACAACAGGTGCAACAAAACATGTTGGAACTGACCGATCGCGAGCGCGATGTGATGCGTTTGGTGGTGGAGGGTTTGCCCAACAAACTGATCGCCGACCAACTGGACATCAGCGTGCGCACCGTCGAGGTTCACAGAGCGCGTGTGTTTGACAAAATGCAAGTCAAGTCAGCAGTGGAGTTGGCCAACTTGCTACGGGCTGTGTGAGCTTGGCGTGGCTAAGGCTTGCGCTCATCCGGCTCATCGGTGGTTGCGTTGGCCTGCGCGTGAGCGGCTTCATCCTCCTCGCGACCTGAAAACATGGTCCACCACACAATCAACACCAGCAAGCAACCCGCACCCAGTGCTTCAAGCAAAATCAGCCACATGAAACAACTCCTGAGGGCTTTGTCATGGGCGCTGATTGTAGGAAGCTTGGTGTCTTGTGGCACCGGCCCTGCGCGGCGTGGGGGCATCGATGAACCTGCTCGGCCGGTGGCGCCACCCGTTGCCAAAGAATTGCCCCCTGCGCGTGCCAGCGGTGCCTTAGCGGGCATGCCCAACACGCCTAACCCACAACAAGCCTATCGCAGCCGATGGGTGAGTGTGTCGTGGAACGACTTGCCCGGTTGGCAAAACGATGGCTTGCACGACGCATGGAATGCCTGGCTGCAAAACTGCGAACGCCCTGGCCC
>JACCEA011130886.1_pt1 | contig 11920 bp, 12 predicted proteins | sample 7449851 | NCBI WGS metagenome assembly JACCEA01 (sample SAMN15323453, study PRJNA562643) | freshwater metagenome | isolation source: river surface water | place: USA:Blue River Watershed | collected 2017-08-18 | reverse complement strand
TGGCTTCGGAGATTCGGTTGCGGATGCAGAAGTTCGGTGCCACCGCTGAGGATCGCGCGAGGCTCAGGATTGTGTTGGCGGATGCTGATGAGAAGGATGCGAAGCGGTCGGTGCCTGCTGGGTCGTCGTCGGCTAGGGAGCGGCGGGGGCCGTTGAAGGCGGTCTAGGGCGATGCCGTGGAAGCCGTCTGAGCCGGGGGAGCGGCCAACGTTGGGGTTCTTGGCGATTGATTGGATGACGGAGAACCTGTGTCGGCCTGAGGTTCAGGAGTATGAACCGTTCGTTCCGACGCGGGAGCAGGAGGACTTCCTTCTCGAGTTCTACGAGCTGCATCCGATAACGGGCGCGCGGAGGGTTCACCGGGCCGCCTTGTCCCGGAGTCGCGGGTGGGGCAAGAGCCCGTTCACTGCGGCTATCGCTTGCTTCGAGGCGCTAGGGCCTGCCTTGTGTGACGGTTGGGATGCCTACGGGCAGCCTGTGGGGGTGCCGTGGTCCACGGTGAGGAAGCCGTTGGTGGAGATCGCGGCCGTGTCCGAGGATCAGGTCGACACGAACACCTGGTCACCACTGTTGGACATGCTGGCGCGGGGGCCGGTGATCGACAACTATCCGGGAACTGAGCCGATGCAGGGGTTCGTGAACCTGCCGTTCGGGCAGATCAAGAAGCGGACTGCGGCTGCTGGGTCGGCTAAGGGTGCGCCAGCACATTTTTGTGTCTGTGACCAAACGGAGGAGTGGACCCCGAGCAACGGGGGCCGTCGGTTGTTCAACACGTTGTTGAACAACGTGGTGAAGCGTGGCGGGCATTTGTTGGAGTCGCCGAATGCGTACACGCCGGGGATGGATTCGCAGGCTGAGGCGACGATGCAGTCGTTCCGGATGGATCGTGAGGGTAAGACGAAGATCGAGGGCGGGATTCTGTATTCGCATCGGGAGGCTCCCCCGGAGACTGACTTGGGGGATCGGGAGTCCCTGCTTCGTGGCCTGGCGGTGGCCTATGGGGATTCGGCGGATGTGGAGTTGTGTGCGATCCATGATCCGCCGTGTGTGCGACCGGGCTGGGTTGATCTGGCGCACATCCAGGCGCGCGTGTGGGACCCGGACGCGGACCCGCAGTTGTCGCGTGCTGACTGGTTGAACCAGATCACGCATGCATCGGATTCGTGGTTGTCGCAGCCGGAGTGGGCGCGGTGTGTAGTGCCGGAGTCGTTGCGTGACAAGGATGTGGTGACCCTCGGGTTCGACGGGTCGGTCCGGGATGATGCGTCGGCGTTGGTGGCGTGTCGTGTCGAGGACGGGCATGTCGAGTTGTTGGACGTGTGGGAGCCGTTGGCGTTGGTGGGGTCGGGGCTGGAACCTGAGGTGGATCGGGTGGCGGTTGATGCAGCAGTGAAGCGTGCGTTTGCTCGGTTTGATGTGGTGGGGTTTTATGCGGACCCGGCGTTGTGGCAGGGGTATGTGGATGCGTGGACGCGGGATTTCGGGGCGAAGTTGAAGGTGCGGGCGACGCAGCAGCGGCCGATTGAGTGGTGGTGCAGTCGTCCAACAGCAGTTGTGGCTGCTACAGAGAGGTTCCATAGTGCGGTGTTGAATGGGGAGCTGTCGCATGACGGGAACTCGACGTTGACGGCGCATGTGTTGAATGCGCGGCGGCGGATCGGGCGTGCGGGGGTGACGATCGCGAAGGATGCGCCGAAGTCGTCGCGGAAGATTGATGCGGCGATGGCGGCTGTGTTGGCGTTCGAGGCTAGGTCGGATGCTGTGGCGCAGGGTGTGGATGGTGGGGACACTTGGTTCGTGCCGTTCCGGGTCCGCTGACCCCCGGTCTGCTGCCCCTATGTGTCGTTGGGGGAGTCGATGTGTTAGTCTGCGGAAAGCGTTGACAGGTAGTACACCTATGCCTTGAGTCCGCTGACCCCCTCAACTCCCCCTTCTTCTTCTCACCCTGCACCCTTTCGGGTTGCGGGGTTTTCGTCATGCCCTTGGAGGTGCCCTGTGGCTGTTCGCTGGACCTCTGAGGCTGGTGTCGCTGTCGCAACCGTTGACGCGGCAGCAGGCCCCGAACTGATCCAGCTCACCGCCATGACAGCGGGCCGTGTCGTCCGCGTCCGCCGCACCGACTCCACCGCCAACACAGTCACCGTCGATGTCGTCGACGGTCTCACCCTCGATGGTGTCGCCTCCGGTGCCGTCACCATCCCAGCGAACGGCACCCGCGACTTCCAGGCCATCGACGGCGGTTTCGAATCCTATGGTGCCGCCGGCGGTGGGGGTGGTGGGGGTTCGACGGTTGTTGCGTCACCTGATGGTGAGTTGGTCGTTGATGGTGTTGCGGTGTCGTTGGCGACTGATGCTGAGGTTGCTGCGGCGATCGCTGCTGTGGCGTCGGCGAAGGCTGATGTTTCGGCGTTGGCGGGGTATGTGCCGACGTCAGTGATTGCGACGGATGCTGGGGTTGCTGCAGCGCAGGTGCCGTTGAAGGCGACTGCTGGTGTGGCAGTGGATGGGGACTTGGCGGCGCAGACGCCGACCGACCCGGATAAGCCTGGGATCTATTTGGGTGAGTACGACGGCCGTCGCCGCTTGATCTTGAATGAAGGCCGTGACGGTTCGGATGCCCCGGTGGCTGTGTGGGACATCAACAACGCTGACGGCTATTTGACGTATGTGCGTGATGGTGTGGAGAAGTTTCATCATGGGGAGACGGCGGCGGAGTTCAAGACTCCGGTGTCGGTGCCCAGGTATGCGACAGTGAACCTGCCTGACCCGGCAACTGTTCCGGAAGGGTCGGTAGCGTACGACACCACTATCGGGGATCAAGTACAGGCCAGGGCGGGGGCTTGGGCGAGGGTGGCTCCAACTGCTGCCGCCCTCGCAACTGACGCAGCCTTCACAGGCAAGTACGCTCCCGTTGACTCTGGTGCATGGGTAGACATCACCCAGCGAGGCATCCGCTGCGATGGCAGCGACGAAGGTGCGGCATTACAGGCACTTCTCGGCACGCTTACCGCTGTAGGTGCTGGAGCCTTCATACCAGCGGGGAAGGTGGTCACCACCTCGACGCCGATCCAACCGCCTGCCGGGTCGCGGATCGATGGCCGTGGCACGGTCCGGATGACGACAGTGAATCAGCCAGCATTTGATGTGCTGAACCGTGACAGTGTGAGCATCTCTGGCATCACGATCGAGAACGTGGCTACTCGTGCATACTTGGCGACCGGGTTCCGTGGGTCTGCCGGGTACGTATATTCGGCTGGGATCTGGTCGAACTCTGAACGCGGCATCTTCCGTGACCTGAGTATCAAGGGGTTCACGTCAGGGATCTACTTGAATTCGTGGACGTCCGGCAGCGACTTCACTGCCATGAAGTACGGCAACATCGTCCAAGATGTCACAGTCGAGAACGTGGACTTCGGACTCTTGGCTGTGGGCCAGGACTCGCCAGTGATCCGTGGCCTTCGGGGCTCCTATTCGATGGCGGCTGGGTCATCGAATCCGCCGCACCTGATCTATTGGTCGGACGGCATTGTCGGCACGAGCGCGTCACGTAATGTGACGGTCGCTCAATGCGCTGTGACGTCTGGTGCGGAGTCTTATGCGTTCCAGTTCAAGGGTGTGCGGGGCGGCACGGTCAGTGGCATATCGGCTCTGAACAGTTCGGGCATCCTCGCTGTCTTCGACTGTCAGGACGTACAGTTCTCGGGCATTTCGTCTCGTGGTAACACTGCAACATCAAGCGGAATGGTTTTCTTCGGGGATGCTCTTTCTCAGCGGGTGACCGTTGATGGTGTATCCCTACAGATGGCGACGGAGTCGCGTCTGGCGCGAGTCGACGGCGTCGATTGCCGTCTCTCGAACTTGTCGGCCAGCGTCAACCATGCTGCGACGGCTGATCAAGCAGAGGTGACCATTCAGGGGACTCGCTGCTCCATTGATGGTGTCTCGGTCGTCAACTCATCCACGACCGGTGGCTGGCGCGTCGTCGATGTCGTGGGTGGGACAAGCCCGTCCGTCAAGGGTGTGCGGGCTCTTTACTGCCGCACAGGCATCTTCATCAATGCCGCGTCATCCGGCGCGATCGTTGATGTCGCACCGAACGAGATCGTGGGCGCGGTCGGGTTCGGCGGGTTCCGCGCCATCGACGTCAACTCTGCGACAGCAGAGGTTGCTCAAAAGTCTCGGCGGCTCACGTACACGGGAACTGGCGGCACGTTCACGTTTCAGCCGGCGATGGCTACCGTACATGAGGTCACTCTGACGGGTGCTACTGCTGTGACTGTGGCGGCACCGTACCCGTTTGCTACGACGGTTGGCATGCAGATCACGGTTGAGTTCTACAACTCGAGGGGTGGGGCGGCTGGTGTGTTGTCGTGGAATGGCGCGTTTCAGTTTAAGGGTGGGGCGGCCGTGGCGTCGCCTGCTGCTGGGCAGCGTGTGTCTGCCACGTTCACCTATAACGGAGTGAACTGGGTGGAGGTGGCTCGAGCGCCGCAGGCGGTTGGGTCTACATCTGGAACCCTTGCCGCCGGTAACGACGCAAGGATCGTTGGGGCCGTGCAGTCGTCGGGGCCTATCGGGTTCTATGGGGTGGCTCCTGTGGCTCGGCAGGCGGCGGCGCCTGCGGCAACAGACGCAGCTTCGACACAGGATTTGGTGAATGATTTGCGGGACAAGCTTGTGACGCTCGGGTTGTTGTCTTAGTAGTTGCGACACCAACGCCGACAAGGGCGGCTAGTGTGGATGAGGGGCGAGCGAAGGCCAGCAGTGGTGGACATTGAGGAAGCTTGCCCACTGGGTTGTGCCACCATCCAGGCGTTGACCGAATGCCCGATCAGCACCATCCCCCGTCCAGGCGGGATCTGATGGGCCGAATCTAGGAACAGGGGAGGTGAGCTGTCGTGTCGATTGATATCCTGGCACTCCCAGAGTCTCGAAAGACTGGCACTCCCTCGTCTGAGATGGGTCGTGGCTGGCTCCTGGCGAACCTCTACCGGGAACTCCAACACCCCGACCGGGTGACCCGTCTCGACCGCCTCGACAACTGGTATCAAGGCAACCCCGACCTCCCACACGTCCCCAAAGCGGCCCGTGAAGCCGTCCGCCAATTCCACGAACTCGCCCACACCAACTTCGCGCTCCTCCTCGCCGAAGCAGTCAGGGAACGGCAGAGAGTCCGTGGTATCCGCACCGCCGCCGACGATGACGCCACAGGTGACGGGGAAGCATGGCTGCTGTGGAAGCAGATGCGCATGGCCATCGTGTCCGCTGACATCCACCGCCTGAAAGCCCGCTTCGGCACCGCCTACGGACTCACCTCAGCCCCCGCCGACGACGAACCCGACATCCCCATCGTCACCGCCGAAGACCCCCGCAACTGCATCGCAGACACGGACCCGTCCCGCCCATGGATCGCCCGCACCGGCCTGAAACTCCTGCACGACCCCGCCGAGCAGGTGACCCGTGCCTACCTGTACCGTCCCGGCCGCGTCGATGTCGCCTACAAGGAAACCCGGTCCAAGACAGCAGCCCGCTTCGACCCGAACACGTGGGCGTGGGACGAAACCCGTTCAGGCATCTTCCAAGACGTCAACAAGGTCACTCTCCCTGACCTGATGCCGTTGATCCCTTATGAAGCTCTCGACGGGATGGGCGAGTTCGAGCAGCATTTGACGTTGCTGCGGCGGATCAACTTCACCGTCCTCCAACAACTCACCATCGCCGTCCTCCAAGCGTTCCGTCAGCGAGCCATCAAAGGCGGGCTACGCCCCAACGACGACAACGGCAACCCCATCGACTACAACGCCATCTTCACTGCCGACCCCGGAGCCCTCTGGTCCCTCCCCGAAGGCGCAGAGATCTGGGAATCCGGTCAAGTGGACCTGTCGGGCATCGCGAACATGATCCGCGACGACATCCGCAAGCTCGCTGCCGTATCCCGGACGCCGTTGCCGATGCTCGACCCCTCCGGAGAGAACCAGTCCGCTGAAGGCGCACAACTGTCCCACGAAGGCATGGTCCTCAAAGTCGAAGACCGCAACAGCCGTGACGGCATCTCCCACGCCGCCCTCATGCGCAACGCCTCCCAATGGCTCGGACGAGACATCACCGACGTAGACATCATCTGGGCACCACCCCGGCGCGCATCCCTCGCCGAACGCGGCTCCGCCCTCGCCCAAGCAAGCGCTGCAGGAGTCCCCTTCGCCACCCGCATGACCGAGTTCGGTGGCTTCGACCCCGCCGACGTCGACCGCATGCTCATCGAACGCGAAGACGACCTCATCTTCACCCAACGCGCCGCCGAACTGAAAGCCGCTGCTTCGCCGGCGCCGACTGACGCCACGAACACGACCTCGAGCTCGGATGCGACACCACCCGCTGATGAGGCCACACCGCCTGCCACAGGGGATCAGACGGCCACCTGATGGCTACCGACGTCACCACGGAAACCGCCGTCCTGATCGCCGCCCACGCCGCGTCCCGTGACGACGCCATCAACTCCACCACTGCCGCTGTCACTGCTGCCGCGACAGCATGGGTGCGGGCAGGTGGCAGCGACCATGCCGCGATCACCCGGTGGGCGAAACATGCTGCAACCCAGACCCGATCCGGGCAACGCACCGCCACCGTTTCCGCCGCCGCATATTGGGCACGCCTCCTACGCCTCCTGACGGGACGTACTCAACCGTCACCGCGTCTCATCGACCCAGCCACCATCCGAGGTGGCGTCCCCCTTGACGTGGTTCTTGGCCGCGCCGCCGACTACACCCGATGGCTGTACGCCTCCCAAGGCCCCGACACCACACCCGAACTACGTCTCGACTATGCACGGGAGTCGTGGAGCCGTCGCCGGGACTGGGATACGACCGCCCTCACCGACCCACCCACGATCGCACCACGTGAGTTGACGCGGGAAGAGATCACCAACCGGGTCCTCGAACGCATCGGCGTCCTCACCGCCGACTCGATCGCTGCTGCTGAACGCGACCAGATCGCTGCCGCATTGAAGAAGGCCCCCAATGCGGTGACGGGGTATCGGCGCGTCGTCCGCCCCGAACTCGCCAAGTCGGGTTCCTGTGGCCTCTGTCTTGTGGCTAGTACCCGCCGCTACCTCCGCGAAGATTTGATGCCGATGCATTCCAACTGCAACTGCATCATCGTCCCCATCATCGGCGCAGAGGGCGGCGACGGTGACCCCGGTGCCGCCATCAACGACGAAGACTTGAAACAGTTCTACGACAACGCAGGCGGCAACACCGCCGCGAAGCTCCGCGCCACGAAATACCGGATCGTGGAGCATCCCGAACTCGGCCCCCGCCTGGTCGCCGCGTAACCCACTGAACCCCTCAACCCGCCTTGCCCGTGTCATACGGCTGGGGTGGGTGAGTCGGCCACGCCTGCGCGTGGAAACCCTTACCCCTCAACGGTTCCGTCATGGAACCTGCTTGGAGAACCCATCCCATGTACGTCAACAAGCTGCGCCTCCCGTTCCTCGCCATGGTCGACAGCGGCACCGAGTCTGGTGGCGGCACGCCCCCTGTCCCCAGCCCCGCTGACATGCCCTCGAAAAGGCCGACCGAGCCCGCTGCAGACCGTGCCTCACCCGTTGAGCCTCCTGCGCCTGCACTTGGCGCACACGGCTACCCGGAGGGTGTCGCCATCGCCGACATGACCCCGGAACAGCAGGTCGCCTACTGGCGTTTCCACGCCCAGAAACATGAGAAGACTCTCCGTGCGACTCAGAAAGAGTTGAACGAGAAGGGCTCTCGCGTCACCGAACTCGAAGACGCCGCCCGCACCGACGCCGAGAAAGCCATCGAACAGGCCCGCCGCGAAGGCGAGCAGGCAGGCCGCGCCGCCGCCGCCGCCGAAGCCCGCACCACTTACGGCACCCAGTTGGTCGAAACCCGCCTCGACGCCGCAGCCGCAGCGAAAGGCATGACCCCCGAACAGATCCGCGCCCTCGCCGGCGACGCGACCCGGTTCTTGGGCGCGGATGGTGTCGATGCGGATGCGTTGACTGCGTTCCTCGGCGCTTTGCCGGACAAGGCTGCTGACCCGACGCCTGCACCGCGTGACCTCGGCGGCGGCCGACGCCAGTCCGCGAACACTTCCGGAGTCCAGAAGGGACTCGACGGATACGCCGAGAAGTTCGGCCGCCGCAAGACCAACCCCTGAAACGAACCACGCCGCAACGGTTTCCGCCACGGACACCGGGGCTTGTGGACGCCATGACTCACCCATTGGGGGAGTCGACCTCAATCCTCGTCCAACGGAGGAACCATGCAACTGGTTACCAGCAGCACCACCTATCAGGCTGAGAAGCAGAACTGGCTTTACAGCCACGACGGTGCGAAGGGTGCGAAGCCCGCAACCCTCGCCATCGCCCTGTTCACGAAGGCGACCCATTTCCCGAACGGTTACCTGCCGTCCGGGCTGGAACTCGCCGTCGTCACTCAGGCCGGACCCAACCTCGGGAAGTTCGGCCCCTACGACCCTGCCGCCTCGGACGGCCGCCAGAACAGCATCGTCTACCTGTTCACGGCGACCGAGGTCCGAGTCGAGACCGCCGACGTCATCGGCACCGTCCTCGACGGCACCTACACGCCCACGATCGTGAAGTCGAAGCTTCCGATCCCCACCAAGCTGACCGCCGCCACCGAAGCCACTGTCGGTCGCCGGTTCATCTTCGAGAACTGATCGGAGGACTGACGTCTCATGGCTCTGTGGACTTCTGTCATCGACCCGGCTGAACTGACCGGGTATGCCCGTGGTGCTCTCGCGGACCTTCCGCAGCATCAGTCGGCCCTGCGAGCGTTCCTGCCTTCACGGCTGGTGAACGACATCGAATGGTCGACGTTCGTCGGCCAGGGCGGCCTCGACAAGGCCGCCATGTACCGGAACTATGACGCGACGTCGCGGGTCGCGGAACGCCCTGCCGCGCAGAAGATGCGCGGTGAACTGCCGCCCATGTCGGAGGAACTGCGTCTCGGCGAATACGAGATCCTGCGGAAGCGCGCCGACCCGGACGGGCCGATGCGTGACGCACTCATCAACGACGCCATCACCCTGGCGAAGCGGATCGAAACCCGGCTCGAGATCGCCCGAGGCCAGGTCCTCGAGACCGGCAAGATGACGATCAACGAGAACCGGGTCATCACCGAGGTGGACTTCGGACGTGACCCGGCGTTCACCACCAACGTCACGACCATGTGGAACAACTTGGCGACGTCGGACCCGATCACTGACCTGGCCGGTGCAGTGTCGGTGTATCGCCGGAAGAACGGTGTCTCCCCGGGTGCGGTCCTCATGTCTGAGAAGGTGAATTCGCTTCTTCTCGGCAACGCTTCGATGCGTGCCGCGTTCGGTACCCTCGTGGGTACTCCGACGCTGCTGCCGCAGTCGAAGCTGGATTCCCTGTTCGGGGAGTACCGGATCCCGCCCGTGTTCATCTACGACAAGATGATCGAGGACGGCTCGGGTAACCAGGTCCGCATCATCGACGAGAACAAGATCATCCTCCTGCCCGCTCCGGTGGGTGTGGAGGATTGGCAGTCCACCGAGTTGGGTGCCACGTTCTGGGGTCCGACCGCTGAGTCGACCGAGTACGGCGATTCGTCGTACGACTTCGTCGGCAATGAGCCGGGCATCCTCGCCGCCGTCCACAAGGAGGACCGTCCGGTCGCGGTGTGGACGAACGCTTCGGCGATCGCGATGCCGGTGTTGGCGAACCCGAACCTGTCGATGACCGTGACGGTGGCGACCTGATGGGCCGCCGTCTGGCGAGGTACTACCTCGTGAACGGGCAGAGCTATGGTCCGGGCGATGAGGTGCCCGCTGATGTCGCGGCCCGTCTGGGCGAGGACGCTTGGGAGGGCGGCGCTTCCCCGGCCGTCGTCCCAGCCGAGGACCCTGCCCCGGTCGCACCCGTTGTCGAGGTAGTCCCGGAACCGGTTGCGGTGGAGGCTGACACAGCCGAACCCGCCGCCGCCGAGGCTGCCCCCGTGGTTGAGCCGGCCCCGCCTGTTGCCCCTGTGGTGGCGGGTGGGGAGCCGCCCCGGATCGGTAAGGGCTCGTCCCGCAGCGCGTGGGTGACCTACGCCGACAGTATCGGTGTCGTCTTCGCGGATGACGCTGGCCGCGACGACATCATCGCCGCAGTCGACGCCGCCAAGCGCGCCGAATAGTCGGAGAGAGGGGCCGTCATGGCGTACACGTCCGCCTACTACATCAGTGGGAAGTGGCGGCCCCTCACCCCCGACACCCCGGAATGGGTGCGGACGGAAACCCTCATCGGGGAAGCCGAAGCACTCTTGAACAGGTTGCTGCCGAACCTGGCGGCTCAGGTCGCCTCCGGTGCCGTGGATCCGACCCTCGCCAAGATGGTTGTGTCGGATGCGGTGATCCGTGTCCTGCAGAACCCGGCCGGGGTCACCATGCAGACCCTTGGCCCGGAGTCGGTGCAGTATTCGGGTGTCCGACAGCTCGGGGTCCTCGCGTTCACTGATGCGGAACTGGCTCTGCTGCAACCCGACACGGACCCGATCGACGGGACCGTCACCGTCGACGGGTGGGTCGTTGGGTCCGCACAGTTGCGGGTGCCGCCGCCGTCGCTGTGTGATCCTCAGCGCTGATGTTGCATCCCCTCGCCTACGGCGTCACCCTGACTGTCCTGCATCGGGTCCAGTCAGGAAAAGACGTCCTCGGGAAACCCTTGTGGACCGAAACCGAAACCACCTATTCGGGGTGTGGTTGGTGGCCTGGTGGCGTGTCCCGGAACATTCGCGCATCCGCTGAAGTCAGCCAATCGGACTGGCGGAACCAAGTCCAATCCGATGCGCAAGCCATGTTCCCTGACGGTGCCGTCATCGACGCCAACGACCGCGTACGCCTCCCTGACGGGTCCTTGTGGGAAGTCAACGGTGAAGCCGCCCAATGGCATTCGCAGCTCACGAACTCCACGACAGGTGTCCTCGTGTCCCTGAACCGTGTCACCGGATAGGAGCGGGTTCGTGGCTGATTACAGGCACTTCTACGACGAGTTCGGTGATCACGTCCTCGCTGCCGGGTTCATGGTTGCGGAGATGGCTCGCCGCGCAGAGGTCGGCGCCGAGTTCGCTCGGGGGATCGCCCCTGTGGAAACCGGCGAGTTCAAGGAGTCGATCAAGGCGGGTGCTGACGTCCGCCCCAGCTCGGGCAGGTATAAGCGGCGGGCACGCGGCTACGTCGAATCCGATGACGAGAAGGCCCCGTGGATCGAGTTCGGCACTCATGGCCGTCAGGGTGCCCGTGTCCTCGGCCGCGCTCTTGACGCGATGCGGTCCGCATAGTGTTCGCGCCTGTCCCGATCCTGCTGATTCATGAACTGGCGCAAGCGTTCCCGTCCGCCATGGTCGGTGTCGAACTCCCCAGTCGAGCAGAGGACTTGGACGGCCCCTTCATCCAAGTGAACCGATTCGGCGGCGGCGGGAAACCCATCACCCTCGACCGGGCACACGTCGACATCGACATCTGGCATTCGACGCTCCCAGCAGCGGAAGTCGTTGCCGCACAAGTCGCCGCATGGATGGTCACCCGTCTCCCCGGAACCCGCACCACTGTCCCTGTCCCTGCTGATTCCGGGCTGTCGGCCCCTGTCACCGTCACTGGTGTCTTCGCACATGTTGAAGCGCAATCGGGGATGTCGGCGCGGGCAACAGGGAACCCGCACCTGTGGCGGGTCGGTGGCGCATTCACCGTCATCGTCCACGACAACACCCCTCTCTAAACCCCTTCTCCGAGAACCCCTCCACGTCACGTGGCGATGGGGGTCTCAGTCACGCCCTGAAACCCCCCTGACACATCCAAGATTTGGAGTCACAACAATGGCAATCTCCACTGGCTTCGTCCTCGCCGGTATCGGCGCAGCTGGCCCGTCATCCGC
>JACCEA010507563.1_pt1 | contig 11921 bp, 12 predicted proteins | sample 7449851 | NCBI WGS metagenome assembly JACCEA01 (sample SAMN15323453, study PRJNA562643) | freshwater metagenome | isolation source: river surface water | place: USA:Blue River Watershed | collected 2017-08-18 | reverse complement strand
CAATTGAATCGGTTGAAGATGCAGAAGTGGCAATGTTAAATCCATTTCCGATTAAATAGTAGAGAGTTCCAGGTTCTTTTTCAGATTGAGCGACGATTCCATTAAATTTTAATTCTGAAATAGATTTTGGATTCGTAGAACAACCTATAAACGTAAATACAACAATCAATAGGGTGAATGCAAGTAGTTTCATTTTCATTTTTTAATCTTAAGGTTTCGAAGATAGCTTTTTTTAAAATGATTTGTACTTCGGGATTTATCAAAATTAACTTTGGAAATCTTAAGCATAATGCGTTATACGCTCTGTTGTCCTCCGTGCCTCAGTGGTGAAAATATTAAGTGAAGTGAAACTCATAGCGAAGCGTCTCTTGCGGCCTCTTTTTTTCTTAGCTCCTCCGCGTTAAAAAATTATTAGTGCGTTGAAAAACTAGAACTCCCCTTCAAGTTCCACTTCCATGAACTCATGCGTAATCGGATGACGAAACGAAATGCATTCTGCGTGCAAGTGCAAACGCGTTGAGCGTGTTCCATACAAATCGTCACCAACGATTGGACAATTTAAGCCCTGCGGATGTGCTGCGTGGACACGTAATTGATGGGTGCGACCTGTGATTGGATAAAAGTGAATCTTGGTGCGACCATCTTTGCGTTCGATGACTTTCCACTTTGTTTGTGCGGGTTTACCGTGTTCAAAACATACCAATTGGCGCGGACGATCTTCTAAATCAACACGCAAAGGCAAATCGATGAACCCTTCGTCTTCTTTGACAATTCCTTCGAGTAAAGCAACATAGCGTTTTTTGACCACGCGCTTGATGAACTGTCGTTGGATTTGTTTGTGGACAGCCAATGTTTTCGCGGCAATCAATAAGCCGGACGTTGACATGTCTAAACGATGCACCACCAACGGACCTGTTGCATCTGGATACAAAACCTGTAAACGTGTTAATACTGAATCATCGATGTTTTTTCCTGGAACGGATAGAAATTCTGCTGGTTTATTGATAATCACCACGTGTTCATCTTCCCAAACGATGGATAATTCTTTTCCTTCAGCTGGATTCGTCAACATAGGATTGTCCGCGATGTTCATTCCTTGCAACATGTGACCAAGAATCGGTTCGCATTTTCCGCGACAAGCAGGGTAGTAATGTCCGTGAATGCGGATTTCTGATTTCGGCGATTGTCCCCACCAAAATTCAGCCATACAAACGGGTGTAAGTTGATGCGTGAAGGCGTATTGAAATAGTTTCGGTGCGGCACATTCTCCAGCTCCAGCAGTTGGTCGTCCTTCGGGTGTGTTTTTGAAAATTGCCCCCAAACTTTTCTTCTGTAAGTATTGATCTACAAAATAGTATTGATCGAAAATTTCATTTTGTAAAGCGGCAGATTTTGTTTTGCGCTCTTCTTTCAAACGTTCTAATTCATCGGAGAAAAGTGCCAGTTCAGCTTCCAAGGCTTCAATGCGCTCTTTCCATGCTTTGGTTAAATCCTTTAAGCGGTAACTTTCGTAAATACTTTGCTTATTCAATTCCAATAAACGCAGTTCCAATGCTTCACCAGTCAAGTCGTTTTCGGCTTGTAATCGTTCTTCCTTACGACGATCTTTTCCTGCTTTATTGAAGGCTTTCAAATCGGATAATTCACGTTCAGCCTGCTTGCGTCCTTGGCTTAAGTTATTCACTGCATCGTGATAAGCGGGAAGTTGCTCGAGCTGTTCAATGCGTTCGTTGATTTCACTCACGATTGCTTCGCCTTTTTTATAAAAGCCATCTTCCAACAACATGTCGAAAACAGGTGGAACAAACTTTTCGTGTTGATTGTGTCCGGCGAGTTTACCAGAAACGGCGCTGATGTATCCTAATTCTCCAGCTTGATTTTTAACCACCAGCACGCCAAACATTTTCCCAATCACAAGTCCTTCTTGTCCTTCCTCGATTCCGAAGTTATGTTCCCAATCGCTTTGATTCGCGAGATAATCTTGTAATTCTTTTGCGGCGATGAGTGCCAATTCGTTTGGCTCGTAATAAAAAGGATAATCAAATTGTTCAGGCAAGGCAATACTTTCAACCGACGATTGAAAACGGGTGAAATAGGATGGAGGTGCTGCTTGTTTTTCTGACACGATTATTCACTTTTTGGAGGACAAAGGTACAGGAGATTTGTCCAAAAAATGCAATTGTGAGTTGGAAACTATTATTTCCCTTTCGCTAAAATCGCATCGTAGCATTCAATCCACTGATTCACGGTCATTTTAGTGAGTAATTCACCCAATAGTTCGTAAGGGATTTGATCCATCTTTTTGAAACGAATGCATGATTTTCCCATGTCGAGTTTTGCTTTTGAGTGCTTTGGATATTCCTCTATAAACCAGTTTAACAAGTTTTCGTCGCTGTAGATTCCCATGTGGTAAACAGCAATAAAATTCTTTTGTGAAGCAACATTGATAAACGGCAACGGAAGTTCAGGAGAACAATGATAACCTTTCGGATAAATTGAATGGGGAACAACATAGCCAATCATTCCATAACTCATTTGTTCGACAAATCCTTCCGGAAGATTCGCTTTAAACAATTCACGTAAACGTTGCATCGGAGCTTTGCGCTCTTCTGGTAGATCGTTCATGTAGTTTTCGACTGTTTGGGCTTTGCTTTGCATCTTATTCAAGTATTAATGTTCCTTTTCCAGATTCTTCTAATTTTTCGATGATAGTTGGATTTCCTGATAAATGAATGTCTCCTTCACCTGTTAATTTATAGCTTAATTTCTGTGCGCAGTTCACGAAAATTGATCCTTTTGAAGCGTTGTCCACATAGCCGAATTGACTTGCTAATTCCTTCGCATCAACCGCCATGAGTGCTACGTTCCAAAGTTTAACTTCATTGCACGTGCCTTTCAAGGTGATTTTCCCACCGCAAGGAAAATTGTTCCAGTAGTAAAATGTTGTGCAATTGATGTCCAATGAAGCATTGTTCAGTTTGCTTTTCATGATCAAGCCCAATTCATCAGCCACCAGTTGATTGTCGGACTGAATGATGCACGTTTCATTGGCAATGATGCGATTCAAGGTGTCAACTGTCAAGTAAATCAGAACTTTGTTATTCTTTGGATGCATCCAATTTCCGTGATAGTTGTTTTCGATGGTCAAGGTATTGTTGTCAATCGTAAAATCGATGTTCTCCAAAATTTTACTTGCTCCCTCAATGCGAATGGCGTTGCTCGTTCCCTGAATCAAATGTACTTCAAATGCCGAATTCAATGCCAAGGTATCAAATTGTTCAAGGTTCTTTTCAAGCGTTGTTTTAGTCATTGCTTTCTTGCATGAACCAAGGCTGATAGACCCTAAAAGAATTGCTATGTAAAGGAAGTATCTCATTTTTTCTTCACAAAAAAGTAGCCGAAGCCAAGTTCAGGATAATCCAAAATGTGCAAATGTGATTTCATCGAAATGTGCATCAAGAAATGATCATTGAATTTCCAACGGAGTATTCCGCGATTATACATTGTCGCATGATCAACATGATCTGTTAAACCCAAGTAAACACCTTCTTGCAAGATAAAACTGAATTTACTGTAAACCAATTCTTGTGAGACATGAATGCCTGTGCGGAAGTCATAAATTGATTTGTGAACAGCATTATCTGCGGCCATTTCAATTTCTGTAGATGAATCGTAAAAGACATCTGCTCCGGCGCCAATGTGGAATTTACGTTTCCAATGGTATTTGTATTCGGCACTCATTGATGAGGTGAAATAGACCGTTGATTGCAATGCGCGCGTATGTTTTCCTCCAGCAGAATAAATGAATGCCAATTCGTGTTTCGGAGTGTGTTGTGCGATTTCAGTCTTTTTAAAATCGTCTTGTTGTCCCGCAGCAAAGGATAGACCTGCGAAAGCGGCAAATAAATTAACGCCTAAATTGGGTTCGGCCATGTTTGCGTTGGAATAGTGTGTAAAGGATAAACCACTTTGAAAAGTCCATTTCGGTGTGATAACGAAACGTGTTCCCAATTTAAAATTGAAATGAATGTTGACATGTGAACCAACCGAAATATTGTTGTAGTTGGTTTCTAGGTCGAAACGTTTGGTGGCATAGCCAATTCCAAATCCAAATTGATGGGTGAATTGAAATTTCGGCTTACGAATGATGAACGATTGAACGTAAGGAAATAAACCAATTTCATGTCCAAGAATGTCCTTGTTTCCAAGGCTTGTGTATTGCAGCGTTAAACCGTATTCAGGATATTTGTACAATTGTTCCCAATCTGTTTTTCCAGTGGTTCGTTTGAAAAGACTTACCTCAAGTGCTTGTGTAGGTTTGTTGACGTACAAATTGAAATGTTTGTATTCTGGAATCACAAAGCCATAATGCCCATCGACACGGATCCACAGATTATTGGAAAAGCGCGATTTTTCTTGAGCAAAGGTCGTTTGTCCAACAATTAGAAGCAGTAAAATCAATAAACGTTTTCTCACGGAGTTCTCAAATTCATCTCAAAGATAACAGAACGCAGGAAAAAACATTAAGGTTTGAAAAGATAATAGCCAATGGAAACATTCATATATCCCGACATTCCAATTTTATTGTCTTGTGAACTTTGTACCAAGTAACTATTGAAATAATAGCGATCTGAGAAATACGGACTGTCGACAGTTAATGTTGGCAATGAAACACCGATTCCAAATCCTGCGTCGATCATCCAACGGTCGGATAACATTCCTTGTGCGCCAAATCCAACGAAAAATGTGTATTTTTTCTCTTTAGCAACAATGTTTCCATAATAAACGGGCGCTGCAGTAATAGTGTCGTAAATACTTGTCAAAATTGGATCATAGGTTTTCATTACGCGACCGAGGTTGAGGGAAAAATAGCCGCGCGTATCCGATTGCTCAGCCATTAAAAACTTAAGAGATGTATTCACGCGAGAACCATTGTAATAAAGTGTTTCGCGGTCCAATTCATTTCCATAATAATCGAAATAGGCCATATCAGCTTGAATGGGATTGTAAAAATCATTTTGGTAATCTTTATCGTGACCAATTTTTGTTGCTGCTACCGTTAATGCGACTTTTTCAAAGTTAAATTCAACAGAACCACCAAAATTCCCCCAAATCATTGGGATTGGATATGCACTCAAGCAGAGACCAAATTCACTATTTGCTTTACGACTTGCTTTTTTCGCTGCACGATCTGCTTCTTTTTGGCAAATGTTTGCATGCTCTAGCGCATCCAATGATAAAGCTGTTTCTTCGACCATCGAATAATAGGTACTTAAATTTGTCCAATAAAAGCAAGAAGAATTACTGTTCAACATTCCTTTCATTTTGTTGCAACCTGCTCGAACGATGTCTTTTGTATTTCCTTCGTTCGACCAGAGAAAAGCATTCGTATTGGTTTGAACCAACTCTTTGTAAAAAGATAAGGCCTCATCAACATTAGAGAGAGATGCTTGATCCAGTTTTAAAATGCGTGTATAAACATCTGCTGCAGGGTATGGATAGTTTGTTTTTATCGTTCGTGCAAATGATGCTAATTGGTCACCGTTTTTTGCTAGATAAGGAAGACTGTCAACAGCTAAAACTAATTTATTTGACATCAAAATGGGACTAGGATATTTATTCTCTCGGATTGTAGTTAGATAAGTTGTGTCTAACGTATTATATGTTTTTACCCATTCAATGAGCATATCAATGTATTCTGAATCAATTTGTTTTAAATTTTTCTTTGCATCAATTGCTTTGTTGAATGAAATATAATTATACCAAAGAATTGAACTACGCATTGAGATTTCCTTTTTTGCCCAAGTTAATGATTCATCTGCTTTACCAATATTTGCGCAAATTTCAGACATGCTGGTATAATATTCCACTAGAGTAGTTTCAAAGTTGGAATAACTAATCGTGTAATTTAATCCATTTAGTACATAACGAAGTGGGTAGACAGATTGGTTTGAAAAATATTCAAAATCGGACTTGATGTTACTCATAATTGCATAGGCTTCTTGGTGTTCCCCTGCCATTCCATGAGTAAACGACAATTCATATTGAATGAACATTTCGAAATACCGAGCTGTAGCTTTTTGATCCTCATTCCCATACTGATTGATATAATTTATCAAGGGTTTAGCATCACTTTCATAGAAGTACAATTCAACAAAATCTTCGTCATATACTTCGCCAGCAGTTAATAAATCTTGGAAATCTGACATTTCATTGTAAATCGTAACAAGTTCAGCTAATTTTTTTTCAGTTTCAGTAGTTTGAGCAAGTAAAGAAAAAGATGAACTAATCAGAAAACAAAGTAATAGAAGATAGCGCATATCAAGTGGTTATTATAATCTAGGACAAAAGTAAGAAATTTTGATTAAATGGTTTAAAGGGTTCAAGTGGTTTAAGGGTTCAAGAGTTCAATGGTTTAAAGGTTCAAGAGTTCAAATGTTCAAAGGGTTCAAAGTTTATCAATCATCTAATCGTTCCTCTCTCATTTCTCATCGTAGAAAGGTTCTAAGGTTCTAAGGTTCAAGAGTTCATATGGTTTAAAGGTTCAATGGTTCAAGAGTTCAATGTTTATCTCTCATCACTTATCGTTCAACACTCATCCTTCACAAATCATGAATGATAAATCACGAATTATGAATTCTCCATTGTCAATTCTCAATTTGTATCTGATATTTCCGCAGCAGTCCTGCCAAGGTATTTCGTGAGAACTTTGCCTTTTTTATGCGGTTGTTTTCTGGGTCGATAATAAAATTAAACGAAGTTCTAAAATCTGTTCCTTCCAAAATAGATCGATCAAACGTAGCGCCGTTAAAATCACATTCGGTGAAATTAGCCAAACTTAAATCTGTTTCAGTGAAATCGACTTCCTCCAAATTGCAATGGCTGAAACGACTTCCTTTTAATTTTAATTTATAAAACGAACTGAAATTGAGTGCGCAAGCGGAAAAATGAAAAGCAATTAAAAACGGATTGCATTCATCGAAATGAAGTCCTAACATTTTACATGAATCGAATTGCACATCCCTGAAGGATGTATTTACAAGATTCGCATTGCTAAAATCGCAATTGATGAAGGTGCATTCTACAAAAATGTTTTCAGCTAAATGCGTTCCAGCAAAATTGCAGTTTTCAAACGTACAGTTTTCGTATTCGCCTCGTTCGAATGCATTTTTTGTGTAATCTTCATTGATGTACTCAAGATCTGTAATGTAGTTTTTCATGTTTAATTCTAACGTTTGCTATTTTGTTGAAACTAGTTCGATGAATTGTGTTTGTTTTGGCGTCTGTAGCGCAGCAGAATGCTAATTCCAACCAGAATGAGCATGTAATAAATGAAATACATGTAGGTTTCATAGTGGAATGTTCGTTTGAGGTATAAAACAAGCGCCACAACACCCAGAAACAATAAAATTGAAACAAGTTTCTTTACTGAAGAATTTAAGGTGCGCATAATCGTTAATTGATGCAGAAAAATCAATGTCACCGCAGGAACGAGCAATAGAAAAAATAGGGTGGAAAGCATTGCCGAAAGAAAGTCCGCATTCATTTGATTTGATTTGCTTCAAAGGTATAGAAAGAAACGCTAATTATAACCAACCCCAAAGTCTTATTCGTAAATATGCAAGTCGAAATTCTCTTATGTGGACTAAGGCTCTCGAAGCCCTATCCCTACCTCAACTCAGCCAGCGCAGCCTTCGTACCAATTGTTCTTGTAATGTAATCGATTTCTAACTTCGGACTTCTTGCCGGCGAATATTCACGACCGTAGAAAATGATCTGCAAGTGCAATTTATTCCACAATTCACGCGGAAACACTTTCTTCGCATCTGCTTCGGTTACAACAACATTTTTCCCAGAAGTAATTCCCCAACGCGTCAGCAAACGATGAATGTGCGTATCAACTGGAAATGCAGGGACCCCAAATGCTTGTGACATGACAACCGAAGCTGTTTTATGTCCAACACCTGGCAATTCTTCCAATAAATGCATTTCGTTTGGAACTTCGCCTTGGTATTTGTCAATTAAAATCTGTGACAATTCAAAAATGGCTTGGGATTTGCGCGGTGAAAGTCCACATGGACGAATAATTTCTTTGATTTCTTCAACGCGTAATTTTACCATGTCGAAGGGATTATTTGCTAAACGAAAAAGAGAAGGAGTGACTTGATTCACGCGGACATCTGTGCATTGTGCTGAAAGTAAAACAGCGATTAAAAGTGTGTACGCATCCGTGTGATCCAATGGAACAGGAGTTTCAGGGTACAATTTTTCTAATTCTGTAACGATGTATTGAGCTTTTTCTTTTTTCGTCATGATTTAAAGAGCCTTGAAAGTGTGCAACTTATTTTTTTTGAGTATTGTTTTGGATGAATTGAAGAAATTTCTGTTGTTCTTCCATCGATGGAAAGCGTTTTTGAAATTCTAAATATGTCGACAGAATTTTTGCACGAATCACTGCTGGATTAACCAAAGGAACCGTCGATTTTTGTAGTAATTGTGGCGCATTGTTGATGGCAATGGTGTCTTTCGGATCGATAGAAAGTGCTTTTTTGTAATCAGCATCTGCAGCCTCCGTTTGGTTGCTAATTTGAAAAGCAAATCCACGACAACTGTAGCGAAATCCATACTGAGGTTGCAATTGAATTGCTTTTGAAAAATCAGCAATACTTTCAGATATCTTTCCTTGTTGTAAGAAACAAAATGCGCGATCGGCATAACAATCAGCGTGATCAGGACTTTCAGTAACCGCCTGATTGTACAATTCAATTGCCTGGTCAAACGATTTTTTCAATTGAAATTGATACGCTTCCGCATGTGATTTATTCGCAAACATCCTTATTTTTACTTTATGAATGATAAAAATACGGACTTTCCGCAATACCGTAAGCTTTCAAACGATAAGACTTTTTACAAGATCCTTTCAGATCGCTTGTTTGAAGAAGTCCAATTGATGGGCTCAAAAGTGTTGCATTATTCGGTAGAAGCAAAACAATATCCTGAAATCTTGAAAATTCAAGACATGTTGCAAGCAGAATCTCCTTATTCCATCATTTCTGAAGAAGAATTTACACTAAAAACCCAACTATGAAATATCTATTCATTCTGCTTTCACTTGTTGTGCTGGCATCTTGTGCTTTGAATGCTGATCAAGAGCAAAAATTAAATCAATCCATGGCTGGCTACTTGCATGCGCGCAATGATTGTCAATTGGTTTCGTATGTGGCATTTACATATCCAGCTGTCGTTGCCGATTACAAAGAACAAGGCGATAGCATTTTTCAAGCGAAATTTGATTGTACCCAAGATAGCATCACGTGGAATGATCCAACGATTCGATTAATTCAACAAGAAGGAAAGTCGATTCATGCCTTGATTGATGTGGCACAAGTAGATGAATATTCATATGAAATATTGAAAGAGAAACAACAAATCGTTGCAATCAGTGAAGACAATGGTAATTCGTGGTTTTTTGTAGAACATGCATATTATGTTGATAAATCGAAGTTGAATAACCTAAAAAGATTAATCAAAGAATAAAGTTTTTTATATTTTTAATGCATGTTAAAAGCAATTTTTGGACTACTGCTTCTTGCACCACTTACGTTAGTTGCACAAGGATGGCTTCCCATGGGAGCGCGTTCGAATTCAATGGCGAATAGTTCTGTTACCTTGACAGATGTTTGGTCTTTTCACCACAATCCAGGTGCAATGGCTGATTTGGAAAAACAAGCATTTGGGATCTCGTATGAAAATCGATTTTTATTGAAAGAATTGCAATCGCAAGGTTTGGTTTATGGTCAACCATTGAAAAAAGGAGTTATTTCTTTTGGAGCTCAAACGTATGGTTTCAAAACGTATCGTACAAATAGAGTAGGACTTGGCTATTCGATGAAACTGAGCGAGAAATTTTCTGCTGGTGTTCAATTGAATTATCAAAACATCCGTTTGACGGAAAACTATGGAAGTAAGAATACGGTAACTGCAGAAGTAGGGATTTTGGCAAAACTTACAGAGAAATGGACCATTGGCGTTTCTGCGTTTAATCTCGGTAGAAACAAATTGGCTGATTTTCAAGACGATCGTTTTACAACTTTAATGCGTTTGGGAACAAGTTACCAGTTTTCTAAAAAAGTGTTGGTTACTGCTGAAGCTGAAAAGAATGTTGATTTTCCGTTAAGAGCGAAGGCAGGAATCGAATATCAGCTCGTTGAAAAGTTCTATTTACGTGGCGGATTCGCAACTCAACCAATTGAGTTAAGTTTTGGTTTTGGGTACAAGTTCAGTGTTTTTCAATTGGATTTTGGAAGCGCATATCACCAGCAATTGGGTTGGTCGCCTCATTTTTCCTTCACCTATCAGCATAAATAAACATGCAAACTTGGGTGCGAAATAGTTGTATTGTCCTTTTCCTTTGTTGTTCATTGGGAAGTTTCGCGCAGGAAAAAAGCGAGGTTGTTCAGCAGCGAATCGAGTTTATTGCAGAACAATTGGAATCGGAGGAGATTGATTTGACGAATGTTGTTGAGCAATTGAATTACTATTTCGATCATCCACTAAATTTGAATGGCGCAACTGCTGAAGAATTAGAAGATCTCAATTTATTATCAGCAGTACAAATCAATGATTTATTGTTGCATATAAAACTATATGGAAAGTTGATTTCCATTTATGAGTTGCAAAGTCTTGAATATTGGGATCTACAAACGATACAATTGGTTCGACCATTTGTGCGTGTAGATGATAAATTGGATAATCTGCATATTTCTTGGAAAGAGGCAATTGATCAGGGGAATTACGAAGCCTTCTTGCGTTTTCAAACTACGCCACAAGAAAAATCGGGGTATCAGCAAGTTCCAGATTCGATCCTTCAGTCCAGCAATTCGTATTATTATGGTAATTCAGATCGCTATTATTCTCGCTTGCGTTACACCTATCGAACAAACATTAGTATTGGCGTGACCGGTGAAAAAGATGCTGGTGAACAGTTTTTTCGTGGTGCCCAAAAAAACGGCTTTGACTTTTATTCCTTTCATGCCTTTTTTAAAGGTGGAAAATACCTGAAGGCTGTGGCACTTGGAGATTATCAAGTACAAATTGGTCAAGGATTAAATCTTTGGTCAGGTTATGCATTTGGAAAAACCGCTGATGTAACGAACATAAAAAAAACGGCCAATCCGTTAAAGGCATATACTTCAGTTGATGAAACACGTTTTATGCGAGGAGCGGCGTTTGATTTAGGTTGGAAATCATTTTCACTTTTGTCGTTTGCGTCGGTTAAAAAAGTGGATGCTTCTGTTTTAGCAGATTCATTATATGATGATTTAGAATATGTTTCCAGCATCAATTTGTCAGGTTTGCACAGAACGAATGCTGAAATTGCGAAGAAAGACGCATTAACAGAAACAATTGCTGGTTCCAATTTGCGCTATCGAAACCGAAATTTTCAGTTTGGAATTTCAGGAGTTTATCAAGGTTATGATAAAGCTTTTAATAAGGCGATTGCACCCTACAATCAATTTGATTTTCGTGGAAAAAACATGCTTTCGTTTAGTACAGATTATAGTTGGGTGATTAAGAATTTTAATTTTTTCGGTGAAACAGCACGTTCTTCTTATTCTGGTGAATGGGCAAATTTACACGGTGTTCTCTTTTCGTTGGATTCAAGAGCTTCGTTTAGTTTATTGTACCGCAATTATCAAAAAGGATATCAAACATTTTACAATACTGGTTTTTCAGAAGGTAGCAATACACAAAATGAAAAAGGTATTTATGCTGGGTTAAAATTGAAATTATCATCAGCTTGGTCACTAAATTCGTATGTTGATTTATTCAAGTTTCCGTGGATGAAATACCAGGTTGATGGTCCTTCAGCAGGACATGAAATCATGGTGCAAGCATCATACAAACCAAATAAAATTCTT
>JACCEA012097359.1_pt1 | contig 11922 bp, 5 predicted proteins | sample 7449851 | NCBI WGS metagenome assembly JACCEA01 (sample SAMN15323453, study PRJNA562643) | freshwater metagenome | isolation source: river surface water | place: USA:Blue River Watershed | collected 2017-08-18 | reverse complement strand
CGTTCACCCACAAACAATACCGAGCTTTACCTTAAACTCAGACAGCCAGTGTTTGAAAGGCAACAACTTCCAAATCACCAACGGAAGTACAGTTGTAACGGGAAGCATCTCGCAGTACAATTGGAACCTGGGTAATTCCACAACATCTACAGTGTCATCACCAAGTGTGGTATATGCAAGCAAAGGCACATACAACATCCGCTTGATCACAACCACAAATTATGGATGTTTGGATACGTTAACCAAACCAGTTGGAGTATGGCCACAGTCGATGCCTTCATTCATTGTTCCTCTTGATACTCAATGCTTATCGGGTAATAAATTCCAGTTTATCAATACAAGTAAAATAAATGGGGGAATCATTTCTAATTATAAATGGAATTTTGGTGACTTAAAACTAGATTCAACATTAAATACTTCTCATTCATATACTTTAGATTCAGTGTTTCATGTTGAGTTAGTAACAATTACAAATTGGGGTTGCAAAGATTCATTTTATAAGTATGTTACAATTCGTCCTCAAGCGGAAATAAAGTATAATTTTAACATTGATAGCCAATGTTTAAAGGGTAACTTTTATAAAGTTTTGAATTCTACAACCATTAAGAATGCTAAAATCATCTCGCATTCATGGAATTTTGGAAATAATATTTATAGTAATTTATATGCTCCAGGAGTATCATATGCAAAAGCAGGCACATATAAAGTTACTTATTCAACAATTTCAAATCATGGTTGCCATGATACGAATGTGAGAGATGTAGTTGTTTTTCCTCAATCAACTTTGAGTTATGGCACAACAAAGGATACTCAGTGTTTGAAAAACAATTTGTTTCAAATAGTTAACAACAGTCAGGTATCAACTGGTAAAATTGTAGATTATCAATGGAATTGGGGAGATGGAAACATAACAAATGGTCCATCAGCAAATCCTTCTTATAAATTTAGTTATGATGGTATTTTCTTTGTGAGATTGGTCACTCAAACGGATAAAAATTGTTTGGATACATTGAGTAAAAGATTGAAAGTTTCTCCTCAAGGTAATCCAGATTTTACAATAAATGATGATGTGCAATGTGAGAAGAATAATTTGTTTATTTTTACGAATACTTCTAAGATTACAAATGCAATAATAAAAGAATATAATTGGAATTTTGGAGATGGAGCATCAGTAAAGTCGACCAATTCGAATCATAGTTATTCTGCAATTGGTGCTTATAGCGTAGATTTAATATCTATTACCTCAGATTTTTGTAGAGATACAATGAGTCGACCTATTTCAATATCTCCAATTCCTAAAGTTGTCTTTGGTGTTAATTCAGATAATTTGTGTTTAAATAACAACAATTTTACATTTACTAGCACTTCAACTGCCGTTCCCGATGGTATAAAAAATCAAAAGTGGTCATTTGGAGATGGTACGAATCAGGTAGGTTCTGTAGTTTCTAAAAGTTATTCAAAATTTGGGATATATAAGCCGAAGTTGATTGTTGAAACAATAGAAGGCTGCTTAGACTCAACAGTTGGAATGGTCACTGTTCATCCTCAATCATTGGTTACTATTTCTTTAGATACAACACGCAAGTGTTTTAAAGACAATTTTATTGAGTATTTCACACAATCTCGTGTAAATGGTCCTGGAACGATTGCAACTTATGAATGGAAATTTGGAGATGGTCAAAATTCTGTTTCGAAATATACAAATCATAAATATCAAAATGATGGTAGTTATAATGTTAATCTAATTGTTCAGACAGATAAAGGTTGTTTCGATTCTTTGGGGACAATGGTTTCAATATATCCACAAACAAAAATTGATTTCAATGTCAATGCAGATACACAATGTCTTTTAAATAATTTATTTGAATTTCAAGATAATTCAGTACTCATGAATCCATCAAAATCTATTGCTTATAAATGGCAGCTAACTGATGGAACAAAGAATTTTACTTCCAAATTTACAAGGTCATTCTTAAGTGCGGGTAATTACAGAGCTGAATTAATTACAACTACAAATTTTGGATGTAAAGACACATTATTAAAAACTGTAAATGTTGCTCCGATGCCTGAAGCTAAATTTGTAGTTGACAATCCAACTCAGTGTCAAAACATTGGACAATTTAATGTCACAAACTTAAGTACGATTCAAAGTGGTCTATTAAATTATAAATGGAATTATGGTGATGGAAATGGATCAACCCAAGTAAATCCTGTAATTTCTTATAGCAATCCTGGTAAATACAATATAAACTTAATCGCTGTGAGTGATCTTGGTTGTATGGATACCACTTCAATGAATGTAATGGCTGTTCAAAGCCCTACAATTGATGTTAGCTCAGTAAATTTTGCTTGCGAATATGATTCTTTCACACTTCGTTCAGTGGCTAAAGGTGTTAGACCATTTATTTATTCATGGTCAGGTCCTAATGGGTATAAATCAAATGCTCCCCAACTGTTTTTCACTATGAGCGTAAAATCATTGATTGGAAAATATATTGTTAAACTGTCAGATTCTTCTGGTTGTTGGGCAATGGATAGCGGTGAATTTAATGTAATCGACAGGCCGGTTGTAAAGGCAACAATTCAGTCTCCTGTATGCTCTGGTCAGAACGTACAATTATATTCAGATGGCGCTGTTAGTTATCAATGGAAGGGACCTCTATCGTTTAGTACAAATCTGCAGAACCCTTTAATTTATAAAGCCTCACAGCAAAATTCAGGTCTATACACTGTAATTGGAACAGATAATAATGGATGCAAGGATACATCATCAGTTAGAGCAAATGTTTATTTGTCTCCTAAAGCGAATTTCTACATTAGTAGCAATGCTCTTGGGGTAGAAAATAAACCAATTTATGTTACTGATGCTTCGAAGGGTGCTGATTCTATTTGGTTTTACGACTATTATTTTGATTCCTTGATTTCTAGATCTAAACAATTCTCAAAAACTTATTCCGATACAGGTTTGTATGGTATTTATCAGATAGTGAAAAATGAATTTGGTTGTAAAGACTCAATTTTAAAGTATGTAAAAATTAGGCCCAAACCATACATTTTTGTCCCTAACGCCTTTACTCCGAATTATGATGCATTGAATAATACTTTCTATCCATCTTTGGTGAATTTTGTATCATACAAAATGATCATTACCAATCGTTGGGGTGAAATTGTTTACCAAGGTGATAATTCGTTTTGGGATGGTAAATATAACGGACTTTATGTAAGAGACGGTGTATATGGCGTTTACATTGAAGCATTAGATATCCTTGGTGAATATCATGCAATTAAAACGGATTTAACTGTTTTAAGATAAAATTAAATGTGATTGGTGGGCCAGATAATTGTAATTTCTGTGCCCACCTTTTTGTCGTTTGATGAAATCTCTATTTTTCCGTTCACAGATTTTAGAATTTCACGAATGATATAATACCCAATACCTGAACTTTTTTGATGATCAGTATCCGGAAGTGTTAAATGTCTATGTTCTTGCGATAAAATAGACTTTTGAATTTCATCCTTCATTCCAATTCCTTCATCTTTGATTTTAATGATTAGCTCTTTTTGATTGTTTTCGTCACATTTAATATAAATATGGCTGTTTTGACTGAATCTATTGGCGTTATTGAGTAAATTTAATATAACAATCCCTAAGGCATCTAAATTTGTGTTGACGATTTTTTTATTTGGTAGATCTTTGATTATTGTATTGCCCTTTTGCTTTGTGGCGAGAGACATTATTTGTATCATTTGATCAACTACATCGTTTAGTTCAAACTCCTGATGCGAAAGTTCTAAATCATCTTTTTCGTATTGAATCCAACTCAATATGTTCTTACAAAGCATTGAAAGCCTATTTGACGTATTCGAAATGGATAATAATGCGTCTAATACATCTTCATTAGTCATAGACTCGTAATTTTTAATCATGGTATTGCCCATTTGTGATAAAAATTTCAAAGGAACAAATAAATCATGGCCAAGAATTGCAATAATTTGACTTTTTTTATCATTGCTTATCTCTAGTTCTTTGTTGATCACCATTAATTCCCTGGTTTGATCCTCAATTTTTTTGTTTAACTCCGTATTAATTTTTCTAATTCTATTTAACCGTATTTTGACGATACAAAAAATTATAAATCCACTCACAAGTATTATGAATCCAATACCCCACCATTTCTCAGTCCATTTAAGTTCAATATCGATTTTAAACGTCTTTCTAACCTCAATGCTGCCGTCTGCATTATACTTAATAATTTCTAAAGGGAATACACCATGTTCTTGTGTATTTAGAACTACTTTTAGATCACTTTCATTTTTTATCCAATTCCATTTACCCATCCAATAATATTGATATCGATTATTTGATGTTGTATTCCAATTAGTAGATAAAATTTCAAAACTACAAGATTCAACTGTATGTTTAAGTTTGATTCTATTGCCTTCTATTGGAATATAGAAACCATTTGGATCTTTAAATTCAATATAATAATCATAATTGTCATTGTTTTTCCAATCTTCAATATCAAATTGAATAATACCATTCGTACTTGTTAAACTCAACTTGTTTTTTAGATTTAGAATTGATGAATTTCCACCACCATTAAGTTCTATTTCATCTAAACCATTTTGATAATTAATATATCGGATGTATTTTTTAATGTCTAAATCATTGATTAATGCATTCAAGAGTTTTTTTGATCCATATAGAATGCCATTATTTGTTGAAATCCAAATTCCTTTATTTTTTTCAAAATATATAGCATGTGGATATTTTAAATAATTTAACTCATCATTATGATTCTGAAATTTTGTAAAATTATGATTTGCAGTTCTTAAAGAATTTCCGTAGCTACAAATGATAAATGAATGATTAATTTTATAAATTTCCCTAATAATCTCTCCTTTGAATAAATTTTTTTCAATTTTTTTATTGATCAAATTATAAATATATAAACCATTGTTTGTACAGATATATAAATTCTGATCAATTTTTTTAATGACGGTGGGCTGATCATTGGGGTCGAAATTTTTGTTGTTTGAATATATTTTATTAAAGTTATCTGTTGAATCAATAAAGTACAAACCGATTGTACTGTATGCATAAATTCTCTTTAGATTAGAATCGCAACAGAAACTCCAAAAACCGGTAGTTGTTTTATTTTTGAAGTATGTAGTTGAAGAAATATCTCCTTCTCGAAAATAGCTGATTTGATTTTCTCCGGAAAACCAAATTCTTCCCTTCCAATCAATAATCCAATTTTTGTCAATTGTGGTTTTGAAATGGGTTTTATGAGTTCCGGATTTTGGACCAATTAACCCAAATTCAGTAGTGTATATTTGGTTTTGGGAAATAGGAATTTGTACATAAAACGAGTTTGTTTTTGTTTTAGTATTTGGTTTTTTAATTTCTAATTTCTTCTTTTTATAAATGTATATTCCATTTGCTTCCGTACCTAAAATACAAATATTTAATTTTTCATTATAAGCAATGTTTTTGACTAAATCTTCCGTTTCTACAATTCCAATTTCTTCAATTTTTACTTGATTATTTTTAATTCCCAAATAAAATATTTTATTTTCTCCAATAAAGGCAATATGTGATTGACCATTTCGATGAAACCATTGAATGTTATCAAATTTATAATTGAATGTTCCAACCAGCTTAATCCGATTTAAATATTTATTGACTTCAAATATTTGATTATTTTCAATTAAGAAAATTTTACCGCCAATTGAGAATATGGTTTCATTTTTCTTTAATTTAACAGAACTAATTTGCTCAATTTGATTTCCGAGATGTTCATAAATTTCAAAGTCAAAATCGTTGTGTTTTTTCATGAAAACATGTTCGTTAATAATAAAAATTTTATTATTAAAACATCCGAAATCCCAATATTTATTATTTCTAATATGTTCAAAAATCGTAGGATTTAATAGGTACCCAGCATAATTTGTAAAACAATTTTTAGGAATAATTTTATTCGTGTATACCCTTTTAATGTTTGGCTTTAAAGAATCATCTATTTGATAAATGTCGCCAAATTTATCGAACGTTATTAATTTTCCGTCTAAATTGAATTGAATATCAATGAATTGTTGGTTTAAACTGTTTTTATGTATATTCTTACCATTGTATTCTATGATTCCCGCTTGTGTGGCAAGCCAAATATTATCGTTTTTTGACCATTCTATGTTCCATATGATATTTGACGGTAATCCATCTTTTATCGTTAGTTTAGATTTAATGTATTGATTGTTCTGGCAATTAGATTTTTTAAAAAAAAATCCGATACAAAGAAATAAAAGTATTTTGAAGTATATCTTCATTTTTCAAGTTACTCAATTATTTTTTTCTAATCCCAGTATCTTGCCTATTTCAATGAGTTCAATCTCATTTTTAATTCCAACTTTTTGTAACAACCTGTTTTTTATGGTTGAAACTGTATTGTTTTTTACATCTAACTCAATTGCAATTTCGTTGGTTTTTACCCCTTGCATCATTAATTGGAAGATCTGCATTTCTCTGATACTGAGTTCATGGAAGAATTTAAAATTATTCATTTCATTGATCTCTAAATTTCCACTGTTTTTTTCAAATAAAAACACTCTCAAAATTTCAGTTATTTTTTCTTCCGGTAGATCTTTTTGTACAACCCATTTGATGCCTTTAGCCGCTAAAAACCCATCAAGTATGTGTTTTGGATGCATGGTGAAAATAAGTATTTCAATACCTATTTGTGCTTGTTGGATATCATCTATAATCTCGATGCTATTTCCATCACCAAATGATATATCCAATATCAGATGTGTTATTTTTTTTGAATGGATTATTTCAGTAACTTCTTTTATGCTTGACGCTGTATATATTTCCTTAATTTGCCATTCATATTTTGCCATGATTTCTATTCCTTTACGGGTCATAGCATGGTCATCAGCAATGAGCAACTTCATGTTTTTATTGTGGTTCAGCATAGCTATTACAAACTTATTTTAATTCAATGGCCTTTTTTTTAGAATTTATTCTAAAAAAAGGCCGGAATCTTTCCGGCCTTAATGATGTTATCTTCTGTTTCTGTCGTTGCGACCTCTGTCGCCACCGCGATCTCTGTCGTTTCTTTCAGGGCGCTCCCTCGGCTCTCTTTCAACATATCCCTCAGGTTTTTCTAATAAAGCTTTTCTGCTCAATCTGAATTTTCCCGTTTTTTTGTCTACTTCAACCAATTTTACTTCTAACATTTGTCCCTCAGTGAATACACCTTCCATTGTAGGGATTTTCTCCCAAGCAATTTCGCTAATGTGTAACAATCCATCTTTGTTTGGCATAAACTCAACAAATGCACCGAAATCAGTGATTGTTTTTACCTTACCAGTATAAGTAGCTCCAATTTCAGGAATTGCCACTATGCCTTTTACCGCTTCTGTAGCCATTTGCATTCCTTCGCCGTTGCTACTTAAGATCTCTACAAAGCCTTTTCCGTCTCTCTCTTCAATTGAAATTGTAGTGCCGGTTCTAGCTTGCAATTCTTGGATTATTTTTCCACCAGGGCCAATTACAGCGCCAATGAATTCTTTGTCAATGACCAATACTTCAACTCTTGGAGTATGAGGTTTCAATTCTGTTGCAGGAGCAGAAATGGTTTTTTCCATTTCACCCAAAATATGCATACGGCCATCTTTCGCCTGTTTCAAGGCTTGAGCTACCATATCCCATTTTAAACCGTTGATTTTGATATCCATCTGACATGCAGTAATGCCATCTCTGGTTCCTATTACTTTGAAATCCATATCACCCAAATGATCTTCATCACCTAAAATGTCAGTTAACACTTGGTAATTTCCAGAATCGTCGGTGATTAATCCCATAGCAATTCCACTTACAGGTTTATTTAATTTGATACCAGCATCCATCAAAGCCATTGAACCAGCACAAACTGTAGCCATACTAGAAGAACCATTAGATTCTAAAATATCACTCACAATACGAATAACATAAGGAACATCAGAAGGGAGCATTGTTCTTAAACCTCTCAAAGCCAAGTTTCCATGACCAATTTCGCGACGTCCTGGACCTCTGTTTGGTCTTACTTCACCAGTTGAAAAACCAGGGAAGTTATAGTGCAACATCAAACGGCTTGTTCCATGGTAATATGGAGCGTCTAACAATTGTTCATCTAATTTACCACCCAATGTAACAGATGTCAATGATTGTGTTTCTCCGCGGGTGAACACAGCAGAACCGTGAGCAGCTGGTAAATAATCAACTTCAGTGTAAATTGGACGAACTTGAACAGTTGAACGACCATCTAAACGGCGACCAGACTCAAGAATCATTGCTCTCATTTGGTTGTATTCAGCTTCGTGGAAATATTTCTTAGCCAAACGAATCATTCTGCCTTCTTCCTCATGTCCCTCAAATTGTTTTACATATTCAGAGATAATCGCTTTGAAAGCTTCACTACGCTCGTTTTTAGGTTTGCCACTTTCAGCTACTTGACGAATTGCAGGAGAAGTTTCAGCAATTACTTTTTCTCTTAGAGCTTCATCGTTGTCTTCATGGTTGAATTCACGTGCTGGTTTTCTGCCACCCATTTGTTCCAAAAATGCCAATTGTTCAGCACATTGTTTTTTGATTGCATCGTGTCCAAACTTCAAAGCTTCCAAGAATTCATCTTCCGACAATTCTTTCATTTCACCCTCAACCATGTTTAAGTCGTTTGCAGTACCTCCAACCAACAAGTCTAAATCAGATTTCTCTAGTTCAGATTTAGTTGGGTTAATTACAAATTTCCCATCAATTCTAGCAACTCTTACTTCAGAAATAGGACCTAAGAAAGGAATATCTGAAAGCATCAAAGCCATAGAAGCCGCCAATCCTACGTAAGTATCTGGAATGATATCTTCATCGGAAGAAATTAATTGCAACATTACTTGAGTGTCGGCATGATATGTTTCAGGGAATAAAGGACGTAAGCAACGGTCTACCAAACGAGAAATAAGGATCTCATAATCAGACAATCTAGCTTCACGACGTAAGAAGCTGCCTGGGATTCTTCCAACAGCTGCAAATTTTTCTTGGTAATCTACGCTCAGGGGTAAAAAGTCAACACCTTCTTTGGCGTCATAACTACTTACAACAGTAGCAAGGATCATTGTTTTGCCAATTTTAACAACGCAGCTTCCGTGCGCTTGGCGGGCTAATTTGCCTGTTTCAATTTCGATGATACGGCCATCTCCAGTATCAAAAGTTCTTTTCTGTATATTCATTTATTTTTGATTTTTTAAACAAAAAGCCCCGATTCGCATTGCGAACGGGGCTTTTCTATCATAATAAAAATTAAGGATTACTTACGTAAACCTAATTCTTTAATCAATGCACGATATTTGAAGATGTCTTTCTTCGCAAGGTAGTTCAATAAGCTACGACGCTTACCTACTAACTTGATCAATGACAACTCCGCACTTTTATCTTTCTTAGCAGTTTTTAAATGTCCGCTAATAAAGTTAATTCTTTCTGTAAACATTGCAATTTGCGCTTCAGTGCTACCTGTGTTGGTTGAACTTCCACCAAACTGAGTAAATAATTCTTTTTTTCTTTCTGTTGTTAAATGCATAATTCTAACAATTGGGCTGCAAATATAATCAATATTTACACATTGTGGAAATGTTTGTGAAAAATAATTGAAGTTTTTTCTTTTGACCTCATCTATCTCCCCCAAAAAAACAAAGCCGAAACTTTCGCTCCGGCTCTGTAAGTTATGAAAACTTAAATCTACCCCGCAGAATTAACAATGTATCAGGTACTTTGTTTTTAAAATTAGTAAATTAATTGAGCCTCCAACAATTTATCTACCTTTGTAAGGTCAATTTTGTGAAAGAGTTACTGTCCCTCAATCAATATATAGTGAAGTATAAATTCCTGATGATCTCTGGAATCTTCTGTGTTATATTGTCAAATTTTTTCGCCATCTATGTTCCAGTTTTTGTGCGACAAGGTTTAGATGACGCTTTTTTTACCGCTCAATTATTTGGTTTTGATAACTCCAAAATTTTGTCGGGCGTTGTAATGAAAAATGCCATCGGTTTCGGCGTCGCCATTTTAATGGCCTCTTTGTTAAAGGGAGTTTTTATGTTCTTGATGCGACAAACTCTTGTAGTCGCATCAAGGAAAATTGAATTTGATCAAAAAAATGAACTTTTCCAGAAATATGAGCGACTCGGTGAAAAGTTTTACAGAGAAAATTATACCGGTGATTTAATGTCGCGAATAACCGAAGATATTTCGAATGTGCGCATGTATATCGGACCATCAATCATGTATTTTGCCAATGTACTATTTTCGTTTATCATGATTATTGCACAAATGATTATGGTGAACAAAACTCTTGCATTCTGGGTAATGTTGCCACTTCCAATTCTATCTATTTCAATTTATTATGTGAGTGTCAAAATCAATCTGGGCAATAAGAAAATACAAGAACAACTCTCCAAAATTACCACACTCGCTCAGGAAACTTTTTCTGGTATTCGCATTTTAAAATCTTTCGGTGCAGAAAAGCATTTTTCAAAGGATTTTTATCAGCAAGGGGTTGAATTTCAAAAACGTAACATGAAACTTGCGTTCGTGAATTCGCTGTTTTTTCCTCTGATGATGTTGTTGGTAGGATTTTCTACAATTATCATCCTATACATTGGTGGAAAAGAAGTTCAAAAGGGACAATTTACCGCAGGTAATCTTGCAGAATTTGTGATTTATTTGAATATGCTAGTTTGGCCAGTTGCAAGTTTAGGTTGGACAACCGCATTGGTTCAAAAAGCCTCTGCAAGTCAAAAACGAATCAATCAATTTCTCAATTTACCCGAGGTTTTTTCTACTCCCGCATCTGAACCATTGTCGCTCAAATCTGAAATTCAAATCATCAATCTTGTTTATCAGTATGCCGATAAAAATATTCCAGCTATCAATCATTTGAGTTTGACCATTCAAAAAGGCGATTTTATTGGAATTACGGGTAAAACAGGGAGTGGTAAAAGTACTTTGTTGCAACTCCTTACGAAGCAGTTAGATATTCAAAATGGGAATATTTTGCTCGATCAAATCTCGCTTGCTGATTTAAATATTTCGGAATACCGAAACCTCATTGCCTATGTGCCTCAAGACGTTTTCCTTTTTAGCGATACCATTGAAGCCAATATTGCATTTGGTGTGGAGCAATACACCGAGGAACAGCTGCAAATGGTCATTCAAATCACGTGTTTAGATAAAGATATTTCTCTGTTTAACAATGGATTGAATACCATGTTGGGTGAAAGAGGTGTTTCTTTATCTGGGGGACAAAAGCAGAGGGTATCATTGGCTAGAGCGCTCATGAAACCATCTGAAATCCTCATTTTAGACGATTGTTTAAGCGCTGTTGATGCTGAAACCGAACACAAGATTATTCAAAATCTCAAAGTTGTATTCCAAAACAAGACAGTCATCATGTCTGGTCATCGAATTGCGCCTTTTCAATCAACACAAAAAATTTTAGTTTTAGAGGACGGAAAAATACAGCAAAATGGCAATTACCAAGAATTAATTTCGCAGAATGGGTACTTTCAATGGCTTTATGTGAATCAGACATCTTAACCATTGAAAATGATAATTTTAGGTGTTTATTTTTGGGTCTAATTACGACTAAGTGTCAAATTAACAACACATAAAAAATTTAGCGTGCACAACTAATTTCAAAAAATCTATGATTTAATGTTGTTTCCCTCAATAATTTTCGCATATTTGCCTTTAATAATTTTTTTTAAACCAAATTTAAATGCCTATGCAGGAAGACAATTACAGAGACCAATCGCAGGAAGAGATTTTTTCTAAACGCATTCGGGCCGGCAAAAGAACCTATTTTTTTGATGTAAAAGCAACAAGAAATAGTG
>JACCEA012491774.1_pt1 | contig 11927 bp, 14 predicted proteins | sample 7449851 | NCBI WGS metagenome assembly JACCEA01 (sample SAMN15323453, study PRJNA562643) | freshwater metagenome | isolation source: river surface water | place: USA:Blue River Watershed | collected 2017-08-18 | reverse complement strand
TCTTGCTCAATTGCATACTATATTTTCGCGGAATTAACACACTCGATACTTTCAGGATATTACGGTAGCGGCAGAGAAGTATATACCTGGACGGATCCAATCCAGTGTGATTGCGACTGATCATAACCACAATCCATTTTGGAATAATCATTGCAGTTTTCCGGATGAAGATGGATTTCCTGGTGAAGATGACGAGGAGGATGAGGCTTAAAATAAGCTTACATGTAGCCCTGCTATTCAAATGTATTGATCCGGCTCAAGTGTATCCAACTTTTGAGAGAAAACGCTTTTTGAAACTCTTTTTCTTTTTCACATGGACTGAAAAGGAAGAATATGATGGTCTCTTTGAGACAAAATTCTCCGGGATATCCGCTGCACGAATTCGCCCGGAACATGTTAATGGAAGCCAGAGAATGTACAAGCAAACGATTGGGATATATGCGCAGATCAAAACTATTGATGCCCACCAACGACAAGTGCGAATACCATTGTGTGATCTGCGATTGATATTCAGTTAACGAAAACATGTGACTCATATGCGACTCACGGTGAGGTTATGGGATATGTTGTCCAATCATCAGTATATCCCGAAACATATGGGAGGAATATTATATTTCCTGCTCCCCATACGGCGCTTGCAATAACCCAGATGAACATCGCAGCATAGTGTGCAAAATCTATTGCCATTTTCTTCAATACAGATGAATTAACGTACATAGGAGATGGATCAGCGGTTAGTAATATAAATCAATACGCAGTAAATACCTACTTTCGTTTTAAAACTACACCACATGAAGTCAATCGCAATCATAAAAGTTGGTATAAAACATATGGACCATGTGAAAATGTTGCAACGGTTCCAACTCAGGTCTTTCCCAAGCCAGCAAAGGGTATGAAAATGCTCATATTCTCTCCAGTTACGGAAATACGAAAAGCGGGGAGTCAAGTCCGCATCTTCATATTTAGCATTCATCAAATCATCTCTAGGAATCACCCTTAGAGGCCGCAGGATAATGTGGTACACAATGACCAATCCTATAGCAGCCTGATTGTCGACAGGTTAATTAAAAAAGTCGGAACACATTCATTATTCACCTCCATTACATACGATGTCGGCTCAAGCACCACGTCATCATCGCCACGAAAGACTTCACCTGCCACCCAAAGAATTAGCACAGTGCAATATAAAACGATTTACATATGATGCAATCCTACCGGACATCCACAAGAAGTTCGCAGCAATCCACATAATCATGACAATCAGCATATATACCTCTGTAATACATTTTGCGCTAATTGCATGGAACATCAACACCAAACACCATGACAATGATGCTACACCGAATACCATAGCGGGCATATAAGCATCTCTTGTCCAGGAAAGATCTTTCGCAATCCAAAGATATATATGAAAATTTTCTGCTCCCCTGACAGTAAAATACACTTGTGGACTCCAAGGCATAGTGATATAGAAATTGTGGACCTGAAGGTTATTCTGCTGGTCGAAACTGAACAATGGATATTGTCTATGAATATAATCAGACTGTGATGTGATGTTCTCTTCAAGATTATTAATATCTGAAGATTCATCATTTAATGGCAATGGCGAATATTCATCACTATGTTCCCCAGTAGGCAACAGTGAGTCATGAAGTCCAAGTGACTCATCATCACACATGTTCTAAGAATACAACTTACGGGGAATATGCTATTTGTTTGTTTTTTAAACGTGGGAACGTGGGTGGTCATTTTAAGAGTTAAAGGACTAACGAACTAACAAATTGGTTTCTGCCGATTGCCGATGATGATGATCGTTCTAAATATAGATCGAGCTACGAGACCTTCATTGCCCGTAACTAACGCCACACGCATTTAAGGATTTAACCGATATACGATGTTCTACAAAAACTACTTACATGTAAACAAGCACATTTAGAAATCACTGCAACGACCAGCACCGCTAGAGAAACTAGCATAACCCATACTTTCGTTCGTAAACAAGGGTGGATACACCTAGCGATTGAAAGACGTGGCGTGCATTCGTTGCAAAGCACAAGATATTCGTTGAAACCAATAAGTACGAAACTGGACAGCAGCATAACCCTTTCCGATAAATAACCTTTTTAGATAGATCACGTATACTATTGTAAATGACAAAAATTTCAACCATTCTAATCCCCACTCGCCCTTGACCTATTTGGTATAAAACTTAACGGTAAAAATAGATGATATTTATCAACTTTCAAAATTAACAGTTAATTTGAGACAATAATTTGCTGCAAATTAGTCATTAGTAACTCTTGTGGTGCCATGAATATGGGCAGATGCTTTGGTTTTATTTGATATCATGTTCATAAATGGACAGAAGGCTAACCTCTTTATGGAATGGAGTAGAGATTGGATGCGCAACTTATGTTCCAGCACCATTTGCGATGGAACGAGGTTCTATCTTCGCGAGATAAACTTGGTGCGTTGCATTCAGGCTTTCATAGCAAATACTGAGTTACAAGCGGAGGGTACAGTATGGTGGGGTAGAATACAAGCAGTTTAATAAGTGGGTTTTATTAGATTTTTTATCTCCGTTATCTTGTTCATGCTCTAAATCACCCATCGAACGCCATAACTGTACAGTCATTCAACCATACCTAAATTTGAGTGATAGTCTTATGAATTTAAATGTACGGGCAACAAGTAGACGCAAAGGGATATTTAGAACACACAAGTTATTATGTACAAATCATAAGATTATAGTTACTACGCTTATGATACTGATGATTTAGTAGATATGCCTCGTGTATTCTATTGAGATCAAGTTATTGTGTACTCGCATACCACCAACAATTACTAATATTCATCTGAATTGCGGCTATCAGAATCAGAATCGTACCCTCTTAACCTAGATCCACCGACTAGCTTGCGAACCGAGGGTTTCTCCATGACCATGGAGGGATTTTCTTCCAAATCTGAATCGGTAATTACACCATTGCGTGCAAGAAACCATTCAACATCTTAGAAACGGTAGTATTATTGATCAAATGAACTCGTATATATGAGATAGTTCCTTACTTGCAGGTTTTGTTTGCTTCCCACCCAGGTTGTTCAATGTTACAATTTGAGTCTTGAGACTGCCCTTTGAATATACGAAAACAGTGGGCAAATTCCTTTCTGGCCAGTTTTCTATGGCCTGATTATATTTAATTCGTAAAAACTTAATATATTTGAAACGAGAAGCGAGACTTCGTAAAGCATCGTCCATTATTTGGCACTCTATCATGCTATCTTCGTAGAGATGAACCACCACATCGCAACCTTCGCTGGCTTCTGTGACTTGACGCACCCACTCATCCTTTGTTATCTCTTCGACTTCCCCAAATCGATTCTTTATGGCCGCTTCCTTTAGCTGCTGCAACCTAAGATGTCTATAGTGCTCAAGCGCTTTACTATCAGTATTCAAATCTTCCTAAAATATTATAGAACCTGTTGAAGAAGGCGGAGCCAAAAATCGACTTTTAACAAACCTCTTCAAGCGCATCTAATTCATCAAGGTCCAAGTCTTCGTATTTGTCCCTCACTACCTCTTCGACTTCAGGTTCTTCATCCTTAACAAACTACAGCATCGTAATAACATGACCACTCAATTGATTTGCACCTATGCTTACATTTAGTGGGTTCAATCCCTTCGACAACAAAACTTCCTCTTTGGTAGTAATCCCTTTCTTGATTAGGATATCATCCCACTCAGTTGTATTCCCCGAGTATTCGTAAGATTTCCCCGTTCCTTGCATGTTGAATTTACAGAAATTGAATGAAACTGTGATGAATATTAATTAATGAGCGAAGTATTGTATGGTGTACAGTATGGGCCCATCATGCTGCTGCTGTGTGTGCGCAGCAGTCCCACTGCTGGAGTCGCTGCTTTGCCCTCTGTGGCGGTTGCGGTGGTCATCACTCCAAAAAGTTTATTGTTTATTAGACTACTACGTATATAGAAGAGAAGAGGGGGTTTGGCGCGGCAGCAGCAGCTAAAAATGTGCGGCCCCTGCTGCTGCTGCTGTGTGGTGCCCTCTGCTGCTGCTGTTGCGCCCCTCTGCTGCGCCTGGCGCTGCCTGCTGCTGTAACTCTCTCTGCTGCTGCACACACCACGGTGATATTTTTGTTGTGCTTATTGTATATTGTATTATATTTGGTATTCCATATTGTTATGGTGAAAAAGATCTGGGATCATATGATTTTGTTTTTGTTTTGCAGATAATGATGCACGAGGCTTATAATGCACCATCTTCTCCAATTGTTTCGAAGGGTGGAACTTCGGCACATGGGAAAATTTTTCAATTGAAAACCTTTGGTAAGGATAAAATCAGCCCAAACATCAAATCGTTGTAAATTTTGTGATAGACATTTATCAAAAGATAAATGATGATTTCCGGGTACAGACCACAAGTGGCGCTGCTTGTAAGTTCTAACTTAATTTATTTTGGTCATTTACTATTTTGAAATTTGTTTTAAAATCCAGTGAGTTTGTTCGGCTGGATAGTCATTTTTGTCTTAGTTATGGCAGAACTCCGCAATTACACTGTGCCACAATTACAGGAACACATGAGGGTAGATAATACATTGGGAGAACAACTTCTTGTTAATGTAAACATTACATTTCACGCACTAACTTGCAATGAAGCGCATTTGGATGTCATGGACATCGCTGGTTACAATCAATTGAATGTCGAGCATGAAATGATCAAGCAAAGGTTAAATCCATTCGGTGTTCCAATCGGTCCAGCTGGTGTAGAAATTATTGGAGAGGTGGGGACTTTATACTTTCATTGACCCAAATTCTTTGATGTTGCAATCATTTAGGGACCTCTCGAAGTTAGTGATTTGCCAAAAGACTACTGTGGATCGTGTTATGGAGCGGAAACTGAAACAAAAAAATGCTGCAATAGTTGTGACGAGTTAATCCGTGCTTATCAAGAGAAGGACTGGAGCATAGCCTCCATAATTCGCAATTCAACTCAATGCATTCATGATCGCGCAAAACACTTTTCTGGGGTAAATGCTGGTGAAGGTTGCACGGTGAGTGGAACTATGAAACTTAATAAAGTTTCCGGGAATTTTCATATCGCTCATGGTGAAAGTATTGTGCGAGACGGTCGCCACATTCATCATTTTAATCCCGCGCTTGCCCCCAAATTCAATATATCTCATACGATTCAGTCCATATCGTTTGGTGAATCTTTCCCTAACATGGCACGGAATCCATTGGACAAAGGTTAATGAGCAAATATTCTGATTTAATTTTTCTTTTTTATTTCTTTTTTAGTGAGCAGAATGATTGGACCAGATAATAGTACAGGGTTATTTCAGTACTTCATTCGGGTTATACCCACAGTCTACACTGATGACTACGGTCGCAGAATTGTTACCAGTCAGTATACAGTAACCGATCGATTTCGCCCACTAGTGATGCCCAAATTTGATGGAACTGACAAGGTAGTTGCCATGGTTTTATTAGATAAATTAATTTGATTTTATGTCTTTTGAATAGCCGGGGGAAGCAATTTTGCCAGGAATTTTCTTTGTTTATGAGATGTCGCCATTCATGATCGAAGCAAAAGGAAGCACCATTCCATTCACACATTTGTTAACAAAGCTCTGTGCTATTGTTGGGGGGGTTCTTACTGTTGTTGGAGTTTTGGATTCCTTGGTCTTCAAAGTTCAGAAATGGATTATAAAATAAACGATATGATTTGAAGCAGAATGAAAATGAAGCCTCGAATCTTTGAATTTTATTTTTTGTAGTTCAACCACTGAGAAAACTCAAAATTGATGGGTGGTGACGAGAGTATCTTTAAATCAGCGTAAATATATATTAGAATGCATACACATAACCACCATAAAATAAAACAAAACTATCCTGGTACACTATTTTGATGATGAATTTATAACCATCTTTGCCCCAACGAGGATGCAATTAATTTCTATGGAAGCATCGGCAGTAGTATTACTTCCCAATGAACTACCAACGGAGTCGTCACCACCCAATGCAGTAAGATTAAAAAGTTGCATTATACTCTCAACTGTGGAATCCTTACTGTCTGATAAACTTTTGCCCATACGGACAGACGAAGCCGGGAGAGTCACTGTAACCAAATTGGACTTCGAAAGAAGTTGATTTAATATTGCTTGTTTCTCCAGTTCACATGAAGGCGACATAGTCGAGCCAGGCAAACTTGAGCGAATATCCATATTGGATTGGATAGAAGGAACTATCGGCCAATTTGATGTAGAAACAAGTCGCTTGTTGTCGTCATGATTTTCTGATGCATCATCTTCTAAATCCATAGGAACATTTCTGTCAGGGGCTGCAATCAAACCCGTTTGTTGGAACGGTAAAGTTGCTAGTCCCAACTGATGATGATGACTCAGAATAGATGTTTCGACGTTTTTCGCTCCTGAAGGAGGTCGGATAACCGGAAACTGGCCACCTCGCGAGTGAAGTGCAAGTGGGCTTTCACTCATTTGGAGAGAGGGATCAAACAATGCGACTCCCTTACTCATCACAATATGAGAGTAAGACAGTGAATCCCTTTTATGATCGGCGAACCAGTTTTGTCTATACCCGTGATTATGACTGCTATCAAAATGGATTAAGTCTTTGCTAACAAAGATAGATTTACCAAATTTTAAGTTTCCATCCCCAACTGCAGGTAGCGCAATGGAGCTGTTGTAGGATAAATTATTTTCAAGAACACGTCGCAAATTGTATTTTGGCTGCACAACAACTGTCTCGTCCAATAGAGAAACGTTCACCGGAACCATAAGTTTTGAGGATAGATCTTGGTTCAAGGGTCTATGAAGATCCTCAACGGCAAAAAGTCGGCGATTTCCGTCGCTGATGGGAAAGAGTTCGTCGAAGATACCACTGTCAATAACGGATTCCTTCGTTATCACTCTACTTCCATCTCCGATGAGGACACCATGTGGGGCCAATCCAGTGAAACAGAGCAAACAAATTACGGAGAGTACTGACAGAGACTTGAACAAAGGAGCAGACATTATACTTGGATATAATGGCCCAGCGGGACTGCTGATGTAAGATGTCATAGGCAGTGGATACGTAGAAACCAAGTTAGTTGGTTCATGCACTGGAGTATGTGTTGCAGAAGAGTCAGAGTCAGTGTGACCCTGATAATCTGATAATAGAGGTGAGCAATGGAGTGTTTTCAAGCGAAGATTATCCTGTTTTAATTGATTGACTTCTGCCTTTAAGGATTCAATCTCTTTGTCTTTCTCCGCAACTCTATCTTCCAATGTTTTGATGTACATATTTTTGCGATCACGATGGAATTGAGCACTCAATCTATTGCGAATCTGCCGGCGCATCTTCTTGGCATCTTCACTGCCTGGGTCAACTTCTAGATCCTTCAAAGCTGCTTCAGTGCAGCTAGCTATTGTAGCAGCGTCAGGATTGAGCTTCCTCTTTTTGGGTTGCCTGTTTGATGGGGAGCGTTTTTTTGTTGCCTTTCCTTTATCTACGGACCCTGCCGATGATGCTAGCATAGATGTTGCTCCAGAATTGTGGGATTCATCATCTTCCTCAGCTAAAAGCACTTCAATTGCCTCGTATAAATTCTCATCTTCTTCGTCACCAATGTCAAAATCTGCAAATAAAGAGCAGAACAAGTTGATTAGTAAGTCACAGTTCATTATAAACATCTTATACTCACCTCTGTCCAAACGGACTGAATCGAACGGTAAAGAATCGTATTCAAACGCCATTTACTTTTCAGTAGGATTAGTAACCACGATGTGCTATCGACGATTGATAATTAAACGGTTCCAATTCTACCAGCTTAGATGTTGATGATTGACACAGATTGTAAAACGGTAAACCTTTGGTATTATAATATCCCATATCGGTATTATTATTGTCCTGTCTGTGCGCTCTCTCGCGCAATAAATACGGCCCACCACGAGACCAGCAGAGAAGTAGGAGCAGCAGCAGCTCCAAGCTGGCGAGAAGAGCACAAAAACAAGCAGAGGAGCGCCGGCGGCACCGCTTTAGTAGATCACGGATTTCTCTGCATTTTCCAGCAATTTCTATATGTCAAAAAAAAAAGAAAATCGCCCCAATGCCAATGCCAAATCCAAAATGCAATAAATATTGCGCAAGCTTGTTGGCCAAATCTTCCATTCGGTGATTTGGAATGGGAACCGAGTTTCGATTATGAAATCAAAAAGCAGAAGGGAATCTCGAAATCGGGGAGTTGGGAATGGTGGTCTTTTTAGAAGGAGAAATAATCGCATAGACCTTTTGTCGGATTTCAAGAATGATTTGGACACATCGAAGGACATATACCAACTTCTTAAGGAGCAATTGCTGAGTGATCAACAATCTCCATGGAAGGGTCATGAACTTTTATATGTAGTGATTGTCAATAGGAAGAAAAAACCTGGAACTAGCGCTCCAACAGGCTCGACTATTGATAATCCACATGGGTTCATGCATAAACATGAGAGATATCTTGTTTTATTAAAAAAACCCGAAGCTTCGAACGGATTTTTCTTGATTCGTGTTGTCAAGAAAGAAAATGAACTTGAATTCAAGAGCTCTTACGAGTTGTCGAGTATCAAATCCTTGGACTATGGGTCTGATGATACCGAGTTATTGATCCAACAAGAATCTGTCGACCATAGCATTTACTTTAATACGCAAGGAGATAGGGATGAAACGTTATGGATCATCATGCAAGTGACCAGGCTCGTCACAGGTTGTGATATTACTATTGGATATTCGGTAGATGTTGATGGACTAGCATATATGATTACCAACAGTGGCATTTTCACTCGATTTCCGCAGCTTCAGCGAGTGATAAGCTTAAGTGCTACCACCGTGCATGATCAATTTTCAGCTGATGAAACAGAGGCTGAGCATATCTTGGACGAAATAAATTGGGGTTCATCATTAAGTGGTCAAAAAGATTTGCAATCCATTTTGTCACAACGTTCCGACAAATTAAATAATGAGATTATTGACTTTTTATTGCAATGGGAGGAAATGGACGAAGTTGCTGATGCAGAGGCTATTAGTTTTCGATATCCTACTCAGCAATCTGAACTAAATATCGCGTCGTCTTCATCTTCTATGCTTGGTATGAGAGATACCAGAGAAGTGTTGAAAGCGCTCGGAATGGTGGATGATGAACTCAAAGCTGTTGAAACATGGTTAGGTGATCAAATAAAAAAATTGTCAACAATTCGATCAAATCTTTCGCTTATTGAAGATGAAAGCGGTGGACTGGAAACGAGTTGGCAAAATCTAAATGTTGTCCAACAAGTTATTTCCATGATGATTGAAAAATATTCATTTGACGATATTGAAGAAAGCTTGCTTAAATCGCCTGATGCAGTTGTAAATGCGGTACTCAAATCGAGCAATTTGAGCACTATCGACCAAGCATTAGATCCACTTGTGAAAGCGGGAAAAAGATTGAGAAATGCTCTGATTGTTAAGCCAGTGGAACTTTATGGGATTTCAACGGCAGACTGGAAGCAAATTCAGGCTATTGCTGCTATTAGCAAACGAAAAGAGCAGCTGATGGCAATTGCAGACTTATTCTGCTCCAAGTTTGGTGAAGTTGGTTTGGTTCTGTTTGACAAACTTCTTAAGCACAAGTCGCTCCAGGAAGGAGAAGGATTGTCTAGTGCAAGTGTTCGGTCGTCGGTTCCTATTCTTATTCCCAAAGGGTTCGCGACGAAGGGAATTGTAGAACAGTTATCATCATCCACAATGTGGATTGACATAAGTAAATATTTTTCCAAGGCTTCGAACCAGCTGCTTGAATCGCAGCTTCTATTCCAACTATATTTATCAAAATTCTCGGATTTGCTAGATTTGCAAGCTGAATTAGCGTCTGCATCGAGTCGCGCATTGTGCGAAGCTTATATGAGGGCCACTCATGAAAAACTTTTTGCACCCTTGATCAAAGCATTCATCAAAGATTTGCAAAGTTTGATTACTTTGAAGCAACCGCCCATAACCATTAGCTCTGCAGCTAAGTATAAGTTAAACGCAAAAAATGACTACCAGATATTTTTTTATGCGTATCAAAATTCTCGTTCAGGTGTTTCCAACAAAGTTGTGACTTCTTGGAAGTGCTTCGAAACAGCTATCATGTTGCTTGCTCCGGTCATCGCCAACGAAGAATATTTTGTAAAGGTATAGTTAGCTTTTTTTTTATTTTATTCGACTGACTGGTCTGGTAAATAGAAACTTTTCCACCTTGATGGGCGCCGTTCTGATGTAAATAACGAGCAAGTGAGTCAAAGTGTCAGCTTGACCATTGATGAGTCAACCTTTTTTCAGTCTCGCTTGCACACTATGTTGGATTCAATATTTGAAGGCGTGATAGATCGTCTATTGTCACTGACATCAGCCATTTCCTCAAGTCCATTAAACTCTGCGATTGTTTCTAACCAAGATCCAAAAGATGGAATAGAGAGTATAGCCATGCTTACTTGTCTCACTCAATACTCTGAATCATTTTTAGAAACTACCCAAGCAGTCGAAAAAGATGACAATACTTCACAGTTCTTGTTCATAAACAGCACATTATATTTGATGAAAGTGTTCAAAACTTTGAAGCATCAACTTGAACAAAACATTCTTTCTTTTGGAAACGAGCAGATTCAATGGATCAATAATCAAAGGGCAGATCCAAAATCTCCAGAAGTTTTTTCGCCATTCTTACGGTTTCCAACTGTGGTGATGCATGTTATTCAAATGACGAATGGCAAGGTACGGAATACGCTCGTAGAATTCTTGTGTCTTATATTTTTATTCAGACTTATGATTGCGTTGATGAGTTGCTTGTAAAAATGGCTCGCGAATTGTTGTCGTGGTTGAATGCAATATCTAAATTAAACGAGAAGTATGTGGACAAAGTTAAACTAACAAACTTGGTCTATTTTCACCTTTCACTGTCGGAGCTCAATGTACCGTGCTTGCAACAGTTTATTGTCTATTCACAACAACAGATACAAGATGCCTCCGTGAAGTACATAAATTGGATGGTAGACTATGAATTTCCTTCGCTGTCGGCTCTAGCAGTTCGGATTGACGGGATAGGGAAAAAGGTCAGTGATGAAGATTTATCATTGTACATTCGACGGAAGGACGTTCTCAGCGTTATCAAAGAGTTAGAGAATAAGACATTAGATTCATTGGTCACTAATTTGTCTAAACGTATTGAAAAGCATTTCAAGTGTGAATCCGATTCGGTAAGGAAATTGTCATTTTCGCTGTACTTTCGTTTTAATGGATTGAACATTGTGAAGGAGTTGAATCTGATGGCGAAAATGTGGACTCAATTGAAAGAGAGAATTTTGGGGATTGTTAAGAAATTAGAAGCTGCGGCTTCTTCTTCTTATCAGATTAAATTGGACATTACCCCCAGTCAATTGTCGGACATATTTGACAAATACGCTATTGCATTGCAATCCTAAAAAATGCAATTTTTTTAATACTCATATCGTCAATATTAGATATTTCCAATTTAGTGTGTGTAGCGATGTCTTTAACGATAAAGAAGGACTATATCGCACAATGCAGCTTGGTAATAATTTTTGTAATAATAATGATTTGCTGTTGCACTAATCCGCAAATTTTGTGCAGGAAAAAGGGAGGATTTGTGTCAGTGGCGTGCAGTCTATCCTGCATAAACTTTTCTAGTCTAAATCTAGCTCCGCCATTTCCAAAATTCTTGTGTGCAGCCTAAACTGCACGGAGAAATTTAAGTATGGTTCCATTTAGGACTGTTTACTAATATTATATGTTTGGAGACTTGTAGATATGTAGTGTGCATGATACTTTGGAACCATTATGATCATACATTAAACTTGCAATGTCTGTAATTTTTAAATCATTTTAG
>JACCEA010237885.1_pt1 | contig 11928 bp, 10 predicted proteins | sample 7449851 | NCBI WGS metagenome assembly JACCEA01 (sample SAMN15323453, study PRJNA562643) | freshwater metagenome | isolation source: river surface water | place: USA:Blue River Watershed | collected 2017-08-18 | reverse complement strand
TGTTCTGGGTCTTGCGATCTTGGTGAGTGTTGTCTTTGGTGGCTTCTGGATCAGCTCGGTTGCCGAGTTCACGCGCAAGGTTTCCATGGCTCAATCTGGCAAGAAGGTTTTTCTCTTCGTGTCTCTTTCTGTCGGAGTGATTCCGCTTCTCGTTGCTATTTACTCGTTGATGGTTGCTTCATCGACAACGGCAACTTTCTTGGGCTCATTCATAGTGAATCCGGTTACTTCACTATTTGCACAATTGCCAGCCTGGGCGTCATCGGTTTTGCTGGTCAGCGCAGTCGTTTCGATGATTCTTTGGTTTGCGGCCTGGCTGTATTCGACCAGCGTTAGTTTGTCTGCGATTTCAATTCGAATCAGGCCGGCGATTAGCCAGCCAATTCTGGTCTTGCTGACTCTAGGCCTCGTTTACACGTTTGGCGCATTCTCGACTGCGAATCTCTTAGACGTTTTTGACACAGTTGTCGCAATATGTGGTGTTCTAGTTTTTGCTTGGGCCGGAATCTTCGTTGCCGACATTTCGATGAGAAAGATCGCGTATCACGAAGTTTCGCTTACTCGGGATTACGGTTTTTACAAGTCGGTAAACGCCGTGAACCTAATCGCATTCATTCTTTCGGTGACGCTCGGATTAGGTTTCGTCTCTTCAACTCTCGTCGGCTTCGAATGGTTGGGCTATCTTGGCGAGCTAGCTGCGGCGGCAACTTGGTCTGAAGCCAATGTCGGTGTTTTGATTTCACTCGGCTTCTCGATTCTCTTCCCGCTGCTTTTTGGCCGCAAGCGCATCCGTGCTCAAGAGGCAGAAGTGTTGCAAATTGAGTCGCGCAAGCGCGACCTAGAGCACGTCGAAATCAACGAAATCTAGTCGTGGCAAAAGTCTCAGATATCGTGGCGGCTGCCGAGGGGCTATGGCCAATAAACCTTGCCGATGACTGGGATAGGCCCGGTTTGATCGCAGGCTCTTACTCGGCTGAGGTTTCGAAAGTGCTTCTTGCAGTAGACCTGACCCGAGAAGTGATGAACGATGCCAAAGCTGGCGGTTTCGAAATGGTTGTAACTCACCACCCGTTTCTGCTGAAGGGTGTTTATGACATCAGAGAAGACAGCGGCAAGGGAGCTGTTCTGGCCGAGTCGATCAGAAGCGGAATAGCGCTTTTCGCCGCACATACCAATGCCGACGTGGTTGAAGACGGAGTTTCATCGGTGTTGGCTCGAGAGTTGGGTTTGACTCGCTCGGCACCCCTCGTGCCAACAATCAGCGAGGTTATCGGTCACGGTCGAATCGGCGATTTGCCCGAATCTGTCAGCCTTCTCGATTTTTCTCGGCAGATAGCTAGAACACTGCCCGCTACTGCCGGAGGTGTGCGCGTGGCTGGCGATGCCAGCATGCCTGTTAGGCGTGTTGCTCTTTGCGGCGGTTCTGGGGATTCTTTCATTTCAGCCGCGCTTGCTTCTGACGCTGATGTCTACATAACCTCTGACCTTCGGCACCATCCGGTTCAAGATGCACTCGAACAGGCAGGCGCTTCAGACAAAAGTTTCGCGCTGATCGACATTTCTCACTGGGCTGCCGAGTCGCTTTGGCTGAAAACCGCTGCTGAGCAACTTGCTTCGGCCGTTAGTGATGTTAAGTTTGTAGTGAGTGACCTTCGCACAGATCCGTGGGAGTTCGCTGTAACTCAATAGCGAGCTGAGAGTAGCGATGAAAGCAACGCCACAACACCAAGAGACTCTTCTGGAGCTCAATCGCATCGACCTGCAGCTTCGCCGCAATCAGAAGCAAATCGACGAGATTAACCGCGGTGCCGATGTTCAGGCTAAGCGTCAATTGCTGCTAGCCAACTCAGAGCGTTTGCTGGTCGCTCGCAATCAACTCGATGCGCTTGAGTTAGAACTTACTCGCGCAGAGACTGACCTGAAATTAGTCGAAGGTCGAATCTCGAAAGATGAAATGCGCCTAAACCAAAGCAGCAATCAAAAGGATGTTCAAGGAATCCAGAGTGAACTGCAATCGCTTGCCAAGCGAAAGGGCGAGTTAGAGGATGCCGAGTTAGTTTTGCTCGAGCGAAAAGACGAGATTTTGGTGACCTTGAAAGCAGTCGACCTTGAGCGCGCAGAGATACAAGGTGCCCTGGAGGTGCTTGAGAGAGAGCAAACTTCTGGATTGGCCAAATTGAATTCGGGACAGCAACTGCTTCGAGAAGATAGAGCGCGCAACCTTGGGCTTCTCACCGCAGAGGTTGCTGAACATTACGAGAAACTCTTTTCGCGTGGCGTTGGCGTCGGTCGACTCGATGGCCTTATCTGTGACGCCTGCGGAATGACGCTGAGTGGCGATTCTATTGACGCCGTTCGCAATACGCCTGCCGACGAACTCGCTCACTGCGGCGAGTGCGGGGCAATTCTGGTGCGCTAATGAGTCGGGTTCTAATCATCGAGGCCGATGGCGGATCTCGCGGGAATCCGGGAACAGCTGGTTCTGGTGCAGTAGTAATCGACGCGGCTAATGGCGAGGTGGTTCGCGAGATTTGCAGGTTTGTCGGCATCGCAACCAACAATGTCGCCGAATACATAGCGCTTGTGGCAGGGTTAGAAGCCGCCTACGACATTGACTCGAATGCCGAAATAACGGTTCGCATGGACAGCAAACTAGTCATAGAGCAGATGGCTGGTCGCTGGAAGATCAAGCACCCAGACATGCTTCAGTTGGGCAAGAAGGTTCAAGAACTTGTGCGGGGCAAGTCGGTCACTTGGCAGTGGATTCCGCGTGAGCAGAATTTTCGCGCAGATGCTCTAGCCAATAAGGCCATGGATGACCTTGCAGATTCAGAGTCTTCTGGCGTAACCGTCACACCTGGAGCAACGAACCGTCTCGCGTCGGCTGTCACCGAATTCAACGAGATTGCACCGAGTTCTGTGCGTTCGCCGGTTGATGTAACGCAGCCCTTGACCACAATCGTCTTGGTTAGGCACGGGAGAACAGCGCTGACTGAGGCCCGCAAGATTTCTGGGGGAGATGGCGATGATCCCGATCTCAGCGAGGTGGGTCTTTTTGACGCCGCTGCAGTAGCTACAGCGCTAAGTGAAATCGGTTCGCGAGGTCCTTGGCAGCGAATAGCGCCTATCTCGGCAATCGTGACTTCGCCTATGCAGCGCGCGAAACAAACGGCCGATGTAATCGCCGATCGATTTGGTTTGACGGTGAATGAAAACGAAAATCTACGCGAAATAAGTTTTGGCGACTGGGATGGCTTGAGTCACGAAGAGGCTGAGAACACGGATGCTGAACTTTGGAAGGCTTGGAGAGGGTCTTGGACGGTTTCGCCACCAAATGGTGAGTCGCTTGAAGTTTTCGACGCTCGACTGCAGCAGGCGCGCAAGCAAATCGTTGAGCGTCACGCTGGCAAGACCGTTGTGGTTGTTGCCCACGTTATGCCAATTCGTGGTTTTCTTCGATGGGCATTCGACGCAGCTGCCGCGGCCTACTGGCGTCCGCAGATTGCTCCCTGTTCGATATCGATCTTGCGTGTGTGGGGAGACGAAACCGCAGAGGTCGTCACGGTGAACCACACCGCTCACCTCTAGGGCTGTTCAGCAAGCCTTTCGCCCGCTAGCCTTAAGCACGGATGGGTCGGCCAGACGATCGCGGCACGCAAGTGACGAGGAACGTCCGGGCTCCATAGAGCAAGGTGGTGGGTAACGCCCACCCGGGGAAACCCGCGAGAAAGTGCAACAGAGAGTAAACCGCCACGCAAGTGGTAAGGCTGAAACGGTGGTGTAAGAGACCACCAGCGGGGCGTGTGAGCGCCTCGGCTAGGTAAACCTCACCTGGAGCAAGGCCAGATAGTGTGCGCCTTAGCCGGCTCGGCTATGCACACGGGTAGGCCGCTCGAGCCTAACGGCAACGTTAGGCCTAGATAGATGATCGTCGCCCGAAAGGGAACAAAACCCGGCGTATCGGCCGGCCCGTCCACTACCGCTTGTTTGCGAGGCGATAGGCCAATCGCGCGGCACCCAAAATACCTGCGTTATTGCGCATTTCGGCAGGAACTATTTCGCAGTCGATGTTGAGAAGCGGCAAGAAGTTCTCGTGTTCCTTTGAGACCCCGCCGCCAACGATGATCATCTCTGGAGAAAAGAGTTTCTGCAACGTCGAGTAGTACTTCTGCAAACGCTCGGCCCACTGCTCCCAGGTCAGACCGTCGCGCTCCTTCGCAGCAAACGATGCCATCGATTCGTAGTCAACACCGTCAATCTCAAGGTGACCGAGCTCGGCATTTGGAATGAGGGTTTGGTCGAAGAATAAAGCGCTGCCGATTCCGGTGCCAAGCGTTGTCATGATTACGAGGCCGCGCTCTGCACGGCCGGCTCCAAATCGCATTTCGGCAAGCCCGGCGGCATCTGCGTCATTAACCAGATGCACATCTCTTGAGAGTGCTTTTGTAAAGGCCTTGTCGGCGTTGAAACCAATCCACTTCTTCGAGATGTTCGCAGCCGACATGGTTACACCGTGCTGAACAACCGCCGGAAAACAAATGCCGATAGGAGTCTTCGAAGGCGAGTCGGGAAGCTTCTTGATCAGGCTCTTGACAGTTGAAATGATGTCGTCGGTCGAGCCACCCTCTGGCGTATCTACTCGAACTCTCTCACCAACTATTTCACCGTTCTTCACGTCGACAAGCGCACCCTTGATGCCGGTGCCACCGATATCGATACCGATTGCAATCTTCTTAGCCATGATTCTCTTTCGCTCAGGGTAGGGTCAAAATGTCAGCACCGTTTTCGGTGACGACCAAGGTGTGTTCGAACTGCGCCGTAATGCTTTTGTCTTTTGTAAGAACCGTCCAGTCATCGGGCCAGAGATCCCAGTTGTAAGTGCCGAGGGTCAGCATCGGCTCGATAGTGAATACCATGCCGACCTGCATTTCCTGCGAGTACGCGGGAGCCGCGTCGTAGTGCGGAATAACGAGTCCGCTGTGAAAAGACCGACCGATGCCATGACCGGTGAAGTCACGAACCACCCCGTAATCGAAGCGCTTGGCGAAAGCTTCAATAGTTCGCCCGATTATGTTGATCTGGCGGCCAGGTGCAACAACTTGGATGGCGCGGTTTAGCGACTCCTTGGTTCGCTCAACCAGAAGTCGAACCTCGTCACTAACCTCGCCAACCATAAATGTCTGGTTGCTATCTCCATGAAAGCCATCTTTGAATGCCGTGATGTCAATGTTCACGATGTCGCCCTCAAGCAGCACAGTGTTGTCAGGAATACCGTGGCAAATAACTTCGTTCACCGAGGTGCAGATCGACTTTGGAAAACCACGATAGAGCAGGGCAGATGGGTAAGCGTCATGGCTTAGCAAGTACTCGTGGCCGATTCGATCTAGCTCATCGGTCGTCACGCCTGGCTGACAGTGCTCGCCGACCAGCGCTATGGCTTGCGCGGCAATTCGACCGGCAGTACGAATCAGTTCAACATCTTCGGCCTGCCAAATGTCGCCGTAGGAATTTTTCGCGGGAGCTTTCTTGCCGACATACTCGGGTTTCGCTATGTGAGCGGGTACTGATCTCAGTGGCGACAATTGACCTGGAGTTAGATATCCGGTTTCGGGGTCGCGAGGCATGCGTCTAGTCTAAGAGTGAGCAAGGGGTGTGACATGGATGACGATGCCAAGGAGTTTTGGTTTAACACCAGAACCAAGCTTGTCGAAGAAGGCAAGCAAGCCGCTGCGATTTATCGAATCGGACCATTTGCCACATACGAAGAAGCGAGCCGAGCGCTGCAAGTTATAGAAGAGCGCACCAAGGCCTGGCAGCGCGAAGAAGACGAGCGAGATTAGTCGCTGAACGACTCATCCTGGTTAGGAAAGTTTTGGCTCTCGACATCTGCGGCATAGCGCTTCGCAGCGTCTAGAAGATCAGCCCGCAGTGACATGTACTCGCGCACGAACCTTCGCGGTTTACCTGAGCTGAGTCCGGCGAAGTCTGTCCAGACAAGTATCTGCCCATCGGTTTCATTGCCCGCCCCGATTCCGATTGTGGGAATTCGAAGTTGCCTGGTGATTCTTGCGGCCAGTTCAGCCGGAACCAATTCGAGCACAACCGCGAAAGCGCCGGCCTCTTGCACCGCAAGCGCTTCGGCAATAACTTCGTCGCCTGCGTCTCCGCGACCCTGAATCTTGAAGCCGCCGAGCGCGTGAACGCTCTGAGGGGTGAAACCTATGTGGCCCATAACGGGAATGCCCGCCTCGACAATCTTCGAAATCTGGCCGGCGCTTCGTCTGCCGCCTTCAAGTTTCACGGCTGCTGCGCCAGTCTGCTTCATGATCTTCATCGCGTTTGCGAGAGCATCTTCGGGCGATGTCTCGTAGCTTCCGAAAGGCATGTCGACAACTACCAACGCAGACTTCGCTGCTCCGGCAACAGCTCTGCCGAGAGGAATGATTTCATCTACGGTTATCGCCAAAACACTTTCGAGCCCGAGTGCGTTCTCTGCTGCCGAGTCGCCAACGAGTAAAACGTTGATTCCGGCCTCGTCAAAAATCGCTGCGGTCTGTTGATCGTATGAAGTCAGGCAAGAGAACTTGCGATTAGTGTCTTTGAATTCCTGCAGGTGCGAAATTCTTGCAATCTTGCCCATTAGTTGTTTCGCCTCCAGGCGTCGACTTCGATTTCAACGAGCATTTTTGGGTTTATGAACTGAATGCCTGCAAGCATTGTGGCTGCGGGTCTAATCTCGCCGAAAATTTCACCGTGTGCTTTGCCGACGGCATCCATGTCTTCAGCACGACTCAAATAGATGCGGCTTCGCACCACGTCGGCAAGTGTGTATCCGGCTTGAGCTAGGGCAGGGGCAATCACCTGTTCAAGGGTGACCTTGGTCTGCAAATAGGCGTCGCCTTCGTGCTGCAAGGCGCCATCGATTGTTGCTGTCGAACCTGAGACGTGAACGTAATCACCTGCCACAGTTGCTCGCGAGTAACCAATTACCGATTCCCACGGGCCTCCGCTTGAAATCAATCTGTCTGCTGCCATCTCTGCCTACCTGTACTTATTGGTGATCGGCAGTCGACGGTCGCGACCGAAAGACATGCCAGTGATTTTAGGGCCGATAGCACCCTGTCGACGTTTCCATTCGGCGCGGTCTACCAAAGCGACAATCTTGTCGACGACCGACGGGTCGAATCCCATTGCCTTTAGTTGTTCGCGGCCTAGCTTGCGCTCTATGTAGCCGTCGAGAATCTCATCGAGAATCGCGTAGTCAGGCAAACTGTCTTGGTCTACCTGACCAGGCCGTAGTTCTGCAGACGGCGCTTTTGAGATGCTGTTTTCTGGGATTGGTGCCGGCAAGCCCTGTTGCTCAGCGAAAGAGTTGCGCCACCTGGCCAACTGCCAGACAAGCGACTTCGAAACGTCTTTCAGCGGAGCAAAGCCGCCTACCGAGTCGCCGTAGATTGTGCTGTAACCGACGGCCAACTCAGACTTGTTGCCAGTGGTTAGGGTCAGGTGACCCTCCTGGTTGCTGAGCGACATCAGAATGGTTCCGCGCACTCGAGCCTGTAGGTTCTCGGCCGCAACGTCTTTTAGTTTGAGTTGCTTCTCTAAGTCTTTGACAGCGCCCTTAATAGGTTCTGTGCGAATGCTTATGCCGAGCCGTTTCGCTAGATCAAATGCATCTGATTTTGAGTGGTCGCTTGAGTGTTTGCTTGGCATCGAGACGCCGAATACTCGGTGAGCGCCGATTGCGTCTACTGCTATAGCCGCGCAAACTGCAGAGTCGATACCGCCGCTAAGCCCAAGAATCACAGACTTGAAATTGTTCTTGTTTACGTAGTCACGAAGTCCAAGCACTAGTGCGTTCCAGACTTGCCAGTTGTCATCAAGCTTGTGCGAAGCGATTTCGCTCGCGGGCACGATGTTTGTCTTGCTCTCGATGTCGAACAAAAGCAAATCTTCTTCGAACTGCTTTCCTCGGCCAATCAGATTTTGATTGGCATCAATCATTAGCGAGTCGCCATCGAATACCAAATCGTCTTGCCCGCCGACCAGGTTTACATAGGCAACGGCAACGTCTTGTTTCGCGGCTAGGTTCTTCACCAGTTCAACTCGGCGGTCATCCTTATCAATTTCAAACGGTGAACCGTTCAAGACTAGGGCGACATCGGTTTTCTCTTCACGCAGTTTGGCAACCGGCCCGCCCTCTTGCCAGATGTCTTCACAGATGAGCATTGAAAACTTGAGCTCTCCGAGTTCGAAGCTGATCAACTGGTCGCCTGGAATGAAGATTCTGTATTCATCAAAGACCGAATAGTTCGGCAGGTGATGCTTTGCGTATCCGGCCCAAATGCGTCCCTCGCGAATAATGACCGCAGCGTTTTGCGCTATGGCCCAAGGGCTTCGGTGTTCCTCGGCCACGATTGCCGGGGTTCCAAGCACAACCACCAGCTGGCCAAGGCCTCGGTTGTTGAGTTCGACCGCAAAGTTCTTCACGGCCTCGACGCTGTCGTTGAGAAAGCTCTCTCGAGTGGCTAGGTCTTCGATGGGGTAGCCAGAGGCCATCATTTCTGGAAAAACTACCAGTGCGGCGCCGCGTTCTGCCGCCAGTTCTACCCGCTCGAGGCAGGTGCGCAGGTTGCCCTCAAGGTCGCCAACAGTGGCGTTGGTTTGCGCAAGGGCAATGCGAATCGCGGGCATAACGACTAGCCTAATAGCAGGCAAAGAGAGGGCATTCCCATGGATAAGCAGACAGATTTCGTGCTCAGAACCATAGAAGAGCGCGGCGTCAAGTTTGTTCGCCTTTGGTTCACTGACGTTGCAGGAACCCTGAAGTCGGTTGCAATTGCACCCGCCGAAGTAGAGGGCGCCTTCGCCGAAGGTCTTGGTTTTGATGGTTCGGCAATTGAAGGTCTCGCGAGAACCTATGAAGCCGACATGTTGGCAATTCCAGATCCGAGCACCTTTCAGATTCTTCCGTGGCGCGGTGAGATTGACCCAACTGCTCGCATGTTCTGTGACATTCAGACCCCGGATGGCCTTCCGGCATCGGCAGATCCTCGCAACGTTCTTCGTCGTGCCTTGGCCAAAGCCTCAGACCTCGGCTTCTCGTTCTACATTCATCCCGAAATTGAGTTCTACCTGCTCAAATCGGCCCAATTTGGCGAAGACGGCCCGATTCCTGTCGACAAAGCTGGTTACTTCGACAACGTTCCAGGCGGAACGGCCCACGACTTCAGAAGGCGAGCGGTGTCGATGCTCGAGCAGCTAGGGATCTCTGTCGAGTTCAGCCACCACGAGGGCGGCCCCGGCCAGAACGAGATTGACCTTCGCTACGCGGATGCCTTGACCATGGCAGACAACATCATGACCTTCAGAACGGTAATCAAAGAGGTTGCTATCGAGCAGGGTGTTTATGCAACATTCATGCCGAAACCTTTCACTGAACACCCTGGCTCGGGAATGCACACTCACATGTCACTCTTTGAGGGTGACACCAACGCATTCTTCGACCCGAGCGGTCAGTATCGACTTAGCAAAACCGCTCGACACTTCATTGCCGGTCTTTTGCGTCACGCGCCAGAGATCACTGCCGTAACCAACCAGTATGTGAACTCCTACAAGCGACTCTGGGGTGGTGGCGAAGCTCCATCGTTTGTTTGCTGGGGTCACAACAACCGCTCGGCGCTCATCCGTGTGCCGCTTTATAAGCCGAATAAGGGCAATTCATCGCGAATCGAATATCGCGCAATCGACTCGGCCGCAAACCCTTACCTGGCGTATGCGCTGCTTCTATCGGCTGGCCTAAAGGGCATAGAAAACGAGTATGAGTTGCCTGCTGAAACCGAAGACAACGTTTGGGAGCTGAGCGATTCAGAGCGCCGCGCCATGGGCATTCAGCCGCTGCCTCAGTCACTCGATCACGCGATTCGCAAACTTGAGGAATCTGAACTGGCCGCCGAAACGCTAGGCGAAGAGGTTTTCAGCTACGTGCTGGCGAATAAGCGTCGCGAATGGAGCGACTACCGTGCTCAGGTAACCCCATTCGAGCTAAAGCAAAACCTCGAAGTTCTCTAAACGGGAAAATGGCTGATTCAAGGTCGCTGAGCCTTTCTGAGCTAGCCAAATACGGTTTTGCCGATTTGTCGGCAACCTTGCCCAAACTAGAGAATCTTGTCGAGTTGGTTGGCGATAGCGCTCGTTCTGCGCTGGCTAGTCTGGCTCGATCTGCGAATCCTGATCAGGCCCTCAACTACCTTCTCAACCTGACTCGCGTCGATCTGTCGAAGGTAAAGAAATTGCTTGGGCGAGAAGATTCGGCAAATCGATTGTGTCGTCTGCTCGGAGCCTCTGAGGCGATGGGTGATTTGCTAATGCGCCGCGCAGAATTGCTAGCGCACTTTGACAAGAAAATTGAAAACCTGCGTTCGGCCGTTGAGTTGCGCGAAGAATTGCTTGCATCTGTCAGCGGCGATTTAACTTCTGAGTTCGAGCCTGCGGGTGTCTGGTCAAAGCTCAGAATGGCCTACCGCAGCGAACTTTTGAGAATCGCCATTTTCGATTTAGAACAGAACGATGCCGAGGCAACGCTCCCAAGAGTTGCCGCTTCTCTTGCAGACCTTGCCGCAGCTGCGCTCGATGGTGCACTCGCAATTGCGCGAGCCGAGCTCAAGACTTCGTCGAATTTTGGCTCTTTCTCGGCGGGTGAGGTCGATCAGACTGAGCTAGCGGTAATTGCCATGGGTAAATGCGGGGCTCGCGAGCTCAACTACATAAGCGACGTCGATGTGATCTTTGTTTGCGGTTCAGAATCTGAAGACACCGACAGCAACCGTTACCTAGAGATAGCGACCCTGCTTGCCACTCGAATGATGCGTGCAATCGACGCAAACGCAGTTGAGCCGATGCTCTGGCAAGTAGACGCGAACCTAAGGCCAGAGGGCAAGAGCGGCGCTCTGGTTAGAAGTCTTGACTCGCATATCGCATACTACGAGCGCTGGGCGCAAAACTGGGAGTTTCAAGCGCTTTTGAAGGCGCGCCCGATAGCCGGCGACATGTCGCTCGGGCAGAGATATGTCGTTGCAATCTCACCAAAGGTTTGGGCTTCGTCTGGTCGAGACGGTTTTGTTGAATCTGCTCAGAGAATGCGTGAGCGAGTCACCGAGAACATTTCTGGTGCAGAGATCGATTCACAGATCAAGCTGGGCCCCGGTGGTTTGAGAGATATTGAATTCACAGTTCAACTTCTGCAGTTGGTGCACGGCAGAACCGACGAGAGTCTGCGCCATCGAGACACCCTTGGTGCCCTCGCTGCCCTCGCAGAGGGCGGGTACATCGGTCGAAACGAGGCCGACGCATTCTCGAGGCACTATCGTTTCTTGCGTCTTCTCGAGCATCGTATTCAACTGAGCCAGATGAGAAGAACCCACCTGATGCCGTCTTCTGATTCAGCTCGACGTTCGCTGGCCAGGTCTATAGATGTGAAGCAAACCACCGACGAGCTTCTTCGTCGTTGGGAGGGCGTAAAGCTTGAGGTGCGAGGGTTGCATCAACGCATCTTTTATCGGCCACTTCTCAGTGCTGTTGCGAAAATTGACGACATCAATCTAGAGCTCACATCAGACCAGGCCTACGATCGACTTGCCGCAATCGGATTTGTTGATGCCAAGAGTTCTCTTTCAAACATCGCTGCTTTGACTAGCGGCTTGTCGCGTCGCTCGGCGATTCAGAGACAGCTTTTGCCGGTGCTGCTTCAGTGGTTTACCGAGGGAACCGATCCTGACGCTGCGCTGCTAGCGTTTCGCCGTCTGAGCGAAGACCTGGGCGAATCTCCCTGGTATCTGAGAATGCTTAGAGACAGCTCTGGTGCGGCGGAGCGCATGACCAAAGTGCTTTCGAATAGTCGTCTTGCCACGGGTCTCTTTGAGCGCATAC
>JACCEA012431243.1_pt1 | contig 11934 bp, 14 predicted proteins | sample 7449851 | NCBI WGS metagenome assembly JACCEA01 (sample SAMN15323453, study PRJNA562643) | freshwater metagenome | isolation source: river surface water | place: USA:Blue River Watershed | collected 2017-08-18 | reverse complement strand
GTCGAAGGCTTGGCCCCCAGTGTCTGCAAAAGTTTGAGGTGCCGCGTCGAATAGTGCTGCGCGGTGGTGTTGGGGCTGTAGCCCCAGTGGCCGTGCATCACCACATCGTTGGGCAAGGGGCGAGTGGGGTGTTCCAAAAACAAATAGCGCTGTTTGGCGTGGACCATGTTTAACACCAGCTGCACAGAGGCGTTGGCGAGGTCTAAGCCAAAGTGCACGACCATGTCATAGCCTTTAAGGCGAGCCTTAAAGCTGGCCCACATGCGTGCAAATACATTGCGACTAGACGACACGTGCAGCCACTTCACATCAGGGTGGTGACGATAAAGTGCGGCGTTACTGCTTCCGCATAAAACGCCAATTTCACAATCAGGCCAGTGCGCACGCAGCGGTTTGAACAAGCCTGTAGCCACAATGGCGTCGCCAATTTTGTTGTCATGCGACAAGATGAGGATGCGTTGGGTCATGCGTGCCTTTACTTGGTCAGCAAGCCTTGGGCTTGATGCGTGATGCGATCAATCAATGTCTGAGTAGTGGGGATGTCGGCAATCAAGCCAACAGCTTCGCCCACGGTTGCGTGTGCTCGCGTGAAGTCAGCAGCCTTCACACCTGCGTCGTAGTTGGCACGTGCCGTGTCTGGCGCGGCTTTCAATGCAGCGATCTTGCCCTCGAGTGAGCGATGCAAGTCGTTACGAATGGCGCGAAAGTCATACGGTGCAGGCCAGTTTTTACGGCGCAAGATGTCAAACACCTCGCTGCGTGCTGTGCCGTCGCCGTTGGTTTGTGTAGCTTGGGTTTTAGCTCCCTCTGCAGCCAAGCTTTCCGTCGTGGCCCACAGGCGAGAACCGATCAATGCACCATCTGCACCCAGCATCAACGCAGCGGCCAAACCGCGGCCATCGGCTACCCCCCCTGCGGCGAGCAAAAGCGTGTTGGGCGAATGCAAGGCCAAGTAGTCGGCAATCTCAGGCACGAGCGTGAACGTGCTGCGACCTTCTAGTGCGTTGGCCCCGTGGCCACCAGCTTCGCCACCTTGGGCCACGATCACGGATGCGCCGGCCTCTACAGCATGCGCCACTTGGTCTAGACGTTGTACTTGGCAAATTAGTTTCGCACCTACTGCAGCAATGCGCGCAGCATAAGGGCGAGGATCGCCAAACGACAGCATGATCGCGCTCGGTTTTTGCGTCAGCACCCAATCGAGTGCCGCTGCGTCTTCATCGAGTTTCCAAGTGATGAATCCGCAGCCCAAACGCGCGCGGCTAGCTGTATCGTTCATTAGCAAATCGGTGGCCAATGTGTATTCGCGCTGTGTCCATGTCAGGTCACCATAGCCGCCGCCCACCAGACCCAACGCACCGGCTTGTGCGCACGCTGCCGCCAATGCGCCGCCAGTGGCAAGCGCCATGGGCGCTAACGCGATTGGTGTGGTGAGTTGGAAGCGTTGCGCAAAGCGTGTGTTCAGAGTTGGGTGTGTCATGGTTCTATTGTGCAATGTGTGTCATGAAACGTCGCTGCCAATTGCTGGCTTGGCCTCATGCGCCACAGGCAAGATACGCGACGCTAGCCACACCAGCAGCAGCACAGGCGCACCCAGTAGCGCTGTGCTGGTGAAGAACGCTTCGTAGCCATGTGCATCCACATACACACCCGAGAAACCTGCCAGCCACTTAGGCGCGAGCAACATCATTGAGCTAAATAGCGCGTACTGCGTGGCCGAGTAGTTGACATTTGTGAGGCTAGACAAATACGCAATGAAAGCGGCTGACGCAATGCCGCTGGCTAAGTTGTCAGCCGAAATCACCCATACCAAAGCCGTCAAGTCATGCCCGCGTGTGGCGAGCCATGCAAACAGTAAGTTGGTGATGGCGCTCAGCACTGCACCCAGCATGAGGATGCGCATCACACCCAAACGCATCGACAACACGCCGCCGATGAATGCGCCCAACAACGTCATGATCACGCCAAACACTTTGGTGACCGCAGCCACTTCGTCTTTGGTGTAACCCATGTCCACATAAAACGGGTTGGCCATGATGCCCATCACCACATCGCTGATGCGGTACACCGCAATCAGTCCCAAGATGATGGCCGCTTGCCAGCGGTAGCGGCGAATGAATTCGGCAAATGGCTCAACCAAGGCGCCACGCAGCCACTCAGCCGCGTTGCGTGCAGGCGGCATGTCACGTTTTGCGGGTTCGGGCGACAGCAACACGGTCAACACGCCTAGGCTCATGGATGCAGCCATTACCAAATACGCGGTTTGCCAAGCAGCGTGCAAATAAGCCGTTTCGTCTCCGCCCGCCACGCGTGCGGCAACCCACAACACACCGGCCCCAGCCCAAATCATGGCGAGGCGATAGCCGGTTTGATATGTAGCAGCCAAGGCGGCTTGATGCTGTGCGTCAGCAGATTCAATCCGAAACGCATCCAGCGCAATGTCTTGCGTAGCCGAACCAAAGGCCACGACCAAGGCGCACCACACCACAGGCTCCAAGGCAACTTGTGGGTCCAGCAAAGCCATGCCCAGCAAACCTGCCACAACGGTGAGTTGTGCCAACAACAGCCAACTGCGGCGGCGGCCCAGCCAGCGTGTGAGCAGTGGCAGGGGTAAGCGATCCACCAATGGCGACCACACCCACTTGAAACCATAGGCCAAACCCACCCAGCTCAAAAAGCCAATGGTGCTACGGTCAATGCCGGCTTCGCGCAAGCGAAAGCTCAGCGTACCCAAAACCAACAAAGGTGGCAAACCTGCCGAAAAGCCAAGGCATAACATGCGCCAAGAGGCGGGCTCAAGGTACACATGCAGTGCGGCAAGCCAGCCCAGTTTCTTAACCGGACTTGACGTTGTGGATGTTGGACTTGTTGTATCGTTCATCCCTCTATTTTCAGGCTTTCACAAAGAGAATTTTTCATGCTCACCAAACGTGCCTTTCTTTACGGATGTGTTGGCTGCGCTTGCGGCTTAGGTAGTGGCGTTTTGCTGGCGCGTGAAGGTGTGGAGATAAGCAAAGAAGCTTCGGTGTTTGCTGGGCTGGTGCCGGCGGCTGAGGTGGAGCAGTCGGCCCGCAAACAATACGGCGACATGATGAAAGAAGCCGCCAGCAAGAACGCGTTGGGGCCAGACAACCACCCCGAAGTGATTCGTCTGCGCCGCATTGCCAAAGAAATCATCCCGCACAGCTTTGATTGGAACCCGCGTGCCAAAGAGTGGAGGTGGGAAGTCAACCTCGTGGGCTCGAACCAAATCAACGCGTTTTGCATGCCTGGCGGCAAGATCGCGTTTTACAGCGGCATCCTCACGCAACTCAAACTCACCGACGACGAAGTGGCCATGGTGATGGGGCACGAGATAGCTCATGCATTGCGCGAACACGCCCGCGAGCGCATGGGCAAAGCCACGGCGACCAATGGTGTGGCTGCTATTGGCAGCACAGTGGCTGCCGTGTTTTTTGGCGTGAGCCCCCAAATTACCGATTTGGTGGCCAAGCAAGGTGCCAGTTTGTTGAACCTCAAATTCAGCCGTGATGATGAAACCGAGGCCGATTTAGTAGGCATGGAAATCGCCGCCCGCGCTGGCTACGACCCACGCGCTGGCGTGACGCTGTGGCAAAAAATGAGTGCCGCCAACAAGGGTGCGCCACCTCAGTGGCTCAGCACCCACCCCTCAGGCAATACGCGCATTGAAGAAATTCAGGCCAATTTGCCCAAGGTCATGCCGCTTTACGAGCGAGCCAAGTAAGCAGCTTAGGTCCCACCCACATAGGGGTTGGTTTTGCGCTCACGACCAAACGTGCTCTCAGGCCCGTGACCTGGAATAAACACCGTGTCGTCACCCATCGGCCACAACCGCTGCGTGATGCTGTTGATCAAGTCGTCGTGGTTGCCCTGCGGAAAATCTGTTCGGCCAATGCTGCCTGCAAACAGCACATCACCTACAAAAGCACGCTTGATTTCGGGCGAGTAAAACACCACATGGCCAGGGGTGTGGCCGGGGCAGTGGCGCACTTGCAGCGTGTGCGCACCAAGTGTGACCGTGTCGCCATCGTGCAGCCAGCGCGTGGGGGTGAATGCGCGTGAGGGGGGGAAGTGGTAACTGGCCGCAGCTTGCGCCAAGCCATCAATCCAAAACTGATCGCCCTCGTGTGGGCCGATGATGGGCAGGCCTAGCTTCTCGGCCAAGTCTGCGGTGCCACCTGCGTGGTCAATGTGTGCGTGAGTGATCCAGATTTGCTCAAGTGTCACGCCTAGTTGTTTGCAGGCGTCTTCCAATATGGACAAATCGCCGCCGGGGTCGATGATGGCGGCTTTCATCGTCTCATCGCTCCAGACGATGGAGCAGTTTTGTTGGAAAGGGGTGACGGGAACGGTTTCGTATTGCAGCATATGCCGCAAATCTTAGCGGTAATTGTTCAGGTGCAGTGTCTGAGAGTTACAGGCCGAGCTCTTTGACGTCGGCGGTGTAGTTTCGAATGGCGCGTAACAGGCAAAACACGGTCATACCCAAGGCCAAGGTCAGGATGACCACATCAAACATGTAGCCAGAGAAATCTGTCATGTAAATCAGAGCTGCTTCAGCAAAGGCCACCAAAACCAGACACGCCTTAACGCCAACACTCAGAAATAGTTTGAAATAAGCCACGATCCTCCCCCGTCATTTCGTGTTGAAAGAATATCTAGAAGTCGTTGTGAGCGATACGGGAATTACGCGCTAAAACCGTTCTGGACAAATGGAAATACGAATCTTTAGGGTTACATAAATGCCGTTGCCCCGCGTTCTGTGCCTACACAGATAACATCAGAGTATGTTGATATTGACCAAACGCAAAACTTTGCAAGCAACGCTATTGAGCGTTGCATTCATCTGCTCATCAAGCGTGTGCGCTCAACCCGAACACACCTTGAAGGGCGACGTTGGTGTAGCCGTGTATCGCACCCCCGCCATCACACACACCACAGAATCCGCCAACACCGTGCTGCCTTATACCTATGCAGATTACGGCCCTTTCTATGCGCGCATCAACACCCTGGGTTACAAGGCGATGCCGTTGGGCGCTGGCCATTTAGAAGTGTCTGCAAGGGTCACGCTTGAGGGCTATAAATCTTCTCAAGCAGGCATCCGTGAGCGAACAAGTCCACTGCCTGTTGGCTTAGGCACGTTTCAAAAAACAGCTTATGGCGCTTTCTTTGCATATAGCTTTTACGACCCCAATTCGGGCGGCAGCTTGGTGGACTTGATGTACGCCGCCAAATTTCAGCTGGCTGGCGTCAACTTCTATCCACAGGTTGGGGTGGAGCGTCGCAGTGCCAAATATGTGCAACACCTGTATGGCGTGAGTGCTGCAGAAGCCACCGCCAGTGGCTTGTCTGCTTATTCAGCACAAAGTTCAACCAGTCCAAACTTGGGGTTGACGGCGGAATACCTATTGAACGACAACTACACCGTGAGCTATCAGCTTAGGAAGAAGTGGTTTGATACAGCTATCACAAGCAGCCCATTGGTCAATACGCATAGTCAAACCACCAGTTTCTTGGCGCTCACGCGAAGCTTTAAGTGATGCACGGATGGCTAGAGACTTGGCTCTAAAACCAACAGCCACTTTGATTTTTAAGAATACGCCGATACCATTTCACTATTCCAAGCCCTCGTCATAAGAAAACAAGATGCAAAACCAAATCAAACCACAAGTAGATTCGTCCGTCAAAACTGCATTCGAATTTGCAAACATGTCATTCACGCAACTTCAGCGCGTGACGGAGTTGGCCTTAGAGCAAGCGCGCGTGAATGCGGAGCTAGCGCAAGAGCAATTGGCCAATGCCCTAGAAGTCAAAGACCCGGCAGCTGCACTTGAGTTACTCAAAACCCAATTGGAAAACTCAGCCAAAAGCTTGGCTGGTTTTGCCGCGACAGCGTTTGAACTGAGCCAAGAGTTTCAAGCTGAGGGCACGTCATTTGCTGAAGGCCACTTTGACCATGCTCACGCGGAAGCTAACAAGGCCTTGGTTGAAAACTTAAAGAAAGCCCCACAAGGCTCTGAAGCTGCCGTGACTGCTGTGAAAGCGGCTGTGGACGCCAGCAACAAAGCCTTGGCTGAAGCCCGCAAGAACGTGAAGAAAACAGCGGCGATGGCCCAAGAAGGCATCGCCAAATTGAAAGAACACGCACCTAAAGCTGCAGTCAAGGCGCCTGCGCGCCGCAAGCCACGCGCTTGATGGTTTCCATGTATCAAAAAAGCCTCCACGCAGCAATGTGTGGGGGCTTTTTGATTGGGGCGAACTGCGCTATATTTTTGTCGTGTTCAGTAATTGAAGGTGCAGTGCCGTGAATGCTGTTGGTGTTTCTTCGGTCAATGTCCCAACTACGGCGAGTATGTCGGCGCAGGTTGCTGCGCGACCCAACAAAGTCGCAGGCAATTCAGCACCGCAAGTCGCAGGGCTGAGCAAGGATGCCTTAGAGGTCAAACAAAAAGATAAGCCAGATATGTTGGCCAATCTCAAGGTCATTGAAGCGCAAATCGCTGCACGTGCTCAAGAGGCAGCCAACGTCAACTCGCTTGAGATCTCTTACAACAAAAGAGAAGCCCTGCTATCGGTCAAAGTGCAAGAGCAACAAACGGGTGACCTGATTCGTGAATTGAAATTCAAAGACTACAAAGCCGTCGTGTATGGGTCACATGGATATAAGGGTGCTTATGTGGATATGGCGGCTTGATAGCGATGCGAAAATTAATTCTCGCCATTGCATCCACGCTGCTGCTGTGCGCTGCACACGCACAACCCTTAAAGAGCGAACTGATTGAGATTGACCTTGGCCGGACCGAAGGCTTCTTTAGTCAATCACCTGTTTTGATGCGTGCCATTGCACTTTCATCGCCAACCAAACCGCCGCCTGACACCGCCTTATTGTTTTTTCGCGGATGGCCAGGCGTGGCGCACATCAAAGATGCAGATGATTGGAAGCTTCGCGGAAATCTGAACTTCTTTTTGAAATCCGTTGATTACGTGGTTGATCAAGACATCACGCTTGTATTGATGGATTGCCCAAGTGACCAGTGGGGTTTGAACGGCCGCAATCCCATTCGGTGTGACGATGCTTATCGCGAGTCTGAACAATACGCAAACGACGTCAGAGGCGTGATGCCCCAGTTGCGCCAAAAAATGGGCGTTAAGAAATTTTTCATCATCGGTCACAGTTACGGTTCGATTTCATCGCGCTGGTTGGCCATTAATTTAGGCCATGAAATCGCTGGAAGTATTCACTCGGCATCTATGACGGGGCCTGCAGGTGGGTCGTCCCAGCAATATGGCATTAGCTTCAGTCGCATTGATTTAAGCAAGGCCAAAGCCCCCTACACCTACATGCATAACGTGGATGATCAATGCCTTGGCACGGTATACAAAACGATCAAATCAATCGCAGGCGAGCGATTGATTGCAATACAAGGCGGGGGGACAACGGGTGGCGCATGCGGCGGCAAGCATTACCACTCTTACGAAGATCGAGAACTCGACGCTGCAAAAGCTGTGGTGACATGGATCCGCTCTCAGCCTTGAGCTGAGAACAATCCGCAGACGCTATTTGACATCCACCAGTTTTCGAATGGCTTGCGCCACCTCTTGAAAGCTCACAGGCTTGTGCAAAACCTGCACATTTAACTTAGCAAATAAACTGAAGTGAGACGGTGATGTGTCGGCTGTCACGATGATGGCTGGTATCTCTTCGTTGTAGCTCTCTCGAATTTGCTGAATCAGCACATCACCGGTAGATTGACTCAATCTGTAATCGCTCAAAATGCAATCCAGATGATCGATGTTTTCCAGTTGAACACCGAGTTCTGATTCGAATTCGGACAATACAAACACATACGCCCCCTCGCTGGCAAGCGTTTGTCTGTAGGCGTCCACAATGATCGGGTTGTCTTCAATTACGCCGATGTATTTGCCTTGGAGAATTCGATGCGTATGCAGAGGTTTCAGTGATACCTCTGAGACGTCAATTCGTTCATCACTTGCTGAAACTAAATAAGGCGTCACGACGACGAATTGCGAGCCTTCGCCTAATTTTGAATGTAGACGCACATCGGCGCCAATCAGACTGCACAGCCTTTGCACAATAGATAAACCAAGGCCAAGACCGTCATGCAAAGCACGGGTTCTATCTGCGCGATAAAACTCACCGAAGATATGCTGCTGCTCTGACTCTTCTATGCCGCATCCGGTGTCAATCACTTCGATGGCTAAACATCCGTCTTGCGTGATGAGCTTGACCTCAATTGAACCGGCTTCTGTATATTGAATAGCGTTCGAAATAAGGTTGCCAATGATTTGTTGTAAAAACAATTTATCACCAAAAACACTCAAATCGAGACACGATATTTTGAATGTCAACCCTTTGTTTTTAGCGCGTGTCTCGTTGAGATCACGTAATGTATTGGCAAGCTCTTGAAGGCTAAAAAACCGATTGTTTATAGGGGTGACATGCGCATCTAACTTGCTAATGTTCAGCAATGAGTCAAACATAGAGTTAAGTGATGTGATGCTGTTTTTAATCTTGCCTAGCAACAATTTATCTTGATCCGGAAAACTATCGACATCTACGATATCTAAATATACGTTGACCGCATGCATGGGTTGGCGTAAATCGTGACTGGCCACTGCAATGAATTTTGATTTGGCGACGTTGGCGGCGATGGACTGGTCGCGCTCATTGGCGAGTTCCTGGTACAGCCGTTCATTGCGAAATCGAAGCCGAACAGACTCCTCGAACGTTTGTGAAAAACTCTTTGAAATACCCAACACCACAATGTAGACAGTGGCTAAACCAACAGAGAAGGTCCAAGGAAAAATATCAACTGACCAAAAAGCTGTCGTTAGCGATGGAATCATGATGGGAAGGCTGAACGTATAAAACGTCGCCTTGTTGACGCTGTAGGCAAACATGCTACCCATCAAGGCGGCCGTGAGCATGTAGATATAAATTACGCGATTAACAAGCGCTAAGTCGGGTGCCATCAAGACCCAACCCATACCCCAGCCTATGCCCATGCTTCCCAGCGCAAGCGTCATCAGTTTGAGGTTACGTTCCGGATCGACAATTTCTTCGGCTTTGAATTTCAGCTTGAAAACAATCCATGTTCGAACAAGGACCGACACAAACATATAAGTCAGCCATATACCCAAATGCATGGGATTGACTTCATCTTTAAACGCAGGAATACAAAGTAGAGGTGCTAAAACGTTTGCAATTGTTGCGGAGCGTGCGGTCCTTGTGATGTGGCTCGCTTTTTCACGTAACAAATAAAAATTGTTAGATTGGTCCTCTTCTAAACGCGAATTCCGACGGTCATTAGGCATAAATTGACACACACATTACGATGACCTCGCCTCAAGAAGCAAGTTGTGTTTTTGAGCTTTGATCATGGCCTGTGTTCTATTAAAAACACGCAACTCCTTGAAGATCTGATTGATGTGTATCTTGACAGTCTGTTCGCTAATGTCTAGATAGTCAGCAATGATTTTGTTTGGATGACCTTGTGCAATCAAGCCAAGTACTTCTAATTGTCTTTGCGTGAGCCGAAACTCTTTTGGTTCAAGGCTTTCAGTGATACCGATATAGCTTGAGTCACCGGTTAGCAATGGTTTAAGTTTGAGAATGATGAAGTCGGCTGTACTGTCTTTGGATAAAAACAAAGAGGCGCCAGCGGATGCAGTTTTAGGCTCCCATGAATTCACATCAAGACCGGAAATGGACACAACGTGTTCTACGTTAGCAATATTTTTAAAAACTTTGATACCAGCAAGTCCACTCAAGCCTGGCATTTGTACATCCAACAAAACCACCCAAGTTTGATTCGACTGTCCTAACAAAGACAAGCCTTCATTGGCATTGCTAGCAACGGTGACTTCAATTCCTTGTTTAGAAAATTCACTGCTTAATTTTTCACGCAAAGCATCACGATAAACCGGGTGGTCATCGATGATGAGAAGTGACTTTGATGTATTTGCGTTCATTGATAAGGAATGCTACTCAGTCAGCCCCATCTGTTCAACTAAACTTTGGTTGTAGGCAGTCGCCGCACCCCAATCGGGGCATCGACAGTAACTATAAATAGTTGATTAATGAGGTGCTGACTGCGCTGTGCGTGAATTCTTAAGAACAGAAACGCACTTTCGGACACGGTGTTTGATCTGTGCCACTTGCTGCTGCAAGTCAAGCTGTGTTTGGGTGACTTCCGATAAAAACCGAATCGCTTCAGTCGTCAAACTTGCGCCTTTGCTGGTTTTGCCCCAAACAATTAAATTTGTGTTTAGCTCGGCCTCCCAATGCTTTAACTCACCCCAGACATGGCGGTAAGACAGGTTCAACTGCTTGGCAGCTTTGCCGATGGATCCAGTTTGGTTCACACTTTCTAGCAGAGAGATAAGTGGGTGCTCCAGCCGGTTGCATGTCGGCGTTGTCGAGAACTTGTATTCAATCGATACATGAATCATCAACAGGCTATTCCCAATAATTCTGATTGATGATTTCCGCTAGCTGTCGGCAGACTCGAACCGACATGGTTTTGGGTGATGCCGTTGTGCTGACCTTGCCTTTGCCAGCTGGCCCTTCATAGTTGTAAAACGACTGACGTGTGCCCGAAACATCCATGTCGTAAGACACAAGGCGATATGTGTCACCGTTTGGACATTGGCCTACGAAAGTAAACGTATCTTCGTCATTACCCAATGTGGCTTGAACTTGCGCAGCGGGTGTAATCTTTGCGACGACATGGGGAGTGAGAGACATGCCTGCAAGCACACATGCGCCCAACAAAATTCCAGCTTTCAATCGGTTCATTTCAGTCTTACTCCGTAGGTTGAATTCAAACTGAATGCTAGAGATAGAACCATGGATGCTCAATACAAAAATGGCTCTAGAACCAACGGGCTAGACGCAAAATAACACTGTTCTAGTTAGGGGTTGCGCTCGCAGGTGTGCCAACTTCAGAGCCTTCACCCCATTTGATGTCTACTGAACGCACCGATGTGTTTTTTCTTGTAGGCGATGCCGAATAATTGCCCGAAAGAAGCACGGCTGTTATGCCGAAGTTTGCAATGAACAAAAGCATTGCGATGGCGAATTTCATGAAACTGGTTGAATTTGAAAAGCCAAAATCGTAGTACCAGCAAAATGCAAACTCAATAACAAATATGCTCTAGAACCAATGCAGTATGAAGCTCTGAAAAGCAAAACGCACGATGGTTAGATCGTGCGTTCTTGAGCGTCGATTAAATCTACGCTTCACTATACGAATCTAGAGGGCGATTACTTTTTTTCCATCACGATTGAGACGTGATCTGGGTACTTCCACATAGCACCAGTCAGCATGTCAGTAATGCCAAAGTCGATGGCAATACCAATGACGCCAGCGGTTTGAGTAGTTGAAACGATACGGGTGGTTTTTTGTTCGAAGCCTGCTGCAGTGCAGTTGGCGATCAAATCACCAGAACCTTTGGAGATTTGCAGCAAGTTGCTTTTACCGCTTACTGTTCCCAGTGTTGCCCCATCTTTGTTGACGATTGAGCAACGAGCTTCTTGAGGTTCAATAGTGAACGAAATGACCTGCGTTGTGCCTTGTGTGATTGAAGCGCAACCAGCAAGTGTCACAACAAAAGTTAAGGCTAATAATTTTTTCATTAAGTTTCCCTTGGTTAATATGTCAATTCTATATTTGAAATATTACTACTCAACTCAATAAAAACGCCAATATCCCCGCATCGTCAATCACATTGAACGTGACGTAAGTGGCAAGTTGGTAGAACCAAAACAAAACCCGCTCATGAGGAGCGGGTTTATCGTCGGACCAAACTAGATCAACATTCATCTGTTCCATGGCCAGGCGCAGCCTGCGTCGGCACATGGTGACGCAAGCCCACTTGTTGGTTCTTCTC
>JACCEA012026200.1_pt1 | contig 11936 bp, 10 predicted proteins | sample 7449851 | NCBI WGS metagenome assembly JACCEA01 (sample SAMN15323453, study PRJNA562643) | freshwater metagenome | isolation source: river surface water | place: USA:Blue River Watershed | collected 2017-08-18 | reverse complement strand
TGTACATAGGGATAGGTGCGCCGCGGACCAGCAACTCGCCAGGATTTGTGTGGTGTGTATCCTCCTCTTGCCGGCGAGGACGAATTAACGTGATTTCGTGACCGCGCTCACGAAGTCCAGTCACAACGATCGAAATCGTGTGGGCAACGCCGTTTATGTCTGGAGGGTAAGTCTCTGTCACCACAGCCACGCGAAGGCTGGGCTTGTCTGGAACAATGCGCTCTACTTCTATGGAAAGCGGTGCTTTCATTACTGACCTATGCACACAGGATGTGAGCAATGTACCCACACAATATGGCGGTTAGATGACAGCACTGGATTTCTAGTGACATTAAAACTTAATGTTGCTGTCACAAAAGCTTCATCATTCCGTCGCGTTCATCTGAAATAATTCACCCATCAGATCAGGTCACATGTGCAGGCCATCTAAATTTGAACAAAGGACATCAGATGAAAGAATTGCTCAAAACTTTAAGTGTGCAGAGATGGGATGATCACCGCTACTATCATCACAGTCGCATCAATCAGAGTCTGCATCTAGTTAGTGCGATTTCATTTTTAGTTTCGTACATCTTGTTGTTCATCAACCCTGTTGCAGCGTCCTTTATTGCATGGTTAGTTGCAATGACGACACGACAGTCTGGCCACTTTTTTTTCGAGCCCAAGGGTTACGATCACGTGAACCAAGCAACGCATGAGCATAAAGAAGAGATTAAGGTCGGCTACAACTTGCATCGCAAGATTGTTTTGTTAGCGATCTGGGCGGTGATACCCGTTATTGCCTATTTTGCTCCTGAGTACTTAACCTGGATGGTTCCCGCAGCTTATGAAGATACGTTCTTGCGCTTGGTAGGAATGTCTTGGCTAATGCTTGGTGTCGCCGGGCTTCTATTTAGAGTTGGACAGCTTTGTGTAATCGATAGCGCTCAAGCCGCCTTTGCTTGGGCAATCAAGATCCTGACAGATCCTTTTCATGACATCAAACTGTATTACCGCTCGCCACTATATTTGGTGCGTGGCGAGCTCATCGATCCAATGCCGCATGTGCACCATTCTAAATAAGCTACTGCACCCGTAAGAATTTGTGCGCCATCAATTCCCTCAATAGTTGACGCTGAATGGTTTTGTTTGTTTGACCATTCGGTGTCCACCACCAAGCGTCTTCATGCATTTTCTGAGCGGCCTGCACAAAGCGCGTAACGAACGACTCGAAATCAGCGTCGGTAAAGTTCAGGCTAAAAATCAGTCTGCCGGTACCCACCCAACTCAACGCGATGCCCTCGCGTCTGAGGTAGAACTGAAGCATCCAGTTATAACGACTTGGGCAGGTGTACAGCACCGTCCAAACCGTCGACATGGCTTCGATACGCAGTGGCAACTTGGCCTGTGCCAGTCGATCATTCAAGAGTTTCGCTCGACGTATCCACGTTTCATCCAGCGTCTTGTACAAAGTCTTCGCAGGTTCGGATTCAATGCGGCGGAGAAACGCATTCATTGCACCCATGACATAAGGATGCGCATTGAATGTGCCGCGGGCAAAGCACAGATCAGCAGGATTGCTCTCCTTGTAGCGTTTCATCAGAGCGTGAGGGCCACACACCACGCCAATTGGGAGTCCACCACCAAGAGTTTTTCCGTAGGTGACGATATCGGCGTTAATGTCAAAGTACTCTTGTGCACCGCCACGGGCCAGTCGAAAGCCAAGGAATACCTCGTCCAGAATCAGCACGATCCCGCGGGCTGTACACACTTCACGCAACGCCTGAAGCCATTTTGTATAAGCGGCTCGATCAAAGTGTGCCCGTCGGCTTGCACTCAACAGGGTGGAGTCCGTGGGCGCACTTTGATTAGGATGCATCGCCTGAATCGGGTTCACCAGAACGCAGGCAATATCGTGTCGGTTGCGCAGCACACGCAGGGTATTTTTGTGCATTTCTCGAAGGGTCAATGTGTGCGGCGAGGGGGGCATGGGATTGCCTGGGCCGGGCTGAACATCGTCCCACCAGCCGTGATATGCCGCAGTAAAGCGAACAACTTTGCTTTTTCCGGTGCTATAGCGCGCGATTCGAACTGCTTGCATTACAGCCTCGGTCCCAGACATGTGAAACGAGACCTCGTCCTTGCCGGAAATTCGACGCAAGCGTTGAACGTTGTCGAGGACACAAGGGTGATAGGAGCCCAAAACGGGGCCGAGGCTCTTTACCAACGATACGCCTTCGTCGATGCAATCTTTGTAGAAGTCTTGGCCGAACAAGTTCACGCCATACGAACCAGTGACGTCGATAAAGATATTGCCGTCCAAATCGGTGAGGTTTACCCCCTCACTTTCTTTCCAGAAGCTGCCGAGCGTGACGTGCTCCTGCAAATAGGATCGAAACTGGAAGGGGACACGATATTGGCTAATCAATTGCAAGTCAGAGATCATCGGCTTGGCTTGTGCTGTGTTGGCAAGCGTTTTGGGAGCGGTGCATTTGAGGTCGGCGCCCAACTTAAGCAAAGCAGTCTGTCTTCGCAGCGCGACTTCGCTCGGGGCGCCATCAGCGGCCAGCCATTGATCTTTTGCGTAGGAATAGCCTGGGATGCGGCTCGTGATGCGCTTAGCCCATCTAAGGTGCCCACCCAGAGAGGGGGACTTCGCAAGAGACAGTTGAAGGCGTTGCCAAGCTTTGCTGGCGACAACCCAAATTGCGATGAGTGCGATAACGATCTGTACCGTCTGCAATGTATCAAAGGGATATTCGTTCATGGAGCCTCGCATTGAAAGCTCCTTTTTATGAAAATTGGATGACTAAATGATGACTTTTAGTAAACAAATTAGAAACATTGTTCTAAATGAGGATATCAATTTTCTACTCACGAACCGAATTCCGCGCAAGACCGTCACTCACTTTATGGGTTGGTTTAGCAAAGTTCGTATCCCCTTGGTCACCAAGCTGTCGATTGCAGTCTGGCGACTATTTACCGATCTCGATTTGTCTGACGCGAAAAAAACAAAGTTTGACAGCTTGCATGACTGTTTTACAAGAGAGCTTAAAGAAGGGGCTCGAGTTCTAGATTCAAACCCTAATGTGTTCGTGAGCCCCAGTGATGCGATTGTTGGTGCATGTGGTCAGGTGGTTGATGGTCAGCTGTTTCAGGCGAAGGGGTTCCCCTACACCTTACGTGATTTGCTGGGTCAATCGGAACATGTGAGCGCTTGGCAGGACGGGTGTTTTGTCACCCTGCGACTGACTTCTGCCATGTATCACCGCTTTCACGCACCATACGACGGGGTGATGCGTAAGGTCGTCTATATGTCCGGAGACACGTGGAACGTGAATCCGATTGCGCTCAAGCGTGTGGAGAAGCTATTTTGTAAGAATGAACGTGCGCTGATCGCAATGAACATTGGAGCGCAAGGTTATCCGGTCGCACTCGTACCTGTTGCGGCAATTCTCGTTGCGAGCATTCGCTTGCATGCAATAAATACCTTGTATTGCGCGAGCTATCAAGGCGAAACGACTATTCACTGTGAACACACGTTCGAGAAGGGGCAGGAGCTGGGTTGGTTTGAGCATGGATCAACAATCATCGTCTTTGCCCCCAAGGGGTTCTCGTTGAGTCCGGGAATCGAGAGTGGTACTGTGCTGAGAATGGGTCAACCCCTGATGCAGTTGCCGGCAAATCAGTCGATCTGCGGCGCCGGCATAGACCCTATTGCAGGGGAATCTCAATGACACGAGGCTTCTATTATGTGATTGGAGCGCAAACTTTTTCTGCACTTGCAGATAACGCCTTGTTTATTGCCGCCATCGCACTCATTCAGCAGTTGTCCGGTCCTGACTGGATGGCATCCATCATGAAGTGGTGGGTAGCAGTCGGGTACGTAGTGCTAGCAGCTTACGTCGGAGCGTTTGCAGATACACATCCCAAAGGCAGAGTGATGCTCTGGACTAATTCGCTGAAAGTTGTTGGGTGTGTATTAATGTATTTTTATGGCGCACTTGACCTAAGTGGAGATGGTCAGATAGCGCTAGTTTGTGTCGCTTTTGCAATTGTTGGAATCGGCGCGGCGGCTTACTCACCTGCGAAGTACGGCATCATTACTGAAATGCTCCCACCCGCAGATTTGGTAAAAGGCAATAGTTGGATTGAGGGGATGACGGTCCTTTCTATTATTCTGGGCGCCGTCTTAGGCGGAATTCTGATATCGCCTTCAGTTTCGTCCTGGCTTTTGGCACAGCCGATTATTGGGTCCCTCGCGACCTCACCAGCTGAAGCGGCTATTGTTGTGATTGCTGTCTTATATGCAATTGCAGCATGGTTGAATTTTAAGATCCCGGACACAGGCGTGCGTTACCCAACGCAGTCCTTCAATCCCTTAACTTTAAATCGTGTCTTTTTCCGCTATGTGGCGATCTTGTGGCGCGACAAGCTTGGACAAATTTCACTTGCAGTCACGACCCTATTCTGGGGAGCTGGTGCGACCTTGCAACTTGTGGTGATTGAGTGGGGCAGGGTGCAACTCAACTATCGTTTAGATCAGGCAAGTGTTCTGATGGGCGTGGCCGCACTTGGCACGATCTTTGGTGCAATTGCGGCATCCAAAGTTAGTATTCAGCGATCGTTGTCGGTGCTATCTGTTGGTGTCGTGATGGGGTTAGTTGTATTGCTGATGCCGCTCGTCGATTCGACCTGGACCGTGTACGCCTTGTTATTGTTAATTGGTGGGCTGTCTGGATATTTTGTGGTGCCAATGAATGCCTTACTTCAGCATCGGGGGCATGTACTGCTTTCGGCGGGGCATTCTATTGCAGTCCAGAACTTTAACGAGCAACTGAATATTCTTGCGATGGTATCGATCTATACCATTTTGCTTTGGTTGGAAATTCCAATTAATACAATCATCGTTGCGTTTGGCTTGATGGTGGCCATGTTGATGTTGGTGATCCTTCGCTGGAATCACCTGAATCATAAAAGCTGTCCCCACCTGCATCACCAAATCGGGGACGCAGGCCACGGTCGGTCGTTGTAGGTTAGGCTGAGCCGTTAGAGGTCAAAGCCAAAGTGACGCCGGTAACGAGCCCCCATGTTGTCGACAGACAGAAGCATGGGAAAATCCGCGGTGTTGAAGTCCGGATCCCAGGCGGGCGCACCGCAAATTTGTGCGCCCAGTTTTTGATAGCCCACCAATAGTGCTGGCGCTTTTGCTGGTAAAGCACTGTCTAGTTGTTCAACGGGGTAGCGATTGTGCGGGGTCACGCGAATCGCGCTCGGTTGCATGACTGCTTCGCGTACATCGCGCCAAACCTTTGCTGCAGTGACGCCATCGTCGCGCAGGCTGACGCTTGCACATCCAAAGACGTGTTGATGATTGCCGCGCTTTAGTATTTCAGCTAGTCCTGACCAAAGCATCATCAGTGCTCCCCCTTGGCGATAGGACTCGTGAATGCATGCTCTCCCGAACTCGACGAGTTGCGCGCGAATCTCTCCTAGACCAGACAGATCGAACTCTGATTCCGAGTAGTAGCCGCCCGCGCGTTTTGCATTTTCTGGAGTGAGTACGCGATAAGTTCCGATAACCTCGTCCGTGTCTAGGTCCTGCACGATCAAATGGTCGCACCAGCGATCGAAGGCATCGCTGTCCACTCCGGGGGTGTTTGAATGGAAGGCTGCGCCGTATTCACTCTTGAAGGTGTCGTAGCGTAGTCGTTGAACAAGATCTAACTCTTGCGTGGTTTGAGCTAGTCCGACCACTAAGCCGCTGCGAGTGGTCGTTATGCTGGGAGGATTGATAAAACTTGAGGCGCTTCGTACAAGTTCAAGCATCGAGTCAGTCTCCTGTGATGCCCGTCATTGTGAGAACGGTATGTTTCAAAAAAGTGACGAATTAATGAAAGTTTTGTGATTTTTTATTGGACTTTTTTTGATTTTTTGTCATGCCCTCGTCATATGGTTTTGTTGCAATAGTTTTTTTCAAAGGATGCTGCCATGTCACACGATTCAGACGATCAGAAAGTTAATCTTTCAGGAAACACTTGTTTTCAAGAGGTGTTATCTCTTGCGATTGAAAATCGCGGACGTCGAAATATCATCAAAGGCGGATTTGGCTTCGCCACCCTCGCAGCGTTTCCAGTTCTAGCGCAGCCCTCAAGAGCCACTTCGCAAGCCCTGCCTACCGCGCTGTCTTTCCCGTCGGTTGGTAAAAGTCTGCTTGACCAAGTGAGTCTGCCCCCAGGCTATCGTTTCACCATTTTGCATGCCTCAGGTGATCCAATTGACGGGACGGTAGCGGCTTATGCGAACGACGGTTCCGAGAAGGATGACTGGGCGCATCGGATCGGTGATCATCACGACGGGATGGATATCTATTACATCGATGAAGCTGGCCGCTACTCGCCCACTGCGACGTCTAAGGCAGTGCTATGTGTAAACCATGAAAGCTCTGCCGATTCACACTTCTTGCATCCGGTCGGCCAGACTTCAAATGGACAGTCCCGCAAAAAATTTGATCAGTTTGGTAATTGGGACTTGGGTATACGTCCTGAGCTTGAGGTGCTGAAAGAAATTAATCTGCATGGTGTTTCTGTGGTTGAGTTGCAACAAACAGAAAAGGGCTTTGCTTACAAAATCGACTCTAAGTTAAATCGCCGCATTACCGCTCAGACACCAATGAAGATTGCAGGTGCGCGTGAGCATTTGACCGATATTCAAAAAATGATGCGAACGGCCTTTGATACCTCGGGCTCAACGTCGCGCGGGACGCTTAACAATTGCGGTCATGTAAAGACCCCTTGGGGTACGTACCTCGCTTGCGAGGAAAATTGGGCGCGCTATTTTCAAATCGCTCCCGGCGCGAATCCCGGCGATGTAAATCATGTTGCGTCGCTCAAGCGATATGGAGTCGCTTCTGCACCGCTTGATCCCAAGGCACCCAAGGCCTTTAGCCAAGGCTGGCACACAGTGTCGGATACTGACGCACGTTTTGCTCGCTGGAACCTTGCAGTGTTAGGTGCCGAGCCGACGGCTGACTTCCGTAACGAAGCCAATACTTTCGGCTTTAACGTCGAAATCGATCCTCTCAACCCGTCGACCACGCCGGTGAAGCGTGTCTCTATGGGACGTTTTGCGCATGAGGCCGCGGTGTGCGGAATTCCTGTTGAAGGAAAGCCTCTGGCGTTTTACATGGGGTGCGACTCGGTTAACGAATATATCTATAAGTTTGTCAGCAAAGCGCTTTGGGAACCCAAAGACGTCGGTGGCGGTTTGGCTGCTGGTGACAAGTACCTGAATGAAGGCGTTTTGTATGTCGCACGCTTTGATGCGGATGGTACAGGACAGTGGCTTGAGCTTTCGTTTACTCAGCCATCAATTGCTAATTTTTCGAAGTACCGCTTCGCTAATCAAGCGGACGTTTGGGTGAATGCACGCTTAGCTGCAGATGCGGTGGGCGCAACCCCGATGGATCGTCCTGAGTGGGGCGCGGTCAATCAGTCAAACGGTGAAATATATTTTGCGTTGACCAACAACAATGTCGCCAGCCGTACGCCTGCAAAAGTCAATGCAGCGAATCCTCGCAGCTACGCTGATGTTGATGGGCGTAAAGGCATGGGTAACCCCAACGGTCACATCATCCGCTTTCGGGAAGAGGGTGGGCTCTCAACTGCAGCCAAATTCGCGTGGGACATCTTTTTGTTCGGAGCGGAAGATGATGCGGGCGCAGCAAACCTGTCGGGCTTGACCGCGGCGAACGACTTTTCGTCGCCTGATGGCTTATGGTTCAGTAAGGCGACCGGCATTTGCTGGATCCAGACTGACGACGGTGCGATGACTGACGAAACAAATTGCATGATGCTGGCGGCGATTCCAGGCAAAGTGGGGGACGGTGGCAAGCGCACGGTCGAGAATAAGCTCACGATTGCTGGGGTTGAGCAAACGGGGACTCAGGAGACCTTTATCGGCGCGACGCTGGGTGAAGGCCGCCTCAAGCGGTTTTTGGTCGCACCGAAGGGGGCCGAGGTGACCGGGGTGACTGAAACGCCTGATGGGAAGACCTTATTTGTGAATATCCAGCACCCCGGTGAGAAAACACCGGCGTTAGGCGGTGCTGAGACGTTTAAACTAGAAAGCAGCTGGCCTGGCAATATGGGCTACGGAAAACCTGGGCGCCCTAGGTCCGCTACCATTGTTATTACCAGGGAAGATGGTGGTTTAATCGGTTTGTAGATTGATGCGGGTCGATCTTGACCGTAATCAAAATGAAATATTCTGTAGTTAAGGTAGCGTTTAAATATAGACGCTACGTTTTATAGCTTAAGGGCCTCAAAGGCCCATAGGAATCGATATGCCTGACAAACACATCTCCTCTCAGTTCGATACGGAATTGAATGCACTGTGCAGCAGTCTGCTCGAAATGGGTGGTCTTGTAGAGTCGCAAATACAAGAGGCGATGGCAGCATTTACGGAAATGGATCTAGAGCGTTGCGAATCTGTGATCGCTCGTGAAAAATTGGTCAATGCCAAAGAGATTGAAATTGATTCGGGTTGTACTGAGATCATTGCCAAGCGGCAGCCAACCGCACGAGACCTTCGTTTGGTGATGGCTATTTCTAAAGCCAACACTAACCTAGAGCGTGCAGGTGATGAGGCGGAAAAGGTTGCCAAGCGCACACGAAAAATTCTTCGCAAGGGTGTTGAGCACAATATCAACGTCGCCGAAATAATTATTTCTGGGCAAATGGCGCTGAAGCAGCTTCGCCAGAGCTTGGATGCATTTGCCAGACAGGATGCAGCAGCTGCTGCAGCCATTGTTTTGGATGATAAGCAGATCGACGAAGAGTTTCGTGCCTTTGTGCGAAAGCTCACCTCCTATTTAGCTGAAGATCCACATACGATTGCGACGGGCCTAGATATTTTGACGATTGCAAAATCGATCGAGCGCATCGGGGACCATGCCAAAAACATCGCAGAATTCATTATCTATGTCGTAGGTGGTGATGACCTGCGACACAGTCCAAAGAGCACATTAATGCAGCGTGCGACGGAATAAGGATTGGTTTATGAGCCAACGCATTCTGATTGTTGAAGACGAGCCCTCAATATCCGAACTGATTGCGATCAATTTACTCCACGGCGATTACGTCGTAGATCGTGCTTTTCAGGCCGATGAGGCGACGCATTTGATGCGTCAAACGATGCCTGATCTCATCATTCTTGACTGGATGCTTCCAGGTAAATCGGGTGTGCAGTTTGCGAAAGAGCTACGCTCGAACGAAAAAACAGCCATGGTTCCGATTTTGATGCTGACAGCTAAAAGCGAAGAGGCAGATAAAGTTTTGGGGTTGGATTCGGGCGCTGACGACTACATGACCAAGCCCTTCTCCACGAAAGAGCTCCTGGCCCGAGTCAAAGCCCTTTTGCGACGCCATAGCCGGGCGCCGTCGCAAGATGAGTTGATGGTGCTTGGCGCCATGCGTCTTGATCCCGTGACGCATCGTGTGACGGCCGAATGGCCGAACTCGACCCGGCGCGAAATCGTAGTGGGCCCGACTGAGTTCCGCTTGTTGCAGTTCTTGATGAGCGCACCTGAGCGCGTCCACTCCCGTGCCCAATTGCTAGATCAGGTTTGGGGCAATGAGGTGTTTATCGAAGAGCGTACAGTCGACGTGCATATTCGCAGACTCAGAGTTGCGTTAGCGGTTGCGAAGTGCGATGCCTACATTGAAACTGTTCGTGGAGTCGGTTATCGTGCAACGAGAACGCCGAGCCCAGTCGCGGACGGCGATAGATCTTAGCCATAGTCGCTCGGAGTGTTGTCATTGATGTCTGTCGCTGCAGGACGGTTCGGCCTCATCGTTGTCGTCTCCATCGTCATGGCGCTATTGGGTGGCTACCTTTTTGGTGCGTGGAGTGCGTATTTGCTTGGCGGATTGACGCTTGCGCTGCCCTTGGGTTATTCCTACTACAACCTGCATCGGTTGCAAGTCAGCGCAGCGACAACAGATAACGAACCCCTTCCGGCCCTCGGAATCTGGGGTGAGGTGTTTACGCAACGCCAGCGTATGCTCACAGAGATGCGGGATCGTATCCACGCGATCGAACAACAACATGATCGTTTCATTCAAGGTTTTCAGGCATCACCCAACGGCGTGATTATGCTTGATGCAATGAATCAGGTTGAGTGGTGCAACTCTAGCGCCGAGCGATTTTTCGGTCTGGATTTTAAAAAGGATGCCAAACAAAGTATCGCCCATCTCGTTCGGCACCCAGAATTTGTGGGGTACCTCAATGCAGCGGATTTTGAGAACCCGATCGTGATTGAGCGACTGGGCGTTGCGGCGAATTTGACCGTGGTTGTGCAGGTGTTCCCTTTTGCTGACGACCAATCCTTGCTATTGGCGCAAGACATCACCGAGCTGCAGCGCACAGAAGCGATGCGCCGAGACTTTGTTGCGAACGTCTCGCATGAGATCCGCACGCCTCTAACCGTTTTGATTGGTTTTCTTGAAACCATGCAATCGATCGAGCTGGCGCCAGATCAACAGCAACGTTATCTAGACTTGATGATGACGCAGTCGCGACGTATGAAAAATCTTGTCGAAGACTTACTGACGCTTGCCAAACTTGAAGCAAACTCAAAGGTCGCAGCCTCAACCCCCTTTAATATTGTGGCTGAGATGAGTGCTCTACGTTCAGACGCGGAGGCTCTGTCAAAGGGAAAGCATCACATCGAATTTGTGATTGACAGCACCCATCTGTTGATGGGTGAGCAACGCGAACTCCAATCAGCATTCAGTAATCTTATTTCGAACGCTATTCGTTATACCCCCGAGGGCGGTGCGATTACTGTTAAGTGGTCTGTCGATGCGAGCGGCCACGGTGAGTTCGCTGTGACAGACACCGGGCCAGGTATAGACTCTGCACACTTAGCGCGCTTAACCGAACGGTTTTACAGAGTGGACGGAAGCCGTTCGCGTGATACCGGTGGCACGGGGTTAGGTCTAGCGATTGTCAAACACATCGCTACCCGACATCACGCTCAGCTCCAAATTACCAGCACGCTCGGGAAAGGTAGTACCTTCACGGTACGCTTCGCTCCTGAGCGCGTGAGCCTCGTCAGCTTATGACTTTAGGACGCCCTTGCCGAGGTTAGTCTCGGTGTGAACAGCGCATACATACTCTTGCTGTTCATGTGCTTGGCCATCGCTAACACACAAAGATCAAGCAATGGCTCAATTAAGATAACGGCGCCATACGCTGCGGCGAAGCTTGCAAGACCTTCCCAGTTTGTCGCGTATAGGCCTTGCCCATAGAGTGTCCAGAAGGCGACCCAAGCAACAACCCCACCTTGAAATACAAGCGACAGCTTAAGCGTCTGTCGGTAGGAAAGATCGACGTAGGCTGTAGATGGTTTGATAATCTGACGGGCAACGAGGCTCATCACGAATAGAGGTAGCAATAAGGACGTTAAGTTCATCCCGAACTGCGGCAGATCCGTTGGCGCAAAAAATATGCCTTGAACGAATAGTCCGAGGGTGAGGCCAAGCGCGGTTGGTGCAGCACCAAACAAGAGAAACAGCGTGCTTCCCATAATCAGATGCACCTCAGAGACACCGACTGGATGATGCCAAAGCACCTCGAAAGAGAGAAAGACCAGCAAGGTGGTCATCAGCGTGCGTTTGATGAGGGCTGACACACCATCTGAGCGCAGGGTGTCGATAATCACCTTCACAGTCAGCGCGCAAGCGACACTCGCCGTTCCAACGCTGAGAAGAATTTTTGCACCGTCTACGACGCCTGGTTCAATATGCATGATGTGGGGACTCGAAAGTTTTTTTGAGGAGATTGCTGTGCTGCAATACAAACAAAGTATCGCGAGGGCGGGGTTGGGTCAACTTGCTATGCAGAATTTGGTTTAAGCTCAGGGTAAACGCTAGTAATGTAAAGTGTGCCTAGCA